>Ga0255048_10000808_pt1 | contig 23015 bp, 15 predicted proteins | sample JV7_2_2_MG_FD_183619 | JGI IMG/M metagenome (GOLD analysis project Ga0255048, IMG submission 183619) | Seawater microbial communities from Jervis Inlet, British Columbia, Canada - JV7_2_2 | ecosystem: Environmental > Aquatic > Marine > Inlet | place: Canada: British Columbia | collected 2016-10-06
TGTGTCATTATGCTTTCCCCCGGCACGGTCACCAGTTTTGTACCCAATCCCGATCACATCCACATGACCGGTAATCCCAGCCCAGACAAACGCGTGGTGTCGCTACACCTGTACGGTAGCGCGATGGCCGGGTTTCATGTTTACGACAGGGATGCTGGCACGCGAAATTGGGTCGGAGTGAGTCACAACGAGAGCTAGCCCGCATATTGCACGGAGGCGATAACGACTTATGATATTTATCATTAATTCCAACCATTAGACATGAAAATCATGAATACGGAAAATTGTAATAGTTGGGATCTGATCTTACAGTCAGTGTCGTATTTGATCGAGATTATTTGACCGCTTCCACCCGCAGCGGCCATTTGAGAGGCCCGATATACTTCTACCATGTAGTCTCTGATCGGCACATTGCGGTCGTTCCTTTAGGTTCGACAAATAGCTGAAAGATGCGACGATCTGTTATTTAAATATTCCAAATACAACGGCAGGTCAGTTGATAAAGCAGTCATTCACATGCATTGGTTTAAATGATGGGTGAGTGCCCGGCTCTTTACATACTGCCGGGATCGAGTAGACTGAATTTGCCCAAATGATCAACCAGCGCTAGACTCGACGATCACTCTGAATCGCATGGAAGCGAATCATGTCCACCATTGGCACAGCAAGGAACGCCTGTGAGGCCTCCGGCGCTTTTCTCTATCAGCGCCATCGGCCCGAGAAGACGCTACTTTATCAGTTGGTGTTAAAGCACTACCCGGTATTCAGGCAGCAGTTGGCCGAGGAAGGCAAGATACTGCCGGGCTATGTGCAACTGGAATTCGAAGACTACCTGAAGTGCGGCAGGCTTGAACACGGATTTCTACGGGTACAGTGCGAGAACTGCCACGAGGAACGCCTGGTCGCTTTCAGTTGCGCCAACTGCAGGCGCTTTAGGCGAGCGCCGCGGTTTCTGCCCGAACTGTGGAGCACACCGGATGGCCGAGAACGCAGCCCTGCTGGTAGATGAGAAATTTTCCCTTCAAGCGGTGCGCCAGTGGGTGTTCAGTTTTCCATTCCAGTTGCGTTTTCCCTTCGCCAGCCTTCCGGTGATCACGGGCCTTGTGCTCGGTATCGTTTACCGCATCATCTCCATGCATCTGGTCATGAAAGCAGATTATTCGAAAAAAGGCAGCCCGCACTGGCGCGGTAACGTTGATTCGCAAATGACGGCTATATAGGGCACCTTTCGGTCTATCATCAGTCTGGAACGCGATCGGCAGCTTACTAAGTCTTAGCGGTCGTTCGAGGCGCCCGAACTGGAGCTGTCAAATAGTCTCTGATCAGCACGCAGGAGACATTCGACCAGGGCAAAAGAATCGTACCAAGGAAACATTGCATTGGAAGTTCTAACTTGTATTGGTCATTCGAGAATGATTAAAATGATGGATATGGCGTAAATTGAAAATATTCGCACATAAAATAAATTATCCCGATTTAATACCGACTACCATCTTAAGGTTTATATTATCTCGCCAACCGTAAGGAGACTAACAAATGAACACCTACAAGTCGTTTCCAACTCAGAGAGATGGCCATCTATACATGTGTGAAGGCGGAACAGAAACCGAATTCATGTACAAACATGGGTTCGAGCTTCCCCATTTCGCTACTTTTCCATTACTCGAGAATCCAAAGGCAGCCTCTGTCATGCGGGATATGTATCGTAGCTATTTGGATGTCACAGCCAGCCATGGTATGTCGGCGATTATGGGGGGACTGGACTACAGGGCAAGTCCTGATTGGGGTGCATTGCTTGGCTATTCTCCAGAGGGCCTTGCCGAAGCGAATCTCAACGCACTGGATTTTCTTAGAAACATAGCGAACGAATATGTTGGGCAATTGCCTGAGATATTAATAAATGGAATGATTGGTCCGAGAGGTGATGCTTATGAGGCTAACCGCACTATTACTGAGAATGAAGCAAAGGACTATCACTCTGTGCAACTCAATACTTTGAAAGAGGCGGAAGTTGATCTTGTACTAGCCATGACCTTTAATAATATTCCGGAATCGATTGGTGTAGCCAGAGCGGCTGCTAAGGTCGGTTTGCCACTAGCAATTTCTTTATCACTAGATAGTAGTTCGAAGCTAAATACTGGGCCAAGCCTTGCAGATGCCATAACGACGATTGACAGGTCGACAAATGGGTCACCTGACTTCTATATGGTGAATTGTGTACATCCGATTGAATATGAGCCTGCTTTGGAATCAGGCGACTGGATCAAAAGAGTGAGAGGCATACGGCCGAATGCATCAAAAATGGATAAAATGAGCCTCTGCTCCTTGGGTCACCTGGAGTCTGGTGATCCGGTAGAGTTGGGGCAGCAAATGGGGGATCTTGCGCGGAGATATCCTCACATGGATATATGGGGTGGCTGCTGTGGAACCTGGGAAGTTCATCTGGATGAAATTGCAAAAAATGTGCTTGCTGTTCGTGGTATTGCACCATAAGAGTTTGCCTAGGGCACCAAGCCAAAGTAACCATGCTGAATCCGAAATTCGGCTTTCCCGTTAGCTGCCATTCAAATTTCCTGGAATTACTTCTGCTTCCGGCACATGGGCCTTGAGGGTGGGGCATTATTTTGCTTAGACGGAAAAGTTAACCCATAATTCGTTTTCTTCTATTAACATAATCTAGTAAAGCTTCGTCTATTGCTGGATCTATCAGGGGCTGCTCATATTCACGCAATAATTGCTTCCAGATCTGATTAGCCCGTTGTTCGCTGTTTAAAGAACCTCGCTCAAGCCATGTTTCGTAGTTATCCCAATTTGATAACAGCGGAGAATAAAACGCGTGCTCGTAACGTTCCATGGTGTGCGTAGTACCGAAAAAGTGGCCGGCGGGGCCGACTTTTTTAATTGTATCGAGCGCGAGAGTTTCAGCATTTACAACAAGCGGTTCAAGATAGGCTGCCATCATTTGTAACATTTCTGCGTCGATAATCAGTTTTTCGAGTGAGGCAGTGAGCCCACCGTGTAGCCAACCGGCGGCGTGCATAATCAGGTTTGCCTGGCCGGTGGTCGCACCCCAAAGTGCCATGTTGCTTTCGTAAGCAGCTTGAGCGTCCGGGCAATTTGCGGAGGTGACATTACTTGAGCGAAAGGGTAATCCGAGGTAGCGAGCGAGTTGCCCCGATGCCTGCGCTGCCTGCACATACTCGGGAGTACCGAATGCTGGCGAGCCAGTCTTCATGTCAACATTGGAAGTGAAACCGCCGTACAACACCGGTGTGCCTTTACGTACGATTTGTGCCAGCGCGATACCGGCCATAGCCTCGGCGTGTTGCTGGGCGAGTGCACCGGCCAGCGTAACCGGTGACATCGCACCCGACAGGGTGAATGGGGTAATGATGATTGACTGGCCGTATTCAGCCATCGCAATCAAACCCTCGGCCATCGGAATGTCGAGTTGCAATGGCGAGTTGGTGTTGATAACACAGCTGAACACCGGAAAATTAATTAATTCGTCTATTTTTTTCCCGAACATGATCGCGGCCATTTCGATTGCATCCATCGCCTGTTCGCGACCGATACCCCAGGGTTGCCAGTTTTTGTCGAGCAAAGTGCTTTGTGCGTAATACAGATCGAGATGACGGGTATTCGCTGGCAGGTCGAGCGCCTCAAAACCACCACCACCTTCCTGGTGCAAAATATCCAGGCTTTGCACCAGGCGCAGGAAATCGCACATTTCCGAGTAGGTTCCGTTGCGTCTGCCCTTGTCGCTATCCATTACATAAGCCGGGCCACCCACCGAGGCAAATGCAGCGTAACCATCACCGATACGAAGATTCTTTTCTGGATTACGTGCGTGCAAGGTAAATGAAGAGGGAGCGAAACCAATCAGTGCCTCGAGAGCATTTGAATCGAAGCGAACTCGCTCGCTGCTATGATCAACTTCAAATCCGGCTTGGGCAAATTTGTCGCGAGCAATAGACGCCAACACTGCCATACCGATTTCGCGCAGGATTGTTAATGCTGCTTGATGAATGGATTCAATTTCATCATCACTGAGCATTGCAAGTGCAGGTCGTTGATAAAGAATTTGTTTCCACGATGGTTGCGTGATCGCACCAATTGTGCGTGTCTTGCGTACTGGCCTGCGACGGGATCTTTCGCTCATGATACTGCTCCCGGGTTTTTTAGTTGGATCAGGGGTCGCTCGCGTCTTGGCACTACTTGGTCGGGGCCCAGGCCAAGCTCGCGCGCAAATTTGTGTCCCGAGTAAATCGCGTCTGCAATGCTGGACGGTATGAAGCAGTCACCGATACGGGAAGTGTTGTTGGCGTTTAATTTCTCAAATAATTGATCGTTAGCCTGTCGCCCGGTCACCAGTATCAAGTTTTCAAACGAATGCGCAAAAATTTGATCACTGTATATACACCTGCCATGCACCACGCCGTTTTTCACTTGATCAATTTTCTGTGTAAATATTGTTTTAATGCCAAGCGATAATAAACTTTTCTGAATAAAACCTTGCTCGTCAGTCATTGTAGTCCACTGCGATATCATATGTGCCGGTGTCATATAGGTAACTGAGTTTCCAGCCTGCAGGTACCTTTGTGCGAGCGCACCTGCCATCGAATAGTGTTCGTCATCGTATATTAATATTTCACCAGTAATCTGGGCACCTGAAAAAACATCATCGGCGGTAAAAATATTGCTTGCCGGGGGTATCGCGATCGGTAGATGCTGGTGGGTGCCAACGCCATCGCGTCGCCACGTGCTACCGGTTGCGATTACAACATAGTCGCTGTCGATATCCTCTATGTCGCTAGCGCTTAGGTTATTTTGCAGGTAGATATCGACATTCTCCATCTGCTGAATGAGATTGCTGCGGTAATCTCGCACGCGGATCCAGTTTTGGAATCCTGGCAAGCTAGATTCACTGAGAACACGTCCACCAAGCTCGCGGCTAGCTTCAGCCAGCGTTACCCGGTATCCACGACGACCCAAGGCTAATGTGGTTTCAAGTCCAGCAGGCCCACCGCCGACTACCAAGATAGCCGCATCTTTATGTTTCGTACTGATATTTTCAGGATGCCAACCTCGACGCCATTCCTCACCCATGGTTGGATTCTGTGTACATCTTAGTGGTACACCTTCGTTGTTTGCAGAGCGACAGATATTGCAACCAATGCATTCACGTATTTCGTCTTCTCTGCCGTGATCTATTTTTTTCGGTAAGTATGGATCTGCAATCGATGGTCTTGCTGCGCCAATAAAGTCCTGCACGCCACGATTGATTTGTCCGACCATCGTATCTGGGGATGTAAAACGACCTACACTGACCACTGGTTTGGAAGTTATATTTTTAACACATCGAGCGTATTGCTCTTGAAATCCTTCCGATGAGAATCTGGAGCTGCAGGAGTCATTTCTTAATCCTCCGCCAAGCGCGATATCCCACAGGTCTGGTAGTTCAGCAATGCTTTCGACGATATCCCTTCCTTCACCATCGCTGGTCACACCACGCTCTCCATGCAATTCATCAATGGCGAGACGCACCGCGACCGCGCAACGATCGCCAACTGCATCGCCGGTGTCTTCTATCAGCTCGCGTAACAGTCGCACACGATTTTCGAGCGAACCACCGTACTCATCGTTGCGTTGATTGTATCGCGAAGATAAAAATTGAAATGGCAAGAAGTCATGGCCGGCGTATACGTAGACGATATCAAAGTCGGCATGCTTTGCTCGTATTGCGGCTGCACGATGCCATTTGCGAAACCGCGTGATGTCTTTTTTGCTCATCCCACGCGCATGCCCTGGCTGCGCGTAGTGTGCCGAACAATCCATAACCGCAATAGTCCCTTCACGGGTTTCACGATTATTGGCATGCATCCCACCATGCCATAACTCAACACCGGCCAAGGAACCGTGCGCGTGAATTGCGTCACTGGTCAGGCTGAGCTGTCGGGTGTCTTCATCATCCCACAACGTAAGATAGGCATAAGGTGCATCATCCGAACTCGGATGAATTGAGCAGTACTCAGTGCATACAACACCCCAGCCACCCTCAGCTTTAATCGTGCGCAAAGCCGCTGAACTATTGGGTTTCATATTGCCCATACCTGTCGCATGTGGCGTTTGGTAAAAGCGATTAGGTGACGTTACCGGACCAATCTGAACCGGCTCGAACAATATATCGTAGCGCGAGTTACGAGGCATGCTGGTGTTCTCATCAAAATTCCCTTGTTAAACGATCGTACAATAATTGAATGACTAGTACAATTGCTATATGATCGTTCAACAAAGAATATTTAAAATTCGAAGCAATTGATGTCTGAGAAAAAACCCGCATATCAACGCAAACCTATCCGGCAAAGGCGACAAGAATTAATCGATGCGGGTATTCAATGTCTGGGAAAAGGTGGGATGTCAGCATTTACTATCGACAAGATATGCAAACAAGCCGGTGTGTCGCGCGGATTAATTAATCACCATTTCAAAACTAAAAACGAATTGTTACTATGTATATATGCAACGATGACCGACTACCTGGTTAAAGACCAACCAGCAATCTCTCCTCGCCAACAGGTATCAGCATTTATTGAAGGTAGTTTGGATGAACGTACATTTCAAAAATCCAATCTACGGGCGTGGCTGTCAATATGGGGAGAAGTGGCAACCAATCCAGCTCTAAAGTCGCTGCACGAAAAGCGCTATGCAATATATAAAAATAGGCTGGCTACTTCGATAGCGTTTGCTGCCAAAACAAATCATGTAAAAATTGATGAAGTCGTTGTGGCAAGGCAGTTGATCGCATTAATTGATGGACTTTGGCTGGAATATTGTTTGCACTCTAAAGAGTATTCCCTGACTTCTGCCAAAATTGATTGCTATCAATTTATCGAATCTAAATTGAGATAAAGTTTCGGCGTCAGTATTTAGCGTACGCGGTCAGATGGCGATCAACATCAACTGTACCCCGTCAGCCAGGGTTGGACAGTTTAACCCGATTGCCTAAGAGACAATTTTAGCTCATCGTCAACCTGAAGAGGAAACGATGATGAATGATAAAAGAAAACTTAAGCACAAGTTTCCCTGTTAAACGTTGTCCTGGGAGTAAGAAAAACAGCTGCCCAATTTACAAAATAGGGCAGCCAATTTTAACTACTATTATTGACATTAGAGAAATAAGTATCTTTATCCCAATGCCTACAATCTTATCCTTCTTTCCAGGCAAATTCAGGCCATTCAGCACCGCCCAAATTTCCAAGTGAAAGTTTAGGAATACCCTTAATCTTGGGCGAGTGAGCGTCCACAATGTTGGTATGAGCGGGAATAATCATACCGGAGTCATCATGGGCAAGGGTTTGCATTTCACACTGTATTTCATGCCTTTTAGCGGGGTCTGTTTCCGACTTGGCCATCTTCAATAAATCGCCCATACGATCATTTTTCCACAATGTGTCATTCCATGGCGCGTCCGGGGCAAAGGCAAGACTTAGCATAATGGTTGCCGTTGGCCGCATATTCCAGGTCGTGACATTCATCGGGGTCTTCATCCATACAGAGCCCCAGAACCCATCGTTGGGTACCTTCTTAACCTGCAGATCAAATCCGATTTTGCTGCATTCGCGCTGCCACAATAAGACAGCATCGGTAATACCAGGCGAAACTTCAGCTACCAGAATTTCTGTACTGGTAATGCCAGATTTTTTGAGAAAATGCTTGGCTTGATCGGGATCATGAGGAGTAATGGGCAGATCAGAACAAAAATCAGTACCATACGCCGAGTTGATAGGCTGGTCGTTCCCGACTGTACCCTGGTTTTTCAGTAGCGATCTAACGATTTTCTCTCGTCGTTGCAAAAGTTTCATGCCCTTGCGGAAATCTGGATTGTTGCCTGGCGAGGCATTGAGCATCATACACATACCCATGTATGCGCCTGAGGGTTCAGATTTAATCTGAAGCCCCGCTCCTTCAACCTGTTTGATTGCTTTCGGATTGAGGTCGGACATCATGTCAATATCACCCGATAACAAAGCACTCACCCGGGCTACCGAGTCGGTGATAGCAAATATTTCTATCGTGTCGAAATTGCCTCCTTCACGCCAGTAGTTCTCGTTTCGCACCTGGATTGTGCGTACACCGGGTCTGAATTCTTCAAGCTTATAAGGGCCTGTGCCAACCGGGTTCTGGAAGTCTGTCGTGCCGTTCTTGATGATCTTGAACTGCTTTTCACCGAGAACCGTTGCGAGGTCGGAATAAGGGCTATCCAGAATGGCCTTGACCGTATACTGGTCTACTTTCTTCCATTCTTTGACGACAGAGACCAAAGGTTTGGCGACAGAAGTGGATTCTTCACCGTAGTGACGGTTCATAGAAAAGATGACGTCGTCAGCAGAGAACTTGCTGCCGTCATGCCATTCCACATCCTTACGCAGCTTAAATGTCCATTCGGTAGCATTCGAGTTTGCGGAAAACTCTTCGGCTAGTTCTCCTCGCGGAGTGATGTCATCGTTAAGCTGGATCAGACTGTTGTAATGCCCTCGATGCCGACAGTAATCTATATCGCTGGTGGCCATGGCCGGATCAAAGGTATCATTTGGCCCATGAAGGGAGGGCGACATCTTGACATGGCCCCCCTTCGTGGGTGTTGCTGCAATCACCTGACCCGCATAGGTTAAAATGCTGCCTGCTGTTGCTGCTGAAATCCCGCTAGCCATTAACATTTTTAAGGCTTGACGACGGGTTGCGCCACGATTTAGCACGCTTTGTATCAAACTTCTATCCTGATGACTTAGGTCATCGTGTGATAATTCGACACCTTCATATACGTTATTGTTTGATTTTTTCACTGGATTTACTCTCCTCGGTTTATTTAGTTTCGTTATGCAATTCTGAATACCCTGTTGGTATCTGGCGCACTTTGGTTACGATCGCCAACTTTTATTTTTTTATGCTCAGATAACTTCGTACAGCTTATCACCAATTAGAGCATTGCAAAACCTAAAGAAAATTTCCATTTTTGGGGTTTTACCCACGCTCCACGGACATAAATCAGGTGGGTGTCCACCTGGACGTAAGTACTTGTTCTTGTGATTCACATGAATGACAGCCGATCTCAGCCACTCGAATTATTTCATTCAGAGTCTCTTGTAGGTCGTGTGGTCTTGTTCGGAATTGGTGGACACCTAGAATAGGCGCGAACTATGGTTTTCTCGCTCGCAAATGTCCCGGCCTAAGCTGACCTTGTGCAACCGCCTGAGATTTGAGGCTCGTCCCTTCGATCCAGTCATTCGTTTCCTCTTTTCCGAGCAACTGCTCGAAGTGATGACGATCTTCTCCCGCCATACGTTCAACCTCACGCTTTGAATAATCCCGATACCACTCATTCCGGTCCTCAATGCAAATGTCTACGAAACCGATTCTCCGCAATTGATCGGCGGTTTCATCTAGTGTTGTCATTTCCAGGGTCAGGCCTACCTGTTTCATCCACTCCCTCATCTCTGGGGTGTATGCTGCTGAACCACGAAACCAATCACTCATGGCGACCTGACCGCCTGAGCGCAATACTCGGTATGATTCGAGAAAGATGTCCTCCTTGTTCGGTGCCTCCGTGATAGCATCCTTGCTGAAGATAATATCAAATGACTCATCCTCGAATGGGAGCTTACTGCCATCCACTGCCTGAAAGGTTAATCTTTCGGAAACACCGGCCTTGGCAGCGTAATTGTTGGCCCGCTCCACATTGAGTGGCTCAAGATCAATACCCACTACACGACCCGCATCGTGTTGCGCAACCAGACGAATGGATGGTCCGCCAAGACCCGATCCAACATCGAGTATAGCCTTATCTTGGAGATCGAGGCCGCGAACAATCAGGTCAACTTCCTCCGGTCCACCCGGCGAAAGAAACCCCTCTCCCCACATCAGTTCAAGCCCAACCGCAAATTCGTTGGTATAGTCGGTCTCGTCTTTACTCATTGATTCAGCCCTGCCGGTCTATTTACTTCCGGCAATCAAATTACCAAAAATGTTTTTTTGCAAAATCTCTTTGATGCGATCTTCTCTTTAGTGCCATTTTGAGAAGTTCCCGTTCGTGAATTGAACGACTGCTATCGGGAAAGCTGACCTTCAGATTTCATTACTCAAGGGCGGCAATCGACCCTAAGCCGCCATGCTAATGTGGCTGAAGTATTCTCCCAGTGCATCCTATTGGGCGAGAAACCCGAGCTGTGCTAGTCTTCATCTGCTGTCATGGTTAAAGACTCACCGCAAAGTTCCATCGCAACCGCCGATGGCGGCAGTTTCGATGATGCTGACGCTCCCTTCGACCGGGAGCGCTCTACGCCCGAAGCGCAAGGAATTGATACGCGCGGCCTGATCCGGGCTATCAGGTGCGTCAATGATGAAAGTATCGACCTGCACAGCTTGGTCATGATCCGCAACGACCATGTGGTTTTCGAGGCGTACCTTCCCCCGTATGACAAGGAAACTCTTCACAACGTGAAGTCAGTCACCAAGAGCATCATGTCTGCGTTGGTCGGAATTTCCCTCGAAGAGGGCATCCTGGACAGCCTGGACCAGACCGTTTTCGAGTATTTCCCGGAGTACATCACCGACGGCATGGATCCGCGCAAGAGATCAATCACACTAAGGCATCTACTGACCATGACCACGGGGCTGGATCTCGACGAAAACGGCCCGATCATGAATGGGATTTTCGACAGCAACGATTGGATCGAAGCGACATTCGCGCGGCCGATGTCGGAGGATCCCGGCCGGCGCTTCCTGTACAGCACGGCTCTATCCCACACCATGTCGGGGATACTGAGCCGGGCCAGCGAGCAGAGCTTGCTGGAACTGTGCAATCGCTACCTCTTCGAGCCCCTCGGCATTAACAGCATTCAGTGGATGCAGGGCCCAGACGGCTATTACTACGGTGGCGCCCAACTCTTCATGACGCCTCGTGACATGGTGAAGTTCGGCCTGTTGTTCCTCAACCAGGGGCGATGGGGCGACAAGCAGGTCGTACCTGCCGAATGGGTACGGGAATCGACTCGAGACCACATGGCGGGGATTGAGGCGGACGAGGGCTACGGCTATTTGTGGTGGCCGTTCGGCGATGCTTCAGACCCGCAGGTCCGCGGCTACGGATACATGGCTGCGGGATGGGGTGGCCAACGAATCCACGTGCTCCCGCGCTTGAACATGGTCGTGGCTACGACATTTGCCGATCCCGGAGGATTCCAAAAAATGTTCGATGGCTTCATCTCCACATCGGTCAACGATAGCCCCTTGCCGTCCAACCCGGAAGCCCGGCAAGCGCTGGATACGCTGGTGCGGGACCTCGAACACCCGACGCCGAAGCCGGTTCCCGACCTTCCTCCCTTCGCCAAGGAAATCTCGGGCCAGACCTATCTATTGGAAGGCGCGAACTGGCCGTCGCCATTCAAAGACATTGCATTCGACTTTACTCGGCCGGATCGCTCTACGATGACGATAGGCACTAAAGAAGGGACCTACCGGCTCGCCGTCGGTCTCGACGGACTGTATCGCATGACACCCACCGATCGCTTCGGCGGAATGCCCCGCGACAACCGGATTGCAGTACGGGGGAGGTGGACCGACGACCAGTCAATCGCGATGAACTGTATGAACGTCGGCGATCCCAACCACGCGCACCTGAACGTAAGCTTCTCCGAGGATCAGATTTCTATCTCAGCGGACCTTAAGCCAAGTGGAACGCACCTCATGTTGACAGGAAAAAGAGCCCCGTGAGGGGGCTAAGCAAGCCTATCTGATAGCAAGCCCACTGTCCGCTCAGTGCCGGGAGCCACCGCTTAAGCATTAGCCACTTTATCCGCCAGCAAGCAAAAAATCTCGTACATCAGTGTCACCCCCACCAGCGAGGTATTACCGGTGAGGTCAAAGGGCGGCGCGACCTCTACCACGTCACCCCCAATCAGGTTGAGGCCCTTCAGCCCGCGCAGCAGGGTCAGCGCATCCACTGTGGTCATACCACCAATTTCAGGCGTTCCGGTGCCCGGTGCGTAAACCGGGTCCAGCCCATCAACATCAAAAGTGATATAGGTCAGTCCGTCGCCAACGACCCTGCGGGCTTCCTCGATGACGGCCTTCACCCCGATCTCAACAAACTCTTCCATGAACACCACGCGCATACCTTTCTCGAGGGAATAATCCCAACCTTCAAAGGTATTTTGCGGACCGCGAATACCGATCTGTATGCAGCGTTTCGGGTCGATCAGGCCGTCTTCCGTGGCCAACCGGAACGGACTGCCATGACTGAACTTGGACCCCTGGAAATCACCCCATGTATCGGTGTGGGCGTCGATGTGAACCATTCCGATGGGCTCGCCCCTGGCGATGGCCCTGAAGATCGGGTAGGTGATGGAATGATCACCGCCGGCGGTCAGCGGGATAACACCCGCCGCGTGCAACTTCTCGTAGAAACGCGTGATGTCGTCAAAGGTGTCGGAGATGGAGTAATGATGCTCCATCGGCACATCGCCTATATCCGCGGTCTTCACCTGCTCAAAGGGCGCCTGCCTGCTCACGCCGTGATATCGCCGCATCAGTGAGGACTGTTGACGCATTTCCATGGGACCGTGGCGGGCACCCGGCCGGAAGGTGACACCACCGTCGTATGGGATACCAACCAGGGCAATATCCAGGTCGTCGAAATTGTCTGCCAGGGGCGCGCGCAACAGAGTTGGTATACCTGAGTAGCGGGGCAGGTCGTGTTTGTTATCGTTGGTCCTGTTGGTCACAAACAGGCCTCAGTTGAGAGGGGCGTGACTATTCTACGGGACGCGTGTCGCATTGTATCGACATTGCGCGCCACTCGTGTCACGCGGTGACAACCGCAGAGAATCAATATTACTATTAGCCCTTTGCGTTGCTTCATGTTGTTCCCCCGAGTTTGCCCAAGTTTATTCTACGCTTTTCACCAATAATTGAAATTGGAGCGGGGTACGAGAATCGAACTCGCGACATTCAGCTTCCCAAGCTCTTGACGTACCTGGAATCCTTAATGTTGACATACTTAACTCGTTGCCGAATGACCGCAGGGAGCCGAAAGCGGTACTTAATCTAGGAAATTTGAACGGCAGCTAACGGGAAAGCTGACCTTCAGAATCGAAACGTCAAGGGCAGTAAAGTGCCCTAAGCGGTCATTGGGGCTTATTTTTTTAACGTCTGCTATCTGGAGAGACCTGTGTTGATGGTCACGATCAGGGCCGCTTACCACTCCCATCTCCGACCAGTGTAAAGGGCGCCCAGAAGATCGGATGCGCGTAAGAGAAGGCATCCTCGCCATTCAGCTTGAAGACACCTTCGTCGATCATTGCAATTTGCGTCCGCCTGAGTGCCTCTGTGCGGGTCAGCCTGTCATCGCTGGCTAACGACGTAAACAAATGGGTCATTAGTTGAGTCGTCGAGCTGGAAAGCACAGGCCAGTTGCTTACCAACAGCGACCGCGCACCGGCATAGAAGAAAGCGCGGCCCAGGCCGGAGACGGCCTCGGCCCCTCGACCATCAGCCGCCGCCGTGTTGCACGCCGAGAGGACAACAAAATCAGCGTTCACCTCAAGGCCGAGAATTTCACCCATGGTTAGTAGGCCATCCTCTTTCCCGCCGGTCACCTTTGGCGAACTTAGCGCCAAAGCCGGTTGGTCAAGGCCGTTCAAGTCGCCAGGGACCAGGCCGTGGGTGGCAAAGGAAATCACCCGGTAGGGCGTCAGGTCAATGCTTTTGACCAGGTCTTCACTGGCGCGTTCACCCAGAAATACGTCGCGCGCCGGCACCGCATTCAAGGCCTGGGAAATGGCGACAATTTCATCACGTGTATCGGCCAGGCGGGGCAAGCGCCCGATTTCAGCGCTGTCAATGCCGCGTGTCCGGGGCGCGCTTCTGAGGGTTATTCCCCTCGAGGCCACTTGCAGGTTCTCTTCCAGCTGGCGGTTGGCCATGGCCGATTGAGCGACGCTGAAATAAGGATCGCCGAAGCCAACAAAGGAGCGCGTCGAATTTGCCTCGGTACGCTTCCCCCGAAGTGCCTTTAATGACGCCACCGATGGAAGGTTGGTAACGCTATGGCTACGCGCCAGCCACGGTACGGCACGGTAATTGGCAAACAGCACATCCCTGTCGGGTGCCAGGGTGGCGGGCTGGGTCACCAGCAATGAAAATGGCAATTGCCCCATCACCCCGTCGGCCACCACCAACAGGCTGTTGGCACCCTTCCAGGTGGATGCCACGGGCTGCAGTAACTTGGTGTAAAGCGCATGGGCGGCAGCCACGTCGAAGGCCGGAAGTTCGCCCAGCCCGACGATGGCGCCGGGATCGAGAGCGCGGCGAAGATGATCGATTTCCTTTTTCAGAGATTCAGAATTTGCCGCCACCTCGGCGAATCCGACGGGACCGGATTTCGGCACTGCCCAGATGAAGCTTCTCTCGGTGCCGACAAAAGTTGAAATCAAGACCTCACCAGGATGCAGAATATTCCGGACCTCGGCAGCCGTGATTGGTTTCGGATTGACCAGGTCGCCATATTCCGGGAACCGTGATTCAATTTCCAATACCAATGATTTGCGTGCCAGCCGCAGACTCTCAACTGAGGACTTGAGCGCGGATATACGATTATCATCGGGATTCGCGCGCGCGATTTCCTGGGTGATTTCTCCTAAAACGGTGATAATCCGTTTTTGCGTATCCTGTTCGCGGCGCACGATTTCGGCGAGGTCGGGATCGGCGAGATTGGTTCGCGCGGTTCCGGCGGCCAGGTCACGTTGCAATGAACGTGCCTGCCCCGCCCCGGTTAGACGAAACGTCTCGCTGGCTACATCAATACCCAGCTCTTTGGCAAAATCGGTATTGCGGGTGTCATGGAGTACTCCGACATAGGCCTGCAGGATCAGACTCAAGCGCCGATCCTTGGCCCGGGAGGTTTCTCCTTCACCGTTGTCGCCCCGATCCGGCGCCATTAGAACCTCGGCCGCCCGTGCGAATTGACCCAGTGCCTTTTCCTTGTCGCCCCTGGCAACTGCCGTCATGGCGAGAAATCCCTCAATTTCCGCTGTGTCGTAGTGTTTTTCGCCCAGGCGCTCGCGGGTCCGCTGCAAAGCGCGCTGCAACCCCTGCTCTGCTTCGTCCAGGCGCCCGGCCCGGAGATAGGCAATCGCGCGATAGAGACTACCCGCATACAGGCGCTTGTAGGTATCCAGATCCTTCGACATCGATGCGCGAATATCGTCGTACTGAGTCACCGCGGCGCGCCATTTACCCTGTGCGACCAGCGATTTGGCATGCAGGTCTTTTGCCGCAGACCACTGAAGGCTTTCCGGTAGCGCGCAGGCTGCAACATAGAGTTTGCTGGAAATATCGGCAACTTCTTCAGCTTTCCGATAACGCCCCTGTTCATACAGGATGGTGCCAAATCGCAGCATTGCGTGAGCAGTTAGTGGGTTTCCGGAAACCCGGGGGTAAAGCAGGATATTACGCACAATATTTTCAGCTTCCTGATACCGACGCTGTAATCTGAGAATTTCTGCCAGTGCGAGCCTGGTGTGATCGGCCCGGTCGGGCCAACTGTATGCTGTTTTGAGCGCCGTGCGGTACAACGCTTCCGCTTCGATGAGCCGGCCGCGTGCACCCGCAACCGCGGCCTGTCCTTCGGCGAGAAGGGATATCCCCAGCTGGTTTCTCACATCTCGTGAGTTCCAGTATAATATATCCCACGCCCATCCCCTCCTGACCCTCCGCATAACTGATTCAGCTTCTGAATATTCCCCAGCATAGGCGAGAAAGATCGCCAACTGCGCGTTGTATCGAGAGGTGTTAGCACCGACGGGAAGATCCGAAATAGCCCGTTTCATCAGCCGCACGCTAAGAGGATAATTTCCTTTGTAAAACTGGTCGAGGGCGGCTTCCTCCGACATAGGGACCCGGACAAAAAAACCAAATTCATTCGGGTGAATTTTGTCCGGGTGCATGGAATTCAGGTTTTTATAGTGTTCTTCCTCGTTAAATTTTAAGTAGTTTTTGCAATTGGTCGGGTCAAAAACGCGTGAGTCAAGCCTGGACGTGATATCAGCGATGGATCTCGGCGGCGGGACAAATGGCCCACTGAATTCCGCCGTTATCTTCTTCGCTTCATCCAGCGACATTGTCGGCGCGCCCGTCTGGGTCGGTGCGCCCGTCTGGCAGGCTGCCAACGTCAAACCGATTACGACGCAACTGGCCCCGAAAATAATTCGTGACATCGTTCAAACCCCCGTCTCGGAACTATTTAACACCACAAAGAATACCATATTGCTGGAAAAAGAGCCCGAGGGGTCTGACCTGAATGGCACTAAGTTAAGCTCACCGCATTGGTCGTTTTCTGGAAAGGGAGGGTCTGCTGGAGCGGGATGCAGAGAACAGTTATCTGGCGCTGCGGCTAGGGTCAATAAGCGTGAGAAGCTAGATAGGTTGTGTCGTTACATTGCCCTACATGGAAGTAGGGTACTTAAACGCTTTGGGACAATTGCGTCTGCAGTCGCCAGGCGGTCTCAGAGAAGCGGCTTTCGTTAACGACAAACGGCAACATTTGTTATCAACTGAAGAGGCTATATCGAGACGGCACCACCCAGGTCATTTTTGAGCCTTTGAATTTCATCACCGGATTGCACACTAGCGTAGATAATACCGGCAAAGCGGACATTCATATTGGGCTTTTAGTGAGTTTCGTACTTCCGGAGTGTGCTGGAAGCAGAAGTTAATTCGATCAATTTGAACGACTGTTAAGGGGAAAGCTGACCTTCAAAATTCAGCGCTCAAAGACAGCCCATAACGGACCTCTGAGTCATCGGCTATCACGCTAAGCAGCGCCATCGGCCCCAGTTCGGCCCGGGAGTTAAGTTTCATCGCGCCAGTATAGATAAATCGACCATCGCCCGGTGCCTCGACTATGAATTGCCCTGAAATTTTTATCTATGTAATCTAAGCAGTTTACGCCTCAGGCTGTTGCTTATTCCCACCGTCACCAACGAGCGTAAAAGGCGCCCAGAATATTGGATGAGCGTAAGAATAAACTGTTCGCCCTCCTCCATCCACGTAGCCGGGCCCGTCCATCAAAGTAAGCATGGCACTGCGTAGCGCCTGCGCCCTGGTCAGGTTCGAGTTTTCAAGCTGACGGCGGAAGATATCGGTGGTCAGCAGCCTGGCGCTCGTCGTCTCGACCGACCAGTTGCTAACCAGGAGCGCCCGTGCGCCAGCGTAAAAGAAAGCCCGACCCAGTCCCGATATTGCCTCCGCCCCGGCACCGGCGCCCGCCGCCGTGTTACAGGCCGACAGCACAACCCAGTCCGCGTCCAGCTTAAGACTCAATATCTCACCCATGGTCAGAAGGCCATCCCCATCCACACCGGCTACATCCGGCGCGCTCAATGCCAGCGCCGGCTGCGTCAGACCGTTCAGGTCGCCAGGAACCAGTCCATGCGTCGCAAAAGCAATGACCTTGTATCCATAAAGATCCATAGTCTTGACCTGGGCCTCATTGGCTGCCTTGCCGGTGAACACGTCGCGCGTCAAATCGGCATTCATAGCCATCGCAATGGAGCGCACCTCATCACGGGTATCCGGCAGGCGCGGCAGTAACGCGAGATCGGCGCTGTCAATTCCTTCCAGTTGTGGCAGGCTGCGCAGGCGTACCGGCAATCCCCGGGTGGATACTACAGCACGGTTAACCACTTCAGCCGTCGCTGCGCTGGTTTCGGCGGCCAGCGCCTGCTCGACGCTGAACAAGGGATCACCGAAGCCGGCGAAGGCACGTCGAGTACCGGCGCCCGCCGGCAAGCCGCGCAATATCGTCAATGCCGCCACCGAGGGAAGCATTACCACTGCATGGCTTCGGGCTAGCCAGGGAACATCCCGATAGACTGAAAACAGTTGGTCCTTGTCCTGACCGAGATCGACTGGCTCGGTTACCATGAGAGAGAAGGGTAACTGCTGCAGATCGCCGTCAGCTACTACGATCAAGCTGGAAGCATCCACCCACCCCGGTTTCACCGGGTTAAATACTGCCGCGTAGAGCTTGTGGGCCAGACCGATATCGAAGGTGGGGATGTCGCCGAGCGTCTGGATACCGTAAGGCGGATCAACCGCCAGGCGCAGATCGGCTACCATCTTGCTGATCTCTTGCCTGTTGAGATCGATTACGGCAAGCCGCGCGCTGGCCTGCTTCGGAAGCGCCCAGATATAGCTCCTCTCCTCAGCTACGCGGATAAAAAGAACTGACTCTCCCGGTCGCAGATGAGCCCGGATTTCGGCCGCGCTGATTTGCCGGTTGCCGAGTAGCCTGGCGTAGTCGGGGAAGTCCCGCTCGATCTCTTCCGAAAGCGCCGTTGCGGCTTTACGTAGCGTTGCCAGCCTCTGTTGAAGTTTGCGGGTTACACCGGCATCCACATCACCTGAAGGTAGCGAGATGCGATAGGCAATGATTCGGGATAGCTCGCCAGCGCCATTCTCGGTGTCCTGGAACTGGCGCACCAGCTTTGCCAGATCAGGGCGGCCTGCGGCCGCGCGCGCTGCGCTGGCAGACATTGCCGCTTGCACCTGTCCCCCACGTCCGATCTGTGCGATCTCGAACAGGTTTTCGGCTGTTTCACCTGCCAGCTCTACCCCGCCGCTACAATCCAGCGCGAGCAATAAATAGGCGTTTACGAGGAATTTCAGCCGATGCTCCCTGATGGTGGAAAGCCCCGCGCCTTCTCCATAAGCCTTCCTCAGGGTCGCGAGGTGCATGAGGCCGCTGGTCAATTGCTCCAGTCCCGCACAAGCACCTCCTGCTCGTGATTGTGCCAGATCGCGAAGATTCGCTGCCTCGACTGCCGAATAGGATTCGGTTCCAAACTGCTCAGCGAGTATCCGGGCCGTGTGCTTGAGCTTTTCTACCGCCTCGGCGGGCCTATTGGTGGCAAGTAAAGCGATGCCCCAATCGGGGTTGCTCAGGATCTTATTCTGGTAGATTTTCTCGTCGCCGCCACGGATCGATGTCTCGAGCGTCTCGAACAGTTCGAGTGCCTCCTGCCACTTTTTCTGTCCAACCAGTGCCTGCGCCAAACGCATATTAGCCTGGAACGGGAAGTAGAGATGCATCGGGATACATTTGAACCTGTAGATACTCACAGCCTTCTGCGCAAGCCATTGTGCATCCTCGTAGCGCCCTTGCGAAAGCAAGATACGGGCTAGGGTTTCAAAGGATAGTGCCGCTCTGCTATTCGGGCTAAGCCCCCGATAGGCTAGTAAAAAACGTGCCTCCGCCTCGGCCTCGGCCAATCGGCCTTGCCGCTCAATTGCCCAAATCTGGTAATAGCGGATAATGGCTGAATCGACACCTATATCCGAGACAGTCGTATCCAAAGCCTTCTTCAGCCACAGCTCGGCCTCATGGTATCGCCCGTCAACGAAGGCCATGATCCCGCGCGTCGCCCATGTCTGTGAATCGAACCATTTCTTCCATCGGTTGTAAGCATTAATGCTCCATTTTTTCCCCTCTCGGAACTGTGACCTGGAAATGGAATAGGTTCGTTCGGCCATTGCCCGCTCGCCAAGGATCGCGTAATAACGAGCGAGTTGCATACCGGTGGTACCTTCTCCCATGCGATAACCTTCAGGAAAAACATCTCGGGCGTATTTCACTAGATCGAGCGCCCTAGGAAAGTTGCCATAACGAAACGCCTGAATTGCCTTGGCACGGGTTCCCTCGTTGGCAGCGATTATGTATTGGTGGGACCTGGACACCAGCTCTACGCGCTCAGGGTCGTAAGTTAAGGATGGCAGTTCACAGTTTTGCACCACATAGTCCGTGCGCAAAATTTCTCTTAAATCGTTGATAGTGCGTTGTGGGGGTGTAAATTCAGACGCTGCAATATCGACTGTTAGTGCTTTGGCTTCTTCCAGCGACATCGCCGGATCGGTTGCAGTGCACCCTGCGGCAATCAAACAACCTGAAAGCAGTAGACCGCGAACAATTGGCAAGTGCCGGCAAGTGATCCAGACAGTTCGAATTATCCCTGTTTTTATTGAGTTATTGGCTTTCATTTACAATTGTTCCGAGCAGGCGTATCGCCTGCTTTTTACAGTCGTGATCTGACATCCAGGCAATTTGTTCCATATTATCCTCCAGGTCAGTTGGCAATAGCTGTAATTTGAACTCGGAAAATAGTGATGCCTCGTTGTTTTTGACAGAGTAAATAACACCATCATTCACCGGCAGTTTTTCTGGCCAGGGCGTATATTTTTTCCGGTCAGGCCACTCCATTTCGATAGACAGGGAGTTAGTTGTATCTCTCAACGTAATCGAATCACCCGGCAATGCCTGCGGCCACCACAGGTGGATCGGTAGATTTCGCCGCAAGCAGAATTTACCGGACCTCCTGATATCAATTCCCCATATATCGGGTCGGTATGTTGGGGTGGTTACTGATGAATTGCGAAATATCGCTAAGGTAAAATCGGTCGATTTGCTATTCTTGACCAACTCAGACACAGATTCGAGAACGGAACTATCACTCGCTTTAGATTCGAAGGCAATAGCTCCACTGTATGGACCTTGCACCTGAATGATACCGCCTGCCGATGACAACAATTTTAGTGACTCACCCGATTGTAATTCAATAGTCTGGGTTGATCTGATGATTGCGCCTTTTTTAATTGTGGAGTGAATCGAACTGATCACTACCAGGCCATCGTCGGCTGCTAATGGCCCAATCAGAAATAAAAGTATCACTGCAATTATGAGCCTACGCATGTTTATTTCTCCTTCATCACTATTGTTGCCCCGGATTCACCTTTCTTCAACCGGTTCAAGTGGAATGAAACTAAAGGATCATCGTTGAATTGCTCAGATAACTTAACAAAAGCATCCAGCGCTCCGGATTCGTGTTTTGCCATCTTTTGATAGGCATGAATATAGCTGGCGTTATCGGTAGCCGGTGAAGACAACATTCCTGTTGGTTCGAACACATTGACACCATTTGATTTTCCCTTAAGTACGAGACAACCAATGGGCCGAAATGATATCCCGGCGCACTGCATTACAGTCGACTCACTAATGCAGACGCGCGTGCCCAGGTGCTTATTAACACTTTCCAGGCGTGCGACCGTGTTTATCGCATCCCCCATCGCCGTGTACTCGATTCGCTCCTTGCCACCAAAATTTCCAATAACTGCGACACCCGTATTAATGCCAATGCGGGTCAAATCCAATCGAATTCCTTGTGAGCGCTTAAGGGCGGCAAATTTCTGGCAAAATGCATCCAGTTCGATGGCAGCCTCGACGGCTCTTTGCGCATGGTCATCCTGATAGATTGGCGCATTATACAAAACGTGCAGGGCATCTCCGACAATAGTGGCAACCATACCCCCATGGCGAGTAACAATTTCACAGGTCTTATCGAGGTACTCATTGATCAGTGATACAAGGCTATCTGGGGCCATTTCTTCAGTAAGTGGTGTGAACCCTGCCAAATCGGTGAATAAAAACGTTACTTCTCTGTGTTCGCCACTTACTTTCAACTGGTCAGGATTAGCCGCAAGCTGATCCACATAACCGGGCGACATGTACTTGGAGAAAGCCAAATGAATGAACTGCCTTTTAGATTGTTCCGCCCGCCATTGATAAATTATCGATATCAGGCTCGACAAGACTAGCGCCAGTATCGGCGGCAAGAGTTCGATCATTGTGTTGCCGAAGATAAAAAATAACGCGCCACCACCCCAAATTGAGAAAAGAAGTGCCACTACAAGCAACAGCTGTGTTCGAAGCTTCAACTGCAAAAGCAGAAGAGAAATGCCAAGGCATGCGAATATAAGTGCTATCGCGAAATTCCAGCTAACGCCGGTAATAGAAATCTCGCGCTTATCCAGCAACTGTGCGAGCGCTTGTGCATGAATCTGGATACCGGTGAGTTCAGCAGCCGTTACCCGACCACGAGTCAACGGCGTAAGGTGCCTATCTTCAAATCCAAGCTCAAAACCGATGAGCACTATTTTTCCTGCAAACCACTCTTTAGGTAGTAATTCAACAGTGTGTGCAGGGTAAATCGGGAAGAGTGGTGTTTCGCTATCGGGACCGTGTTTAAAATCGATAGCTAGTGAATCTTCCTCAGGCAGGTTGAGCCCTATGGTTTTGGCTATTTGCGCGACAAATCCCAATCTATCTGTATTGCCATACGAATCCCGGATTGGGATGATTCGAATTACACCATCAACCGTATCCTTGATTACCGCTGCAGTCCCCTGATCAACAGCATCCAGATAAGCGTTGAGATAATCGACTTGAGTAGGAAGCAATCCATCTTTTATTGCAGCACTAGCCACGACCAATGGTGTCTGTATGGAGGTTAGTGTTTTCCGAAGTGCCAAATCTTTATCGGGTTCAGTGGCTTGATCAATCAAGACATCTAGTCCGATTAACTTCGCATCATTTCTATCCAGATCAAGTAATAATTTATTAATAAACTGCCGATCTACCGGAGAGCGGTAGGGCAATGTCGACAATGTTTCCTCGGTGATACCGACGATTACAATACCGGGTGACTGCTCCTGCGGAGATGATAAATAGCTGATACGCAGGTCATACAGAAGGTTCTCTGCAACATGAATTATTGGAATTACGCGTACAACCGTAACAGAGAGAAAAGCAACAGCCAGGATGCAGATGACTCCATGCAGTTTTTTATCGACGAGTATTGCTTTTTTTACCTTCACTAGATTGCCTAGTGCCCATAAAACAATTCGATATACACATATTAGTTGAGAAGGTGTATGCATAACAATGCATATATTATTTAATACCCAACCTGTGCCGTGATACCCGGCTATTGAAGCGGCCGGGTTTGGCCATTAAATTCGGCTAGTTATCCAGTGGAATCTCTGCTGCCAGGTATACCGATATACGATTGCTTCTTTCGCTGTCTCAATGGCTGCTTAGTGCCGGAAGCGGAAGTAATTTTAGATAT
>Ga0255048_10000809_pt1 | contig 22982 bp, 22 predicted proteins | sample JV7_2_2_MG_FD_183619 | JGI IMG/M metagenome (GOLD analysis project Ga0255048, IMG submission 183619) | Seawater microbial communities from Jervis Inlet, British Columbia, Canada - JV7_2_2 | ecosystem: Environmental > Aquatic > Marine > Inlet | place: Canada: British Columbia | collected 2016-10-06
GTAAAGCGTTGAACCTGCGGAACAGTCGGTAGATAGGCGCAAACGACCGCCCCAGCTGCCAGTTTGCCGCCGGCCGCTTCCGCGACACTCCACGGCTCCGGAAGGTCGAGCATCAGCCGATCTGCGTCTGGGTGCTCGTCGAAGACATCGCAGACATCGCCTTCCAGCATGGTGAGGTTGTCCGGTAGACCGCCGTGGAATCGGGAGATGATCCGTTCAGCGTGGGTTCTGTGATCGTCGCGTCGCTCCACAGTGATTACCCGGCCTGTTTCTCCGACGGCTCGCAGCAACGCAAGAGCGAGGGCACCCGATCCAGTGCCGGCTTCGATGACCGTCTGCCCGGGGGCAACGTCGCCCCAGTGGATGATCGGACCCAGATCCTTGGGGTATATGAGTTGTGCACCTCGCGGCATGTTCAGTACGTAGTCCGACAGGCGAGGGCGCAGAGCGATAAGGCGGCTGTCGGTACTGGATCGGAGCAGGGAACCGGGCTTCAATCCGATGATCTCGCGGTGATTCAGGTAGCCCGCGTGATATTGGAACTGGCCGTCGTCCGTCAGATCGATGAGGTAGGTCCGGGCTTTGGCGTCAAGCAGCAAGCAGAGATCACCCGCGGCAAACGTACCGCTCACCCTCCGATGATTGCTGATAGCGCGCCCAGTGTGAGCGAGAGCACCATCGCCCCAACCAAAACAAAGATCAGAATCCTTACGAAGCGCTCGCGGTGACGGAACATGGCGCAAACTCTAGGCGAGCCTCAGCCAGGATTAGCATCTGCCCATGGATCCGCTGCGAACCGGCGCCAGGCTTCTCTCCCGAGGGTTGAGAGGCGGTAACGCCGCCCTCACCTTCGTCGGAGCGCTACTGGCGGCGCGCGGAGTCTTGCGATGGCTCGATCGCCCCGATCGTGAGTTGCTCTATTCGAAACGACTAAAGCCGGGCGAGGCCATCAAGATCGGGCTCGTAAAGGAGTAGTCAGTACTCAGTACTCCTGACCTACCCCAGTCGGTAGACCTCTGCCTGGGCGGAGCCCCCGACGGCCTCGTCCATGGCTCTTCGGCTGACGCCTCATCGCGATGCGACCCGGGGCCCTGCCCGGCTCGCAGTCCGTCGGGACGGGACTATCCCAGTCGGTAGACCTCTACCTGGGCGGAGCCCCGACGGCCCTTTCTCCGGCCCATGAGGTAGACCAGGAGCAGAACGACAACGACACCGATCGCGGCGGCGACTCCGATGTTGCGGGCGCCTTCGGCGGTCTCGTCGACGACTCCCTGGATCTCACGGAGTTTGTCCTCTAGATCAGATCGTTGCACAGTCATTTTGCTGCCCTCCACATGACAAGCCCCGTGACCAGGAGCAGAGCTACAGCGGATGTGACGTATCCCAGCCCGCTCCAAATGTTCCCGTCGGGCATGGCTTCCAGAATCAAGCGCAGGGCGACAACTGCCAGGAACAGCGAGGCCAGCACGAAGACCAATGAGGCGGCAAGGCTATATCCGAATAGCCGCCCCAGCTTCTTGGCTGGAACGATTGTGTGCTCGCGCAGGTAATCCTTGGCGAGATCGATGAACTCTGAGATGAGTTGTGGCAGCTCGGTTGGACCGGCCATCGTCAAACTCCGCGTCGATTAGTGAAAGGCTACCCGATTCGGAATTGGGCACCTGTAGTGTCGCCCTCCATGACACCTGCCAGGCACGACTACCGGCAGCGCAATCTGAGACTGATCGTCGCAGGGCAGGGCGTGTCGTTCTTTGGCGATTATCTGGCGTTCTTCCTCGCTCTTCCTGTATTCGTCAGAGACAGGACGGGAACAGCCAGTTCACTGGGACTCCTCGCCGCAGCCGAGACTGCCGCCGTTCTTCTCTTCGGCTTTGTAGCCGGAGTGCTCCTGGACCGGGTGAGGATACGGAGGGCGGTCGTTCTCGCCGATCTCTCGCGTGCTCTGGCGTTCGCACTGCTGGCGGTGGCTGTGTCGCTCGATGTTGACGCCGTGTGGATGGCGTTTGGCGTGGCCTTCGTCGTTGGCTCGATGGGAACGGTCTTCGACACGGGATTGCAGAGCTACATGCCGTCGGTCCTGGAGCGGGACCAACTGCCGGCCGCGAACGGAGGAGTTGAATTCGTCCGCAATCTGGCAATGACTCTGGGGTTTGTGGCAGGTGGGTTGGTCATCTCATGGGGAGGTGGAATCGCCGGAGCCTTCTGGCTCGATAGCTCCACCTACATCATCTCGGTGATCACTTTGTTGGCGGTCAAGGAATTGAGGCCGCGGCCATTGCCGAAGCGAGAGCCGATGATGCGCGCTCTGACCTCGGGGATCTCCCACTTGTGGAACACCAGGAAACTGCGATGGGCCACCGGCGCCGCTGTGGTCACGAATCTCGCCTTTGCTCCCCTCGCCGCAGTTCTGACTTTGTACGCCGAAGTCGAACTCGGACTCATTGACGGGCAGCGACTGGGGTTGTTCTTTGCCGGTTTCTCCGCAATGGCGGCAATTGGCGGCCTCACCGCCTCTCGGCTCATGGCCGCGATTGGAGTAGGCAGATCGGTGGTCTTGGGGGCGCTCCTCTTCGGCCTCGGCGCAGCCGGCACCGGCGTCGCCAACGGCTGGTGGGCGATCGTGCCGCTGGGAGTCGCCACCGGAGGGGTCGCGGTCAACCAAGCCGCGTTTGTCACCTTGCGCCAGCGTCTCACACCACCTGCGCTCCTGGGCAGGGTGATATCCGCATCGCGCACTATTGCTTGGATCGGCATCCCACTGGGCGCCACCGCCGGCGGTCTCCTCGGAGACGCCATCGGTCTGCGCCCACTGTTCATTGGTGGAGGCGCTGCCATCTTTGCGGTATCAATCCTCATCGCGTTCAGCCCTTTGGGCCGCCCGGACGCACCTACTGGAGGGCAGATTCTCGTGCCAGCGCGCGTCGTGAGCACCGATTGGCTCAAGAGCGCGGGGTCATGAGGCAGCGCAGCCTGGTATCCACCGCGAGCGGCCTGCATGCCGGGGCGTTCGAGTGGCGCGATTGGGCCTTGATTGTGGGAATCGCTCTCATGTGGGGCTCGTCATTCGTTTGGATCGCCGAGGCGCTCGAATCGCTCGAACCGGCAACAATCACACTGTTGCGATTGGTGCTGGGTTGGCTGGCTCTCGGCGCGACCAAGCGAGCCCGCAGCCCGGTGGACCGGGCCGACCTCGGCCGCGTCGTTCTCCTCGGACTGGTCTGGATGGCCGTACCGTTGCTCTTGTTCCCGATTGCACAGCAGTGGGTGGACTCCTCGATCGCCGGGATGGTGAACGGCGGGGTACCACTGTTTGCTGCTCTCATCGCCGCAGTGCTGCTGCGTCAACTCCCGGGACGCATCCAGATGCTTGGCCTTGGGGTCGGCTTTGCGGGAGTGGTCCTGATCGCCTTGCCGTCCGTAGCCGATGCGGACGGCAGCCCGCTCGGTGTTGCCCTGCTTCTCTTGGCTACGGCCCTGTATGGATTGGCCGTCAACCTCTCGGTTCCTCTTACCCAGCGTTATGGGGCGCTGCCCGTTCTGTGGAGAGCGCAGCTGACTGCCATCGTGGTGACGGCTCCTCTCGGGCTGATCGGACTCCAGGATGCTTCATGGGCCTGGTCTGGTGCAGCGGCAATGGTTCTGCTCGGGGTGTTTGGCACCGGCTTGGCATTTGTGGCGATGGCCGAACTAGGCAAACGAGTGGGGCCAACTCGAGGCGCGATCGGTATCTACTTCATTCCGGTGGTAGCGATGGTTCTCGGCGTACTCCTGCGAGACGAGACCATCGCCGCCGCGGCGGTCGCCGGTACCGCGCTGGTGATACTGGGAGCGTGGCTCAACAGCCGCCGTGAGGACTGAGTTTCGTTAGAGAACCGGGGCGAGTTCGTCGAGAGCATCTAGGGCACGATCGACTTCTTCGGCGCTGGTGTAATGAACAAAGCCGATGCGAACGAGGCCGCCGGAATCGAGCAGGCCCAACTGGGCCATGGCGCCTATCGCGTAATAGTGCCCGTCCCACACGTAGATTCCCCGCCGTCCCATCTCCTCCGCCACGTTGCGGGCGCTCTTGCCCGCCACGTCCACCGCAAAGGTGGATACGCGCTGCGGACCGGCGGCATCAGGCCCGAACACCCGGATACCGGGTATCTCGGCCACCCGTGTCAGGAATCGCGTGCTGAGGGCGTCTTCGTGGCGGGCTATCTCGCTGAAGGCAGACTCGAGTTGGTCGCGCCTGTTCGATCCGGTTCCGAGCGAGGCGATGTAGTCGACGGCTGCGGTCACGGCCACCAACGACTCGAAGGACTGAGTGCCCGTTTCCCAGCGATCTGGAGAAGTGTCTGGTGACGGCTGCACCTTGTACGGCACCAACCGTTCGAGGTGCTCGTTCCGTCCGTACAGGATTCCGGTGTGGGGCCCAAAGAACTTGTAGGCGCTCGCAACCAGAAAATCCGGTTGAAGAGTCGCAACGTTCGAGATTCGATGAGCGCTGAAATGCACCGCGTCCACGTATGACAACGCACCGACCCGACGCGCTGCCTGAATAATCGGCGCCAGATCGGTCACAGAACCGAGAGCATTCGAGGCTGCCGTGACCGCGACCAGTCTGGTGTGGTCATCGATGGCGTCGACTACGGAATCGGCATCCAAGACTCCGGTTGCCGGATCGAACTCGACATAGACGACCTCAACGCCCTTTTCGACGGCGGCTTCTCGCCAGGGAGTCACGTTGGCATCGTGGTCGAGCTTGGTGAGGACGATGCGATCGCCGGGCTGCCAGTCGCGCGCGATAGCGCGTGACACGGCAAAGGTGAGGCTTGTCATGTTCTGTCCAAAGATGATCTCGTGTGGATTGGCGCCCATGAGGTCAGCGGCCGCGGCGCGGGCTGCATCAGTCACCTCTTCCCCGTACCGACTGGCGGCGAAGTCACCACCGTGGTTGGAGACGCCGGAGGCGAGGACCTCGCTGGTGGCCTCGATGACACTCCGAGGAACCTGGGTGCCGGCCGGTCCGTCGAGCCAGGCAACCGGTCGTCCGTCCTGCGTCCGGGACAGAGCTGGAAAGTTGCTGCGAATCGCAGCTAGGTCGTATGACATGTGGAGGATCGTACAAGTCGCGACGTACGGTCAGGTTCGATGCTCGCCAACGAACCGTGCGACTGGTCACCTGCCGAGATCGGTGCTGGCGGAATACCACCGAGGCTTCTGCACGCAACGGTGCGCCTCCGGTCTGTCCCGTGGAGTGCGGGCTGCTAGCTGACTGAGTAGTCGTAAGAGATTTCGGTGGCGACCTGAATCTCTGTCGTCCAGGCCGTGGCCCAGGCAAAGGCCGTGTGGTCCCCGTACCAGACTTCATCGGTCGTGGTGCATTGAGTGGTAGTTCCCGGGGCCAGGTAGGTGGCGTCACACCAGACATGGCCTGCACCCTCCAGGAATACATATACGCCGTACAGCTTCTCGGTTCCACTGTTGGTGACCCGGAACACCCACTCGACGGAGTCTTCGTCCTCGATGATCACGACTTCCTTGCCTTCGAGCGGGCCCAGAAGCTCGACCGTCATTGTGAGCGATCCGTCGATGACCGGAGCGTTCGCACTCGGAACGTCCTCGTCGGCCGGTTCGTCTATCCACTCTTCGGGTACGACCTCGTCTTCCACCGGGTCGGGATCGAACCCATCTAAGGCGTCGATTCCCGGGACGGCCACGACGGGCTCTGAGATGGCGTTCTGCGTTGCCTCCGGCATCGTGGTTGTGACTACCGCAGCCGCGTCTGCTTCGGTGGTCTGGGAGGCGGTGAGCCGGGGAGTGAGAGCGAGAAACGCTGCAAAGATCACGCCGGCAATCACTGCGATCATGGCCGTCCTGCCGGTGCTGTCTGACATGGTCCTACCCCGTTGCTACCTGTAGTGGTTAGGTGACCACTCTACGGTGCTCGGGAAGCGCCGGCGCCTGACTTGAGGACTATTTGCGTCTTGACCCAAGTGCCTAGTCACTGGCCGCAATGGCGGTGAGAACCAGGCGTGCCATGGCGGCGTGCCCGAGTTCGTTTGGATGCAGGGTGCCGGGGGTGAGATAGCGGGGAGTGGGCCCTTGCAGCGTCGCGCTCTGTGCCGCGGTTCTGTACCAGGAGGTTTCACCGTCGTTTAGAACCAACGGCGAGCCGTACCTACCGGGAGCCCGGTACCAACCCTCAGGGAAATCCAGTGGATCTGGAAACAAGCGAGGCGAACTGGCGAACTCGTCTGGATAGCCGTAGTTGGGCCACGGAGCGCAATAGCCATGGCCGCCCGCAAAGCGATCCGACACTCCCCCGACCCAGGTCCAGCCGTAGGACTCAGTTGCTGCGCGCAACGACTCGTTTAGTGGATCGAGTAGGCGCTCAACCCCGGCGGCCTGTTCCTGTTCATCGACCTCGTGGAAACCGAAAGGCGGGGTGACGTCACCAACGATTTCGTCGCAGATCTGTCCCTCGGCGTCACCGCCGGTCGGATCCGGATACTCCATGAGGTACACGGATTTGATCGACATCTGGTCGAGCCTCCGATCGAGACGTTCGAGCGCGCCTTCTAGCCCGTTGAAGCCCGGAATCGCCTTGCTTGTTCCTGGTACCGACTCGCACCCGAAGCGGAAGGGTGGGTCGTAGGTGAGCCTGACATCCCGGTCCCAGATTCCGTCTGCAGCTGAGGCCCACACGTTGTCGAAAAGGACGCCGTAGCAAATGGGGTTCAGGAGTGGGTCGGCCTCGACCAAAGCGCGAATGATCCTGGAGAACCCGACGTCATTCCCACCGATCTGCACCATCAGTATGTCGATCTGCCGGTCCTGCACTATCAGTTCGAGGTCATCGAGTTGGGCGACGATATCGGGGTTGGATCGGCCACCCAAAAGACCGGCGTCGATCCTTGCCCCGGAAGCGGCCAGGTCGACGAACGTGACCGAGGTGGCGCGGCTCTCGTCTTCCAGAGCGAGTGCGGCCCGGGCCGGCCAGGCAACGGATGAGCGATGGGTGAGCGCGTGGCTTTGGAGCACCTCGGGGTCGGTGGCATCGGCCCAGTGGGCCGTCCCGCCAGTCAGAGCGGTGTCGGGGCTACCTTCGCCGCTCGCATACGAATCACCAATCGCCACTACCAGAAGATCGTCGATCTCCATAGATCCGCTGTTTCGCGCACCCACGGTTCCCCATGGAAGGCGCAATCGAACTCGAAGATCCACATCGTGGACGCCCTCCGGCAAAAGGAGTGAGAGGCCGGGTCGGGTTCTGTGGTAAACCCCGGTGCCTCGGGGTCCAGAGATGCGCCATTCGTAGGTCAGGAAGCCCGCCGTAGGCAGTCCGAGATCCTTGGCCGCGGGCGCCGCTGTCAGGGTGACGCCCAGCAGGAGTGGGGGGCAGTCGCCGGGGCAGCTACCCGGAGCTCGATGATGCGTGTACTCGGGTGTGTTTTCGATCTCGATGAGGCCGTCACCGTCCGCGTCGAGGCCGAAGCGCGGTTCGAGCGACCATGTAAAGGAGACACGGTTCGACGCCTCCTGGGCGGCCGATGGGTGAACAGCGCCGCCCAGGACAAGACCTGCAGCCGCCAAGGAAACGAGCAGGGCCGCGTGCCACCACTTGAGGTGTCGCTCCCCGGGTGAACCGAAGGTCATTCCCCGGAGATTGGCAGAGTCAGGCCGACCATCGCCCCGCCGTCTGGAGCGTTGCGTGCGAAGACCTCACCGCCATGGTCGTCGGCGACTGCAGCCACGATCGATAGGCCGAGGCCCGAACCAGGCAACGCCCGGGCTTCCGGGGATCTATAGAAGCGCTCAAACACCCGTTCCAGGTCATCCTGCGGTATGCCCGGACCGTGATCACGCACGGTCAGGGTCCGACCTTGGAGCGACACGTCGATCCGTTCGCCCTCACTCCCCCACTTCGCCGCGTTCTCCAAGAGATTCGAGATGGCCCGCAGCAGCCCGTTCCGACGTCCCTCGATCAAGGTGGCCTCGAGCTCTGTTGAAACTTCCAAATCGGTCCGCCTGCGCAATCGATCGGTGGCTTGGGCAACCAGCTCGGCGAGGTCGAGTTCGACACGTGGCTCCTCGTGGCGCCCGATGGTCGCCAGATCGACCAGCTCGGCGACGAGGTTGGTCAGCTCGACAGTTTCTGAATTCACATCTGCGAGGAGTTCAACGCGTTCAGCACCCTCCACGGCACCGCGTTGCAGCAACTCAATATTGGTACGTAGGCTGGTGAGTGGGGTTCTTAGTTCGTGGGAGGCGTCTGCCACCAGGCGCTGCTGGCTCAGCCTGGCTTCTTCGAGGGCGGCCAGCATGCTGTTGAAAGATGCCGCCAACCTGCCCAATTCGTCGTCGCGAACCACATCGATCCTGGCGTCGAGGTCGCGGGTCGCTGCTACGTGTTCGGCCGCGTTGGTGAGTTCTCCGACCGGGCGAAGGCTGCGGTTGCTGATCAACCACCCCATGGCGGCAGCGATTGCTGCCCCGCCCAGGCTGAGCAATAGGAGCCTGAGTCGAAGCCCGGCAAGGATCTCATCGGTTCCTGTCACATCGCGGGCCACCTGAATAGCCAATCCCGGGCTCATGTGTCTCGTCAGCATTCGGTAATGCACACCATCGATATCGATGTCGCGCAGCAAATCACTGCCACTCTCAACGGCAAGGGCGAGGTCGGCCTCGTCTACCGGGAGCAACAAACCTGATTCGCCAAAAGCAAGTATCGAACCGGAAGCGTCTATGAACTGGGCGACCGCATCCTCTCGGACCACTTCACCGAGCGGACCAAAGCGGCCACCCTGGCCCAGCTCAGGCTGGGATCCTTGGCCGCCAATAAAGCCGGGCCGGCCCCTGAAGTCATCCAACTGCAACACCCCGAAGATGCCGACAACCGGCCCTCGTTCGCTTAGGAACGCGTCGACTTCATCGATCGCCTCATCCTTGGCGAATCCGTAGGAAAAAAACGCCACCACCGCGACTGCCAGTCCAACGGCAATCGTGACAAAGACGGTGAGGCGGGCGCGGAGGCTCAATGCTCTCGGGCGACGTATCCCACGCCGCGCACGGTGTGAATGAGGCGGGCCTCATCGGCTACCTCGGTCTTGCGGCGCAGGTAGCCGACGTAGACATCAAGCGAATTGGACGATGTTTCGAAATCGAAGCCCCAGATGCGGTCATAGATGGTGTCGCGGGATAGAACGATCCCCGCATTCATCACGAGTAACTCAAGAAGGTCGAACTCTGTTTTGGTCAGCTCGACGAGCCTGTCGCCCCGATACACGGTCCGCGCCGCCGGATCGACTACAAGATCGGCCACGCGCAGAACTCCGCTGTCGGAGGCGACGTCGCGCCGGCGCAACAGCGCCCGCATGCGGGCTAGCAATTCCTCGAGCGCAAACGGCTTGATGAGGTAGTCGTCGGCTCCGGCATCCAGTCCGGCCACCCGGTCAGCGAGCTCGTGGCGGGCAGTCAGCATGAGGACGGGAGTGGTGTCTCCCGCCGCCCTCAGTTTCCGACACACTGCCAGACCGTCGAGGATCGGCATCATCACGTCGAGCACGATTGCATCGGGTGGGTCCTTGGCGATCTCGACCAGTGCTCCTTCGCCGTTCTCGGTCGTCGTGACCTCATAACCCTCGAACTTCAGGGCGCGCTCAACGGACCGGCGGACGGCGTCGTCGTCCTCTGCAACTAGGACGCGGTGCTTTGCGGACATGGATGATGAGCGTACTTGGGACGGATGAGAGGCATGTGAGAGCTGTGTGAGCGCGCGGTAAGAGGGTACTTTGACCGGACCTCGGAACCCTAGGGTTGCGCCCGATGAGCACTTACGCACGTCTTCTAAAGGCGCTAGGCAGTCGCCGATGGTTTGCGGCGGTTGCTTCCAGGATTGCTCCTCCCCTAGATCGACTGGTCTATCGAGCCTCGGGCGGTCGCCGCTTGGCGACTCCAGATTCGGTCCCCACCTTCTTCCTGACCACCACCGGGCGTCGCACCGGCCGACCCCGCAGGGTCCCAGTCTCATTTGTGGTGGACGATGGCGATTTCGTGATCGTCGGAACGAATTGGGGCAAGCCGGCAACCCCCGAGTGGGCCTTGAACCTTCTCGCCAACCCTCGAGCCTTTGTCGAGGTCGATCGAAACCCGGTCGCGATCGAAGCACGGCTGATTCTGGAGGAGGACCGAAAGGCCGGTTGGGATGCGTTGGTAGCGATGTGGCCTCCATATGCGGCATACCGAGAGAGGGCCCAAGGTCGCGATATCGCAATGTTCCGTCTCGCAAAGATCTAGCCGTCTGGCTCCCAGTCAACGCCGGGAGATGGGTACGCTTGCGCCATGACAGACCTCCTGGCCGAGGGCACGCCGCCGTCTCACGGGTCCGATCAGCTTCGCATTCGTGAGTACTCTCATGCCGTAGCCCGACGGTGTCAGGGGCACGATAAGGGTTCACCTTCCCGATCGGCGGCACTGTAGTTTTGGCCTCCCCCATCGAGATCGAAACCGAACATCCGGTACTGATCCAGGGTGGCATGGGCGTAGCCGTTTCCGACTGGCGCCTCGCCAAGGCAGTGTCATCCGAGGGCCAATTGGGTGTCGTGTCCGGCACCGCCCTCGACGCAGTCCTCGTGCGCCGTCTGCAACTCGGCGACATTGGTGGCCACGTGAGGCGAGCGCTCGCTGCGTTCCCGATCCCCGGGGTAGTCGCCGGGATCCTGAAACGCTATTTCATCGAGGGTGGCAAGGCCGTGGCTGCCCGGTTCAAGCAGAAGCCGATGGGAAAGCTACGACCTTCACGTCGGCTCCAAGACCTGCTGGTTGTCGCCAACTTCGTCGAGGTGTGGCTTGCTAGAGAGGGCCACGACAATCCGGTCGGCATCAACTACCTAGAAAAGATCCAGGCGCCGACACTTCCGTCGCTCTACGGAGCAATGCTCGCCGGCGTCCGCTATGTGCTCATCGGTGCAGGGATTCCCCGAGCGATCCCAGGCATCCTCGATCGACTGGCAGAAGGGCTCCCGGTCGAGATGAAGGTCGACGTCAAAGACGCCACGTCTGAGGACGATCCTTACGTCCGGTTCGACCCGGCGGAGTACAGCAACGGTGACCTCCCGCCGGTCCGACGGCCCTCTTTTCTCGCCATAGTGTCGTCGCATGTGCTGGCCACCATGCTCACCCGCAAGGTCGAGTCGAAAGTCGATGGGTTCGTCGTGGAGTCCCCCTCGGCTGGCGGGCACAACGCACCGCCTCGCTCCAAGGCTGGGCTCAGCCCGGAGGGTGAGCCCATCTACGGAGAGAAGGACGTTCCCGATTTGGCGGTCTTTCGCGAGCTGGGTCGGCCGTTTTGGATGGCCGGGGGGTATGCACGACCGGAACAAGTGAAATACGCGCTGGGAGAGGGTGCCGCCGGGGTCCAGGTAGGCACTGCCTTTGCCTACTGCGAGGAATCCGGCCTCGCCGCCGACATCAAAGCGCAGGTGCTCGAGGAGAGTCGACAGCATCGAGCAAAGGTCTTTACCGACCCGAGGGCCTCACCGACCGGATTTCCGGTAAAGGTAGTGAGGCTGTCGGGGACTCTCTCTGAGCCCGACGTGTACGAAGAGCGCGATCGGATATGTGACCTCGGATACCTCCGCACAGCCTTTGTCGGTGAGGATGGAAGGCAAGGTTGGAGATGCCCTGCTGAGCCGGTTGACGACTACATCGCCAAGGGCGGCGACCCGGCCGACACGGTTGGGCGCAAGTGCCTCTGCAACTCCCTTATGGCCAACGTCGGCCTCGGCCAGATCAAACGTGATGGTTCAGCCGAACCGATCGTGGTTACCTCTGGGGACGACGTGACGGATGTTGCGCGCTTCCTCGATGAGGGTGCGTCCAGCTACAGCGCCAAGGACGTCATCGACTACCTACTTTCAGACATGGCCACGGCCTAACAAGTCCCGATCAGCGGAGCACCACTCGCACGTCCTGGTCGGGCGTCACGAAGACCGAATACAGGGTGTCCCAGAAGCCCTTTTCGACGACCATCGTCGGGCCCAGTTTCAGCAGAAGTGGCTCTTTGGAGAACAGCCAGCGAGATCCGGCCACCTCGACAGTCCCTGAGACCTCTCCGGATCCACTGAGGAGCTCGACGTCGAAGGAGAAGGTCCTCGGGATGCTGCTGCTGAAGCGGCGAATGACCCGGCGACGCTCGCCCGCCCGAATCTCAATCTCTTTCATGGTCCACCCTTGGTAGCCACACGGCCGGTCCTCGATTCAGCCGGCGTCAGACTCGGCAGCAGACGAGTCATCGCCGCCGCCGGAAGACCCATCGCCGTCATCTGGACTCCGGTAGACGGAACTCTGCTTCTTGCTGAGGCGGGTGTGCTTCGAGCATGCGACAACCGGCCCAGGTCTCCATTTGCCGTTGCAAAAGTGGCTGGTGGTCATGGTGGACTCCTGGATCTTTCGCAACCGGGCGAGGGCGACCCTAGTAGCACAGTCCCGCCAACCTCAGCAGGTGATCTCATTGGCCTACCGTTTGGTCGCCTCGTTGTCTACCTCACCGACTTGAGCAGCGACCACCATCTCGACCTGTCGGAAGGTCGCGCAGCGAGTCCTCTACGCTCCTGACGACCGACCAGCGAGCAACGGATGACAGACGCCATCGACACGAACGAGGGCCTAGAGACGTTTCTCGCCACTCCGCGCCTGGGAACGCTGATCACCAGCCGAGGCGACGGCACTCCGGTAGGGCTTCCCCTCTGGTTCGAATGGACGGGCGCGGTCGTGCAGATGTTCGCTTCCACAGACTCGGCCAAGGTGCGCCGCCTCCGGGCGAATTCCAGAGCTTCCCTCGTCGTGGCCAACCACGTCGGCGAATACGAGGCATGGGTGTCATTCGATGGCAGCGTGGCCGTGAGCGAGTCCGGTGGGATCGAACTGGCGAGTCGCCTCGCCCCTAGGTACTGGGATCTCGAGGATGAGCGGAATCGCGAGGAATTCGATTCTTGGCTTCGCGCCCCTGAGGCCTTCTGCCTGTTGACGCTGACGCCCGATCGCATCCGAACCGGGAGCTGACGCTGGCTTCTTCTTCGCTTCTTGACCGGTCGGATTACCCGACTCTGACTGAGAGCATCTATCTCAATCAGGCTTCCCTCGGCCTTATCGGGAACCCCGCAGTCGAGGCCATGCATCGCTTTCTCGACGAGATCGGTCGTCACGGGAACGCATACATGTCCGATGAGGACGAGGTGGGCTTCCTCGGCGCACTCCGCGACCACGCCGCTTCGCTGTTTCGAACTGACACTCGTCAGATTGCCATCCTGTCCAGTGCCAGCGAGTTGCTCGGCCAGCTCCCATTCATGCTGCCGCTGGCCGGGGCCCAGGTCCTGGTCGTGGCAACCGACTTTCCGGCGATAACCCGACCGTGGCTGCGTCTGTCCGAGCGAGGTGGCTGCAGTCTCGGATTTGTGAACGACAACCCCACCAGCGACCTCACCACCGATCTCATCGAGCAAGTCAATGAGCGCACGTCGCTGGTGGCAGTGAGTTCGGTCCAATATGCCACAGGAAGCGTCATCGACGTCCCTCGACTGAGTGCGGCCACCGCAGCGGCTGGAGCCAGCCTCGTGATCGATGCAACACAAGGCGCAGGTGCAACCGAGACCGACACCCGAGCCTGGGGCGCCGACGTCGTGGTTTCCAGCGGATACAAGTGGCTCGGCGGGCACGGAGGAGTCGCAATCGGTGCGCTCTCACCCTCAATACTTGATCAGACTCCCCCACTGCCGGGCTGGATGGGCGCCCCGGACCCCTTTGATTTCAGCGCCACTCAAATGTTGTTCGCTAGCGATGCCCGTCGGTATACGCAATCGACAATGTCGTACGTGTCGGTCGTCGGCCTGGCCACGGCCATCGATCAGCTACTGACTACCAGAGTCGAGAAGATCGAGCACCACGCTGCACGGCTTTCTCAGCTGTTGGTCGCTGCCGTTGAGCCACATGGTTGGCGTCCCTTCCGCCAATTGGACGACGTCGCGGCTGCGTCGCACATCATCTCGCTGGAACGCCAGGGCGATGGTCTGACCCGAACGCTGGACCGACTTCGGGACGTCAGAATCGTTTGCGGCAACCGCGCCGGGCGCCTTCGAGTGTCCTTGGCGCCCTACAACGACGATGACGACATCGCAGCTCTTGTGGAGGCGCTCGTCTGATCAACGTGGTCAGGCTGTCCGGGGAGGTCGACCTGTTCGGGCAACCTTGGATGCTTGGTCAGGATCGTTGACCAAGATCAAGAGCCTCCATACTCGATGGGCTCTGCGCCCGGAGGGGAGTCGGTGCCCGAGACCAAGTCCGCGCAGTGTCTCTGGTAGTCGCCCATGCCGGCAACGCTGGAGACGCTGGTCCCTAGGACGAGGTTGGAGGTGGCGGTGGGGGCGCAAGGGCCTTGGGCCGTCCCTGGCTGGCGATGCCGGCGCCAAAGGCCACGAGCACCGCTATGAGGCCCACGAGAACCCAGACGGCGGTCGGAGTCCCGGACCCGGATACACCACCGTTGGAAGGTGCGGCGACGGTCGTGGTATTGGTGACGGTGGTGGCGGGAGCCGCCATTGCCGTTGTTGTGGCAGCCGCCGTGGTGGTGGTAGTGGCCCCGACTGTGGTCGTTGTGGCCGCCACCGTGGTGGTGGTGCTGGTAGCGGGGGCCGGTCCTGTTACCTGGAATCCCCTTGTGGCCCATTCGGGGAACTGACTGGTGCACAGGCCGCAGATGTACATGAGATAGGACCCGGTGGGAGCCGTCGCTGGGATCGTGATCGGAAAGGTGCCGATTCCGGACCCGTCTGTCGTTCCGGTGCCAATCAAGTTCCCGTTGACGGTGGTCTCATGGACCTCGATCACGATGTTGGGCGAGTATTGGGACACGGTGATGCTGATTTCGGTGCCGGCAAGCCCGGTCTTCGGGCTGACAGACGCCACCGGCAACTGAACGGCAGCCACCGGGCCAATGGCGAGCAAGATCAGACCACAAGCGAGCAGCGCTCCTGCGATTCGGTTCATCGTCACTCCCTCGGACAACCCCTCGCCCGGCTCCGTGCTGGTCTTCTCAGACTACGCGCCGCGAGAAGGCTGTGCCGGGGTCCTTTTTGGTTGCCATACAGGGGCATTCGGTGCACCGCTGTCGGAGAGACTTGCGGCCCGGCTCTTGTCCAACCACTACCCCGCGGGACCGATGGCCGCGTTCAATTCCTCGCGGTGTTCCACATCGTGCTCGATCATCTCATCGATCAGCTGGGTTAGTGGCCCTCGTTCCCGCCACGGAAAACGCAGCACGCCAGTGTCCAGTTCGTCGGGGAGTTGCTCTATCGCCGCTATGAACTCGTTCCGGGCATCCTCCCATGCGGCATACGACTGCCGTGTATCCAGCTGTCGCAACCGTTGGTGCTCCGCCTGGTTGAACGCCTCGTCATCTTCGTCGGCGAGCGAGTACTCGGTCCCGACTCCGAAAGCCCGCAGCGACCTTGCCGCCTGGGTATCCCACGCTCCAATGTGTCCCAGGATGTCTCGGACCGTCCAACCGGACTCGGCGTGGACCCGAAACTCGGGATCGATTCCGTCGACCACATGTCGAGTGGCCGAGTGTGACTCCTTCAGTCGCTCCACCAGTGCCCTTCGCTCGACTGACATCAGATCTTCAACTTTCGTCGGTTGGTGAGATTAGGGAGCGAGCTATCAGGAGGGCGCGGGAGAGGCCCCCGCGGGAGATCGCACTGGCTACTCGCTCGGCAGGAATTCTCGAAGGAACTCCAGGGCCTCAGCCTCGGTGGTGAACACTTGAAACGGGATCAGCAGCCGATCGATGAGCTCAGGAAACGGGCCAACTTCGACTGGGGATTCGGGTTCGCGAAGCATCGCGATCGCGCTCAACGCGGACTGCAAGTTGCCGACAGCCGATCCCCACGCCGCAAAATGATCTCCTGGCCAGTTCCGAGCGTCGAAGAGCATCGGTGCTGGTACTCCTCCGGCGAGGTCACGAAAGACGTCAAAGGCCTCGTTCACCGTCTCCGACGTGCCGGGCACGCCTTTGGTCCGGGCGATGATGATCCCATCCTCTACCCAGACGGTCCCTTGAGTGACCTCGATGGCATCGTCAGGTGGCTCCATAGCCACAAGCCTACGCCTGGCCAACTGACCAGAGGCTGATGGTCTGCGTCGAGGGCCTTCTTCTCCTCAAAGAAAGCAGCGGGAGCGGTAGCGAGGTGTCCAGATCGTTCTTCCGAGTGGGAATCTCGGCAATCGGAGAGGTACGTCGAGGTGCCGACGGGGTGCCCTGAGCCCCGTCCACAGGGGTCTACCGGGGTGTATGCGGTGCAACTCGGTGCAAGCGAGGTCGGAACTGGGGCTCGAATCTGAGAGGAGCGCAGAGAGCTCCTTCGTAACGAGCTTCTGAGCATCTCGATGCACCTGCAGGGCGCCCGGTGCAGTGATGTCAGTGAGCTGACGGTCGATAAGACCGACCCTGGGTGGAGGCTTCGCTCTTGGCAGACCTCGGACGCCACGTAGGTCGTTGTTCGGGCCTCCAACGAAGGGGGAGAGCAACTCGTGCCCTGCCTCCCCTCGAAGCCTCGCCCTGTGACCGGCCGAGGCTGCCCCTCACAGGGTCTAACCAGGCAGCCCTCCCAGCACGCTCCTTACCAACGGAAGCAGATCGTCGACGCTGGCACCCAGTCCGTCTGCTCGTACCTGCACTCCTATCCCATCGACCACCACCGCCACGATTGAGCCTCCGCTCCCCAGATCAGATTCCCCTCCCCACGCTTCGTAGCCGAGGCCGTCAAGTGGCGAGCAGTAGTCGCACCTCTCCAGGGAGGTCAAGAAGTCGGGTGAGACGAAGACACTCACCCAGACGGCGGCGATCTTTGACCACGAGCAGGACCGACCACCCGCAACCCCGCCTGGACCCGAGACCATGCCCGGGTTGGCTTCGGGAGGATTCCCTCCGAATAGGGCATCCACGTCCTCCTGTACCACCAGCGTGCACGGGTCGGGCAGATCTTCCGCCACCAGCTCTGCGGTCGCGGTGCTGGTGGCGGCAGTGTCGGACACGACATCGTCGTCCCCGCACGCCGCCACCGTCAGCAAGAGCACCGCGCCGACAGCAACAACCCGCCCGATACGCGATGACCCGATCATTCCCACTCCCCTGGTTAGCCAGCTGGTGCGGAAGGCTAACTCCACAGGTGCATTCTTGCTACACCGCCCACGCCCTGCCTTCATCGCCTCAAACCCGCTGGGCGAGCCGACGGTGGATAGGACCGACCCCACCAGGCGGCTGAGTCCATGGTCTGGTTACTAGCCGATCGGGACCATGTCAATCGCTCCCGATTCAGCGAGGTACAGGACCCGACCGTCACGGCTGACAACCATCCCCCAGGGATCCCCTTTGAATCCCTCACCCAACTTCTCGGATTCACCGTCGCTGTCAATACGGAACAGCCAATAGTTCTTATGACCAATGAAGAACACGTCGCCTGTTGGGCCGGAAGCCATGATTGACGCCCCAATAGGGCTGATGCTCTCCAGATTCGCCAGTTCGCGACTCTCGCCATCGAGACCAAGCACGTACAGCCCACCTGACTCATCAACGAAGACGAACAGCTCGTCGCCCGGGGCGAGTGCGATGTGCGTTTGGCCCGATATTGGATTGCCACCGAGTGTCTCGGTGATTGTCTCCACCGAGTCAACTCCGCTGATGCGGACGATGGACTTGGAGATCATATGATCGAATGCCTCGTCTCCGGCAACGACGTACAGCGCGCCATCGGGACCGAAGACCATCCGATTAGTCCCTACCCAGGCGTAGTGGATCGGCGTGCCATCTTCATCCAGGAACACGATTTCCTCTTGGAAGCCGAGGAACACCGTCCCTTGGTCGTCGATTGCGACCGCGACTCGACCACCCGGTGTGAATTGAGCAAGAATCGTACGTTGGCCGCCCCCGTCGAACCTCCATACTTCGGCGGTGTTCTCGTTGTAGGCGACGACTTCCCCCGACGGCCCAAAGGCCAGATCAGACGCCTCCAGACCCGGCAAGGGCCTCACCACAGAGAACTCCGTGGGGTCGGCACCCTTGGTCAGAGGGTCGAGCCGAATGAGCATTGAGTTATAGGACGTGACCCAAAGCCTTCCCTCGGCGTCAAAGGCGAGTCCGGCAGAGGTTGACCGCAGATCCGTGTAATGATCCTCCCGGAGCTCCACAACCTTCTCGGTGCCGTCGGGCGCGAACTGACGCAAGATGCCAGGGCTGTTCGCCCAGATGTCACCTTCGGCATCTAGCGCCAGAAAGAGCTGCACACCATCCGACGAAATGGTCGGATCAAGGAATCCCCCAGAAGCAAACTCCGTCACTACTTCTTGTTCCTGCCAGTCAGGGTTGATCCTCGCGATCGTTCCCCGGCTGATTTGAGACACATAGATCGTGCCGTCGTCGGCGACCACGATGTCTTCTGCTCCGGGGATATTGAGGGCCACAACCCCAGAGCGCCCCTCTGGAAGCCACCACCTCACGCCACTTGTCAGGGGATCACTGCTTCGGTTGCTGTAGTAGAGGATGTCTTGACCGTCGAACTTGCCGAAGGCGATCCCGGTGGGTCCACCGATCAAGCCCGGCAGGGCCTCCGCGTGTCCTTCGGAGTCGACTCGATAGATGTTCGAGTGGTCGTTCACGTAGAGAGTGCCGGTGGAGTCGAATGCGATGTCGATAGGGCCATCGGACTCCCAGATCCCGGGGTTCTTGCGCCAGATTCCTAGGTCCTCGGCTTCGCCTTCAGCGGTGATTCGCACAACGTGGCGGCCGCCGTGGTCGGCGATGTAGATCAGGCCGTCCGGCCCGAGTGTCATCCCGACCGGAAGCTGGATGAAGGCTCGGTACAGATACTCGATAGGGGTTCCATCAGGCAGGATCACGTGAACGGACCGTTCCGTTGGCTCCGGTACAGCGGGGGCAGTAGCCGACGTGTCAGCTGGTATTTCGTCGACCACGTTGGCTGTGGTCGGTTGCGGAGAGGTGGAAGAGGGCGTATCTCCGGTCGAATCCGAACCACTGCAGGAACTCACCAAGAGGGCGAAAGCCAACAGTGCGGGAGTAATGCGCGCTGTAGAGGAAGGGAGCCTCATTCCGGAACCGTGGACCAGTCCGGCATTATCGAACCCAAGCAAGTGAATTCCCCCTCTAGCGACCTGTCGCAAGGATCGGCGGAGTGCTCCCAGAACACTAGGGCCCGACGGCTCAACGGCGAGCCGACGGCTGGTGAGATAGACCCCTCTTGGCGGCTCAGACAGTGGGCTTCCGAACCAGCGACATGATTCCGGCCGCGACGGTCCGGCCACCAAGTTCTTCGGGGCAGACGCCGGGCTCCTACTCAGCTGCTCTGAGGGTACGGCACGCCCCGAGAGCGAATTCGTATGCTTCAGCGGACAAACTGGTTGAGGTGCAATCGTATTTCACATCACCGATTGTTCGGACCGATTGCAGAACCCAGGTGGTTTCTCCAGGAGAGGTGGCGCTGTCTCGGACATAGCCGAGGGACCACTCGGTGTCGCCCGGTTCGGTCAGCAGCACCTCGAGCAGGTCCCCCTGAATACCCCGCTCTGCTCTGGCCAGCTCACTTTCCAGCGTGTCGTTCGTGTCGGCATCGGCATCAGGCGGGGGCCATACTCGAAACTCAAAGCCATTGGGCGTTCTGACACTCCAAGCGCGGCCGATATTCGTAAGCGTGGAACTGACCGGAACATTGGCTTCGACGGGTAGCTCACCGACCGTGAGCCACTCCAACGCGGCCCCAGTCTCCTCCGTGGGGGAGGTCGCCGTGGTGTCGCCGGTCGGGGCAGGCGTGGTACCCGTTGTCTGAGTCGCGGTGGCCGAGGTCACCGGCTGGGTGCCAGGCTCCGGAGTGTCGATCCCGCCACATGCACCCACGATCAGAACCAGTGCTGTCGCGACGATCCCGATCCGGCGGTTCTGCGCTGGACCGATCACGGTCGTCCCCTTTGCTCAGTCTGCACGCCAGCTTTACCTCTGGGCGGTCTTCTGTCAATCGGCCACGAGCGGCGATCTGGTGTCTCGGTATTCTGTCTCAGGTTGCGAGGATGATCTGGGCCGTGCCACAGAACACCGATGCGACGCTGCCCTCCGGGCACAGAGCCACTCCGGGACACTCGGAAACACTGGGCGACTGGTGTCGGAGAGAGGACTCGAACCTCCACGCCCTATTAGGGCACTAGGCCCTCAACCTAGCGCGTCTGCCAATTCCGCCACTCCGACGTGGGACCGAGATTATACGCCCAGACTGGGGACGCTCCGACACAACTTATGCGGTGTCGCGGAGATCCTATTGGTCTAGGTCGACCCGGTACCACTCCTCGATATTCCAGGTGTCACCGGCTTGTGACGGGTTGTGTTTGAAGCCACCGATCTCGTCGGCCCAGACGGCACTGGGGTCGAGACGCCCATAGAGCGGAATGATGACCGCCTGGTCGGCGATGAGGTTCTCGGCCTCGTTGATCAGGGCGATCAACTGGCGCTCATCGACTGTGGAGTTCATTTCGTCGCGCAACTCGGCGAATCGGGTTGTGAATTCGTCAAGAACCGAAGACTCGCCTTGGTTGAAGCCCTCGGGGTCCTGCCCGTCGACGGCCTCCGTGCCCCAGCGATAGAAGTTCTGCCCATCCGGCGGGGCTCCCTCCGGATCAAAGATGTCGTTGATTGCCACCAGACCGGAGTAGCCGGGTGAACCGACCCAAGACCATTCGCCGAGGTCCCAGTTGCCGAAGTCGAGGGTCTCGCTAAAGAACAGAGTTGACTCCTCGAGATCGTTCACGTAGATGATTCCGACATCCTCGAACATCTCGACGAGGAGCTGCGAGAGCGTCACTCGAGCATCGTTGTTGGACGTCGTCGAAAAGACCGCGGTTACCGGGTTGGCGTCGCAGTCGGTGTCGTCGCGGGCGCAAAGGTCGTCGAGAAGGGCGATCGCCTTGTCGGGGTTGTAGTCGTACTGCTCCCATGCAGCCTGTGAAAGCGTTGGGCTAAACGGCTCTACATACGATTGGAGCGGGCGAACCTGACCCTTGAGGATCTCATCGACAATCCTGTCCCTGTCGATGGTGTGAGCCACCGCCTGCCGGTATTCGAGGAACTCGTTGTACGACCCCGGGTTCCTGATCAACCGATTCTCACCGAACTGGAAATTCAAGTGCTCCCAGATCGGTCCGGACAGGATCTCGACTTGAGCACCCTCGGACTCGAGGCCCTGCAGTTCCTCGATGGTTTCGGTGCTCGGTGCCGGGCTCACCATGTCGATCTCACGGGATTCGAACGCGTCGACCAATGATGCGGTTTCGGGGATGAAGCGGAAGATCACCGAGTCGAGGTAGGGCAACTGCTGGCCGGTGACGGGATCAGTCTTCCAGTAATTCTCATTGCGGGTGATTCGAATGAATTCGCCCTCCTCCCACTGATCGAATTCGAATGGACCACCCGACACCCACATGGTGTCGTTCCAGTCGTTGATGAAGTCCGTGCCCTCGACATCGTGCTTCGGAAGAATGACCCCGAATAGGAGCTCCGCTTGAACTGTCGGAGCAGCGAGGGTGTACTCGAAGGTCTTCGGGCCGGCCACAACGGATTCCGGCAGGATGTCGCCGTAGATGCTGCGGTAGATCGGCAGGTCCGGGTCCATGATGGTGTCGTAGGTGAACATGAAGTCGTCACCGGAGATGGGGACCCCATCGGCCCAGATGGCCTCTTCACGAATTGAGTAGCGAACCGTCTCGGTTCCGTCTTCGTTGATGGTGATGCCGCCGTTGGCCACGGTCGGAAGTTCGGTGACGACTTCCGGAATGAACTCAAGGGTGTATCCGTCGATGTCCTGCACGCCCGTCCAATACCCCTGGCCCAGCAGCATGACGATGAAATTGTCGCCGCCGGGAGCAAATGAATTGAGTGTCGGAGGCTCCTGATCCTGACCCATGATCGCTTCACCGCCAAAGGGCTTGCCCTCGAGGGTTCCGATAACAGTGGTCGTCACTGTGGCTTGCCCCGATCCGGCGCTGGTCGCGGGAACGAGTGGGGGTCTGGTGGTGGTCGGGCTCGATCCGGCGCCGATGCAGGCGGTCGTCACCAGCCCCAACGCGAGGAGGAGGCCGAGCCACACCAAGCCACGGCGCTGCCACAGGTCCTTCACGCGACTCCTTTCTCCTCAGATGAGCCAAGCAGGATGGCACGGATCAACTCAAGCCACATGTCCAACTGCACCACTGCTTGAAGTGTGATCGGAGTATCGGCCCTAGAGGTCTGCCCGATACCACTGTTCCATATTCCATGTGACGCTTGCCTGCGATGAATTGTGCTTGAAGCCGCCAAGCTCGTCGGCCCAAATCGCAGCGGCGTCGAGACGCTGATAGAGGGGAATGAATACGACCTGGTCGGCCAGGAGGTTCTCCGCTTCCTTGACCAGGGGGATGATCAAGGCGGTGTCCGCAGTGGCGTTCATGGCATCTCTGAGCTCTCTGAAGCGGGCGGTGTGCTCGTCGATTACTGATGACGCAGCTTGGTTGAAACCAGCGGGGTCGTAGCCGGCGACGGCAGCGGTGCCCCAGTGATAGAAGTTCTGACCTTCCGGCGGAGCGTGGTCGGGATTAAAGAGGTCATGAACCTTCACCAGGCCGGTGACCCCAGGCGAGCTCTCCCAAGCCCACTCGCCTATGTCCCAGTTGCCGAAATCGAGCGTCTCGCCCAAGAAGAGTGTCGAGTCCTCGAGGTCGTTTGCGTAGATAATTCCTACGTCTTCGAACATCTCGACGAGCAGCTCCGACAACGCCACCCGCGCGTCGCTGTTCGAATTCGTCGAGAAGACCGTTGTTACCGGGTTGGCGTCGCAATCGGTGTCAGGGCGATCGCAAAGGTCCGCGAGAAGGGCGATCGCCTTGTCCGGGTTGTAGTCGTACTGGGCCCA
>Ga0255048_10000810_pt1 | contig 22960 bp, 20 predicted proteins | sample JV7_2_2_MG_FD_183619 | JGI IMG/M metagenome (GOLD analysis project Ga0255048, IMG submission 183619) | Seawater microbial communities from Jervis Inlet, British Columbia, Canada - JV7_2_2 | ecosystem: Environmental > Aquatic > Marine > Inlet | place: Canada: British Columbia | collected 2016-10-06
CCCCACGTACGCTGACGAGATTCGAAGGGTGGAGACCGGGTCAGGGCTACATGAGCCCTTGGTGGCGCTACGAGATCGACTCATGGGTATACGGAACGGCATCAACACGTCTGTGTGGGATCCCTCGACAGATGTCAACATCGTGAAGCCGTTCGATGCGAAGAACCTGGGCGGGAAGCTGATCTGCCGCAGCGACCTGCTCGAAGTCGTCGGTTGGCAGGACACCGGTGCGCCGATCGTCGGCGTCGTTTCGAGGCTTGTGGAGCAGAAGGGTATCGAGATGATTCTCGACTGTGTTCGGTACGCGGACACGATGCCTTTCAGACTGATCATTCTCGGCTCGGGCGAACGACAGATCTCTGACCATGCGAGGGATCTTTCCGTGAGTGCGCCCGACACGGTGTTCTTTCGTGATGGTTTTGACGATGTCCTTGCGCATAAGATCTTTGCAGGCGCCGATCTGCTCGCGATGCCGAGCGTGTTCGAGCCGTGTGGGTTGTCTCAAATGCAGGCGATGGAGTACGGGACGATTCCGATCGTCAACGCCGTCGGCGGTCTCAGGGATACAGTCATCGACGCCGACTTCGATCCTTCTTCCGGTACGGGCTTTGTCTCCGAGTCGGTGGATACGGCCGGATTCCTTGACGCCCTGCACAGGGCCGCACGTGCCTGGAACAAGCTCGATCGTCGGCGAGTGATCCAACGCAACGGTATGTCCACGGATTGGTCATGGCAGAACCCCGCTCTACGCCACATCGAGGTGTACGAGGGCATCATCGGCATCACATAGGTCGCTCAGCCGTACGAGATCTCCTGGCCCTTGCGGATAGCGATGACTCCGCCTTCAGATACCGTGAAGTCCGCTGCGTCGCGTTCGGCGTCCATACCGATCTCCCGATTCCTCGGCACGATCAGGTGCTTGTCCAGGATCGCGCCCTTCACCACAGCGCCAGCGCCGATGGTGACATCATCGAACAGGATGGAGTTCTCGACGACAGCACCCGGCTCGATTCGAACATTCGGAGAAAGGACCGAGTGTTCCACCGTTGCGCCCGTGATGATTGCTCCGGGTGAGATCATCGAGTTGGATACTCGCCCAGCTCCGAGTTCGCCGTGAGCGACGATCTTGGCGGGGGGCAGGGTTCGATACGATGTGTACACAGGCCAGCGATCGTTGTACAGGTTGAATATCGGATGCGGATCGACCAGATTCATGTTCGCCTCGTAGTAGGAGTCGAGCGTTCCGACGTCACGCCAATAGTGTCGGTCGCGGGGCGTCTCGCCGGGGACGACATTGTCCATGAAGTCGTACACGCTTGCATCGCCAGATGCCACCAGGGCAGGGATGATGTCGCCTCCGATGTCCCTCCCCGAACGTTGGGAAGCTGCATCGGCTTTCAGGATATCGATCAACACATCGGTGGTGAATACATAGATTCCCATTGAAGCGAGCACCTCGTGTGGGGCGTCCTGGAGTCCGACAGGGTCGTCCGGTTTCTCGAGGAAAGCGGTGATCAAGGAGGATTCCGCCATCCTGTCGATCACGCCGAACTGGGATGCTTCTTCGATCGGCACGCGGATTCCAGCGACCGTGACGCCTGCACCAGACTCGATGTGGTGCTCGAGCATCTGGTTCGGATCCATGCGGTAGATGTGGTCGGCACCGAGCACGAAGATGTAGTCCGGCCCCTCGTCCTCGACCAGATTCGTGTTCTGGAACAATGCATCGGCAGATCCGGCAAACCACTGGGGTCCCATCCTCATCTGTGCCGGCACTGTTGTGACGTAGTTACCGAGAATCGTCGACATGCGCCACGTCCTCGAGATGTGCACATCGAGGCTGTGGCTCTTGTATTGCGTGAGCACAACGATGCGCCTGAAGCCCCCGTTCGCGAGGTTGGACAGTGCAAAGTCGATCAGTCGATACTGTCCTCCGTGCGGAACTGCAGGTTTCGCCCGATCGGAAGTGAGCGGCATCAATCGTTTGCCCGTACCACCGGCAAGAACGACCGACAGAACCCGAGGGTCGTTGCGGAGCCGTTTCATACCCCCATACTCGCACACCGGGACGCGACGTGATCTGCATTCCTGCATGCGTCCGGCAACGGAAGCTGCTCGAGTCGGGACACGGTAGGTTGGGTGCGTGATCGCTCGACCAAACCCGATAGGTGACGACGACCGGTGGTCGTTCAACGAGGGCACTCATGCCACGCTTCACGATGTTCTGGGCGCACATCCGGATCAGGACGGAACGACGTTTCGCGTCTGGGCGCCTTCGGCGAAGAGGGTCGAGGTTGTCGGGGATTTCAACACATGGTCACGAGGTATCGAGCTGATCGCAGACCCTTCGGGCGTTTGGAGTGGCCATGTGGCCGATGTGGGCCACGGTGCGGTCTACAAGTATCGGATCTCGGGTCCAGATGGCACCGTGTTCGACAAGGCTGATCCTGTGGCCTTCAAGGCTGAGGAACCTCCTCGTACCGCTTCGGTTGTGTGGGACCTCGGATACGAATGGGGCGACGCCGACTGGATGGCGTCGCGCGCCGCACAGAACGCTCTTGATGCCCCGATATCGATCTACGAGCTCCATCTCGGTTCCTGGAGGTACGAGCCGGGTGGTTATCGGAGCATTGCACATCAGCTGGCTGACTACATCATCGAGCTCGGATTCACCCACGCCGAGCTGCTGCCGGTCATGGAGCACCCGTTCTACGGTTCCTGGGGGTATCAGGGAACGGGATACTTCGCTGCCTCGTCCCGGTTCGGCGATCCGCAGGATCTCATGTTTCTCATCGACCATCTTCATCAGAACGGCATCGGTGTCATCCTCGACTGGGTTCCTTCCCACTTCCCATCCGATGCGCATGGACTCTGGCAGTTCGATGGAACACATCTGTATGAGCACGCCGATCCGCGCGAGGGCTATCAGCCGGATTGGGACAGCCTCATCTTCAACTACGGTCGGCATGAGGTCAGAAGCTTCCTTCTGTCCAGCGCAATGCATTGGCTCAGCACCTATCACGCCGATGGAATCCGCGTCGATGCCGTCGCGTCGATGCTCTATCGGGACTACTCGCGCAAGACCGGCGAGTGGGTGCCTAATGTCCTTGGCGGTAGGGAGAACCTCGAAGCGATCTCGTTCCTGCAGCTCCTGAACCGTACCGCCTACGGACTGCACCCCGGCATCCAGATGTTCGCAGAGGAGTCAACCGCCTTCCCACAGGTGACAGCACCTGTCGAAAGCGGTGGCCTCGGTTTCGGCGAGAAATGGGACATGGGCTGGATGAACGACACGCTGCGGTACTTCGCACGCGACCCCGTCCATCGCACCCATCACCACTCTGAGCTGAGTTTTCGGATGGTGTATGCGTTCAGCGAGAACTTCACGTTGCCGCTCAGCCATGACGAGGTGGTGCATGGGAAGGGTTCGCTGCTGGCAAAGCAGCCGGGTGATCGCTGGCAGCAGTTCGCCGGGCTGCGTCTCCTCTATGGTTATCAATGGGCTCAGCCGGGCAAGAAGCTGCTCTTCATGGGCGGGGAGTTCGGGGTTCCAGATGAGTGGAACCACGAACAGGAACTCGACTGGGAGTTGCTCGGCACCGACAACCACAGGGGGGTGAAGGACTGGGTATCTGACCTCAACGTCCTGCTCATAGCGACGCCCGCCCTCTCGGAATTGGACAACGACCCCGCCGGGTTCCGTTGGGTCGTCGGCGACGATGCCGCCAACAGCGTCTACGCGTTCCTCAGGTACTCGTCTGACGCTTCGCCCGTGCTTTTCGTGGCGAACTTCACCCCTGTGGTGCACCGGGACTACAGAATCGGTGTTCCCATTCCTGGTTCCTGGACAGAGGCAATCAACAGCGATGACCCTCGTTACGGCGGAAGCGGTGTGTTGAACGAAACCATCGAGACCGAGGCGGTCTCGATCCACGGCCACGATCAGTCACTCGTGCTCAGCGTTCCGCCACTGGGTGCCGTGTTCCTGGCCCCCTCCGGCTGAGCCACAACACGCACAGCCGCCCCACCAACACTCCGAACCCTGGGTTCGCAGCGTGGTTTTTGTACAGTTCTGGCCCAAAGAACGCAGCGCTACCGGTAGGTCGAAGGGCGGCGGTGGCAAACCCACAGGACGCTGATGTGGCATCATGGCGGACCGAACGACACCCCACGTCGAAAGGACGCGGAACGATGACAGACGCCACCCCGCCTGCTGACATGCCCGACAAGCCCAAGTTCGGTAGACAGCAGATCATCGCAACGATCCTGACGGTCGGGATCCTGGTGATCATGGTTGTCGTGGTTCTCCCTCAGCTCGGTGACTATGGCGAGGCATGGACCGCGATCCAGGACATGGAACTCTGGCAGTTTGCGCTGATCGCTCTGGCAACCGTCGGCCTGATCATCATCTACGTGTTCCCCTACACGGCCGCGTTCCCCGGCCTCAAGTACAAACCAGCCTTTCTGACGCGACAGACTTCGTTCATGATCTCGAACGTCGTTCCGGGCGGCGGGGCGTTTGGGCTCGCCGCCCAGTACGGGATGCTGACGAGCTACGGTTATGGTGCCGCACCTGTCACGTCTGTGATCGGAATCACGAGTGTGTGGAACACACTCGTGACGCTCTCGCTTCCCGTCATCGGCCTCGCTGCTCTTGCGGCCACCGGACAGAGCAATGCCGAGGCCATAACAGTGACCCTGATCGCAGGCGCGGCGGTGATCACCATGATCGTCCTGCTCGCTCTCGTCCTGCGGAGCGAGGAATTCTCAAGGAAGATCGGTCGGTGGACGAACGGGATCGTCCAGTGGGGCGCCGGCATTGTGAAGAAGGATGTTGACTTCGACGCCGTGGAGGCTGTTGTCGAGTTCAGAACCTCGATCGTGGACGTCGTTGCCGATCGCTGGGTACTCATCACACTCGCAAATGTCGGACAGCAGCTTGCTCAGTTCTCGATTCTCTACCTGGCAGTCGTCGCGCTCCAAGGCGGGTTCAGCGGTCCCGTGAGCCTGCTAGAGGCTTTTGCGGCGTTTGCGTTCGGGAGGCTCGCAACCTTCATTCCCGTGCCTCCGGGCGGTCTTGGGACGACGGATGCGATCATCACGGCGATGCTCACGACGTTCGGTCTCCCCAACAACGATGCGCTTGCAGCCACGATGGTGTGGAGGGCAGCCACCTACTTCCCCCAGGTGTTCATTGGAGGCATAGCGCTACTCGTCTGGCGTCGCGGCCAGGCAAAGGCGCCTGCCGTCACGACCTGACCCCCACCCTTCCGGTTCTGGCGTCCGTCGCGGCGATATATGGCCTCTCTGGACGCCAGAAGTCTCAGGCGAGGTACTCGTTGATGGCAGCGGCGGCTTTGCGACCGGCGGCGAGCGCAAGGATGACGGTGGCGCCTCCTGTTGTGATGTCACCGCCGGCGAAGACGCCAGGGATCGAGGTTTGGCCCGTGTCCTCGTCAACCGCGATCGTGCCCCACTTGGTTGTATCGAGGTCGGGTGTGGAACGCGTCAGGACGGGATTGGGTGCGTTGCCGATCGCCACGATCGCAACATCTGACTCGATCGTCTCGTAGGCGTCCTTGATGGGTTCGGGTCGTGCTCTACCGTTCTCATCGGGTTCTCCGAGCTGCATCTCCTGGACGGTGACACTCTTCAGCCAGCCATCAGCACCGTTGAACGAAGTCGGTGCCACGAGATAGGTGATCTCGACGCCTTCGTCGATGGCGTGCTCGATCTCCTCATCCCTTGCGGGCATCTCGGCGCCTGACCGCCGGTACAGCATCCTCACCGGAGTGGCCCCAAGCCTGAGGGCCGCCCTCGCGCCGTCCACAGCTGTATTGCCTCCACCTATCACGACGACGGGTCGATGGGCAAGGTCATAGACGGGTGTCTCGCTGTCAGATTCGTGCGCCTTCATGAGATTCACTCTTGTGAGGAACTCGTTTGCCGAGTAGACCCCGATGAGTTCCTCACCCTCGATTCCGGGAAAGCGGGGAAGTCCTGCACCCGTGCCGATGAAAACGGCGTCAAAATCCTCGTCGTCCATGAGTTCATCGAGCGTGGTGCCCGATCCGATCAGCACGTCCGTTTCGAACTGGACTCCCCTGTCTTCGAGACTGTTGATCTCTGCCGCCACGATGTCCTTCGGAAGCCTGAACTCCGGGATGCCATACACCAGCACGCCACCAAGCTCATGGAGAGCCTCGAAGACCGTCACGGCATGGCCTTTCTGGGTGAGATCTCCCGCACAGGCGAGGCCAGCCGGACCCGAGCCGACGACGGCCACCTTGCGACCCGTTTGAGGCGCGGGTGGCGAGGGCTCAGAAAGGGCGCGGATTCGTTCCTGGTCCGCAACGAATCGCTCGAGATGGCCGATGGCTATGGGTCGTCCCTTCTTGTCGAGGACACAAGCGCCCTCACACTGGCTTTCCTGGGGACACACGCGACCACAGATCCCAGCAAAGAGGTTGTCTTCGTAGATCACGGCCGCCGCTGATACGACATCGCCGTCGGCGACGTGCCTGATGAAGTCATCGATTCGGATACCGACGGGGCAGCCATCCACGCAGACGGGATGTTTGCACTCGAGACAGCGGGACGCCTCGAGCACAGCCATCGCGCTTGTGAAACCAAGGTTCACTTCATCGAAGTCGCTAGCCCGATCACCGGCGGAACGCGTCGGCATGTTCGTGCGATCCATCCTCATGCGTTCTCGTTTTGTGAGTTCAGGCACCGAGTGTCTCCTTGGCCTCACCAAGCCTGCATGTCTCGAAGTCGAGATAGGCCGTGTTGCGGGTGTTCAGTGCAACGAAGTCGACGGCGTGCGCATCGAATTCAGGACCATCGATACAGGCGAATCTTGACTCGCTGCCAACGGTGACCCGGCATCCCCCGCACATTCCGGTTCCGTCCACCATGATCGGGTTCAGGCTTGCAACGGTGCTGATCCGCCTCTCTCGAGTGGTTTCGGCTACGGCCTGCATCATCGGGATCGGTCCAGCGGCGAAAACGTAGTCGATGTCCCTCTCAGCCAGCAGCGTTCCCAAGGCGTCGGTCACGAAGCCATGCAGACCTGCCGATCCATCATCCGTGGTGATGACGACTTCATCGGTCGCGACGGCCATTTCTTCGAGGAGGATCAGATGGCCTGCGTTTCGCGCACCCACGATGGCGATGACGTGGTTCTCAGCTTCCGAAAGAGCCTTCGCAACCGGGAGAACGATGGCCGCACCGACGCCACCTGCAACAGCCGCACACGTCCCAAAGCCTTTGATCTCCGTTGGTGTTCCAAGCGGTCCGAGGACGTCCTCGAGGTGGTCTCCGACCGCCATGTTGTTGATCTGGATCGTGGTGGAGCCAACGGCCTGAACGACGAGTGTGATCGTTCCTTCGTTGGGGCGCGATTCGCAGATCGTCAGCGGAATACGTTCGCCGTGTCGGCTCGCTCGGACGATGACGAACTGCCCCGGGCGAGCGTGAGCGGCTACTCGTGGCGCCGCGACGACAAGCCGAACAGTGTTTGGCCCAACCGTCTCGGCTTCGCGGATCACGAACCTGCGGCCCATATGAACATGGTAGGACGGCGCGCGTTCTGTCGTCCGGAGACGACCTGCCCGACGGTCTAGAGACCCGGGTCCGCGGCCGATTCCTCGATGAGCCAGTAGAGAGCTGGCCTCGGGTTGAAGGCGCGATCGATCAAGCCGTGGCGGGTGTAGTAGCCGCGGTCGTGGTCGACGAACGCATCGAGGAACACCGCAGCGTCGGTTGCAGAAGTGGCGACTCTGGCAGCGGTCACTGCATGACTCGCCACGGCCTCGTCGTCATCGAATGTCGAGCTTTCGCTGTTGGCTGGGAGGTCGATGATGACAACTGCCCTTCTTCCATACTCCCTGGCGATCGCGTTCGATCGGGTAACACCATCGGCGACGTCATTTCCCCACGGGACATGGAACACGAGGTTCCCGAATGCGCGGCTTGCATCCAGCTCGAGCAAAGCGGCAAGGTGCGGATCGTTGTCGATACGGAACCCAGCCGATACGAAGTGGTGGGCGGTGGCATCAGGAGGGCCGATGGGAACGATTGGCGCGATTGCGAGGTTGACATCCTCGGTTCGTCCACCCGCGACGGAGGCGAGCACATCAGCGAAGCGATCGGGTCGGACGATGATCTCCCATCGGTCTACGAACCCTGAGATCGATCTCACAGTTGTGAAGCTGTTGGGATTCGGAACGCCTGCCGAGAACACGCTGAATCGCATTCCCCGAGCGGTCAGAGCCTCAACGCGGTTCCTGCCAGCGGTCGTGCAGACGTCTGTGAGTGGAATGCGCAGGTCGTTGATCCTGGCCTCCCACAGGGCGAGGATCAACGCATCGTTTCGTATCTGTTTGCGATTGAATTCGTCGAGACCAGCGGTAGGGAATTCGGTGACGGACGTCCATCCGTGGCGCAGCGTCACACCCACCGGACTCTCCCAATCGGGTTCCAGTGCGGCCTCGACCGCCATCGGTAATGTCTTCGCGGGAAACGTTGCCCCGAACGAGCGAACCGGTCTCGAGATATGGTCCCCAGCCGTGACATCGACAACGATTACTCCCAGTTTTGGCGGATCATCTCTGCCGTTCTCAGCCAGCGGTGCAATCGACGCGAGCTCGGAGTAGTCGGGGCGAACAAAAGCAGTCGACGGAGCCACATATAGGTCGGTTCGACCGTGCCTGTTGTAGAGGAAGTTGTGTACGTGGCCCGAGAAGACTGCCTCGACGTCGCAACTCTCGAGCAAGTCGAGGAACCACGATCGAGCAGGCTCCCCGACATTGTCGTAGTGCTCGTTCTCGTGTCTGTCCCGAACAAAGGGTGGGTAGTGGGTGAAGAGAAAGATGCGCTTTCCAGATGCAGCCGCAACATCGAGATCCGACTCGAGCCATGCTCGCTGGATGTGCTCCCTTTCGAGCTCGGAGTTCAGCACCTGTGTGTCAATCGCTACGAAGTGGCAGTCGCCGACATCGAAGGAGTAGTACGACGGACCCCATGCCTCCTCGAATGCGTGATAGTTCTCCTCTGCGACGGCCGGGACCGCGACGAAGGCGTTGGGTTTGTCGCCGACATCGTGATTGCCCGCTACGAAGTGGATCGGGTGGCGAAGTTCAGCGTATACCCCTTTGGCGAGATCGATCGCCACCCCATGCGTTTCTTCTGTCGGCAAGGGATGCACGATGTCTCCGAGGTGCACGACGAACGCCACATCGATGCGGTTGCACAGATCCACGATGTATTTGTTTCGTTGGACCATCAACGCATTTGATGGATAGGCATCGACCTCCTGATCTGGTGGCCGAATGTGAGAATCGGCAACGACGATGAACCGGAATCCGTCGCTCACTGTTCCCAGTCCAGGATGACTTTGCCAGAGTTGCCCGAGCGCATCACATCGAGGGCATCCTCGTATTCCTCGGCGGCGAAGTGGTGCGTGATCACCTTGGAGACATCGAGACCTGTCTGGAGCATGGCAAGCATCTTGTACCAGGTTTCGAACATCTTCCGGCCATAGATGCCCTGAAGCGTGAGACCCTTGAAGACGATGTCGTTCCAATCGATCGGGGCCTGTTCCGGCGGTATCCCCAGCAGGGCGATCTTGCCGCCGTTGTTCATCGTGGTGATCATGTCGTGCAGTGCTGCAGGATTCCCGGACATCTCGAGTCCCACGTCGAAGCCCTCCGTCATTCCCAGCTCGGGGATGACATCGGCGACCCTGTCCCGTGTGATGTTGAGCTCACGGTCGGCGCCCATCGTTTGTGCGAGTTCGAGGCGATAATCGTTCACGTCTGTGACGACGACGTATCGTGCTCCCACGTGACGTGCGATGGCGGTGGCCATCATCCCAATCGGTCCTGCGCCGGTGATGAGCACGTCCTCACCGATGAGGTCAAAGTTGAGCGCTGTGTGCACTGCGTTGCCGAGCGGATCGAGGATGCTGGCGACGTCATCGGGAACGTCATCAGGTACAGGCTGCACGTTGGATCCGGGAATGGCGACATATTCTGCGAATGCCCCCGGCCGGTTCACACCGACTCCCACCGTGTTGATGCAGAGATGTCGGCGTCCGGCCTGGCAGTTGCGGCATCGTCCACAGACCACGTGGCCCTCGCCCGATACACGCTGGCCGATATCCAGTCCTTCGACTTCGGAACCCATTTCGGCAACTACGCCGATGTACTCGTGGCCAATGGCCATTGGTGTGGGAATCGTCGCTCGAGCCCACTCGTCCCAGGCAACGATGTGCAGATCGGTGCCACATATCGAGGTCTTGGTCACCTTGATCAGGACATCGTTCGGACCTATCTCGGGCTTCGGTATGTCCTGCATCCAGATCCCCGGTTCAGGCCTGGACTTGACCAGTGCACGCATCAGGTGACCACCCCGAGCTCACGTCCGACCTTCACGAAGGCCTCGATCGCCGTGTCGATGTGTTCCGTTGTGTGGGCAGCTGACATCTGTGCACGGATGCGGGCTTCTCCCTTCGGGACCACGGGGAATGAGAACCCGATCACATATACGCCCTCGTCGAGCAGCCTGTTCGACATCTCCGTGGCCAGCTTTGCGTCACCAAGCATCACCGGGATGATCGGGTGGCCATCGCCCGCCAGAGTGAACCCCGCTGACTTCATCCCGGAGCGGAAACGTTTGGCGTTGGCGGTGAGTGTTGTGCGAAGGTCGCCCGAACCGCGAAGCAGGTCGATGGCCGCGATGGTCGTAGCCGCGATCATCGGAGCAAGGGAGTTCGAGAACAGATACGGTCTTGACCGCTGGCGCAGCAACGCAACGATTTCCGTGTGGCCTGAGGTGTACCCACCCGAGGCGCCTCCGAGAGCCTTGCCGAATGTGCCCGTCACGATACCGACGCGGTCCCGGACACCCCAGTGGTCCGGTGTTCCTCCACCATGCTCACCGATGAACCCAACGGCGTGCGAGTCGTCCACCATAACCATCGCGTCGTGCTTCTCTGCGAGGTCGCAGATGGCGGGCAGGTTCGCAATGGTGCCGTCCATAGAGAAGACACCGTCGGTCGCGATCAGCTTGAACCGTGCGTTCCCTGCCTCTCGGAGTTTCGTGGCAAGATCATCCATGTCGTTGTTTGCGTAGCGGTACCGGCTTGCTTTGCAGAGCCTGACGCCATCGATGATCGAGGCATGGTTGAGTGAGTCGGAGATGATCGCATCCTGCGCCCCGAGGATCGTCTCGAACAGTCCACCATTTGCATCCCAGCACGATGAGTAGAGGATCGTATCTTCCGTGCCGAGGAATGAGCTGATGTCTTTCTCGAGTTGTTTGTGAATGGTCTGGGTTCCACAGATAAAACGCACGGATGCCATGCCGTAGCCGTGCTCGATGACCGCTTCTGCCGCCGCCTTCTCGAGCCGTGTGCTGTGTGCGAGCCCGAGGTAGTTGTTTGCACAGAAGTTGATGACGTCGGAGCCGTCGTCAAGTTTGATCACCGCGTCCTGGGGAGAGGCGAGGACCCGTTCGGCCTTGTAGAGCCCCGCTTGACGGAGCGCCTCCGTTTCTGCAGCCAGGTGTTCGAGGAATCGGGTGTTCATGGGAGGAACAGTAGACAGGTGGACAGGAACCGTGAACCGTGAACCGCAAGCCCACTCGGTTGTCTAGCCCTCGGTGTTGTCGACTGTTGCTTCGACGTCCTCGGAATCGCCGGATGGGAACGTGTAGGTCACCTCATAGTGAGTGACGAAGTTGGAGATGAGCGCCGTGATGAGGGCAGCAACAGGGAGGGCGACAAACGCTCCGAGTGGACCGGCGATTGCACCACCCGCGAGGGCGCCACCGAACGCAACCGCGCCGTTGAGAGTCATTGTCTTGGACGAGATCTTGGGACTGAGCCAGTAGTTCTCGATCTGCTGATAGACGAGTGCATAGGCGAGTACGACCAACGCCGGGATCAACCCGCTGATCCCCAGCGTCACCGCAATGGGTATGGCAGAACCCAGATACGTGCCGATTGCAGGGATGAACGCCGCTATGAAACCAGCGATCAACGCCAGCGGGATCGAGAGGGCCACCGGAACGCCAACGAACACCATGGTGACGAAGAAGCCGAAACCGTTGATGAACATCAGCAGCATGCGCGAGTAGAAGTAGCCGCCCGTCTGGATCACGGCTTGGTCCCATGTCCATCCCACTCGGTACTGGTTCTCCGGTTTCACGAGAGCGAGAACGGTGCGTTGGAGTCGCTCCGCGTCCGCTGTGAAATAGAACGTGAACATGGCGATCGTAGCGATATCGAATACGAGACCAAGGCCTGTTCCTGCCAAGCCGAGGATGCTTCCGATGCCGCCGCCCTGGGCCCACTCGATGATCTTGTCGTCGATCTCGTTTGTCCAATCCCCTCCGGTGACCGAGTCAGAGACCGCTATCCCGAACGTGTCCTCGGCCCACGTGGCCACGTTCGTGACCCATTCAGACGCGTGGGAGCCGATCGTCTGAGCGAGCTCTACAACCGCTGGAATGAGGAAGACAAGCATCAGCACGACGCCGCCCAAGCCGACGAGATAGATGACCCCGACAGCAGATCCCCGTCTCCAGCCATATTTGCTCGTCAGCCGAAGCACAGCCGGCTGGAGAGCGAGGCTGAAGAAGAATGACATCGCAACGAGGATGAGCAAGTGCTGTGCCTCACCGATGGTCCAAAGAGCGAGCATCGTGATCAGTATCGCTCCTATGACCTTCCATATGGACTTGGGGTCGATGAGGATGGTCACCGTTTGAGACACTGATTCGTCGGTGATCGGCTCGGGCGCTTTGTCCTGGTCCACTGGGCCTTCCTCATTCGGCTGGGTGGCATCGTAGTCGTCAACCCGCCAGCTATCCGTTATCGGGTGCATAGGCTCGACGAGGCAGCCGCACCGTCGCATCAAGGGAAGGCACGAGTCGACGGTGCGGCTGGATCTGGAAATCTGTTGTTATCGGGTTCCTGCGACCACTCCCTCTGCCATCTCCTTGTGAGCCTCGACGCTGGGCCTGTCCGGTCGATCGAGCACTGCCTGGGCAGCCGCCAGCCGCGCCACGGGGACACCAAGAGGTGAGCAACTCACGTAGTCAAGGCCGATCTCGTCGCACAGAGCGATCGATGCCGGGTCACCTCCATGTTCTCCACAGATGCCGACATGGATGCCGGGTCTCGCCACACGACCTGCTTCTACCGCAGATCGGATCAGCTCTCCAACGCCCTCGCGATCGAGCGTGTTGAATGGGTTCGTCGCAAGCACCCCGAACTCCAGGTAGTCGATGAGGAAGGCCTTCTCGGCGTCGTCTCTACTGATGCCGTACGTCATCTGCGTCAGGTCGTTCGTGCCGAATGAGAAGAACTCGGCTGATTCGGCGACCGCCGCTGCCGTGACAGCGGCTCGAGGTGTCTCGATCATCGAACCGAACTCGAAGTCGAGCTCTTCGATGCGATCCCCCAAGACTTCCGCAGCGACCCGGTCGACGATCTCCTTCATGGGAAGGAGCTCCGCCGCGTCGCTGGCAAGAGGAATCATGATCCCGATCTTCGGAACAACGCCCTCATCGAGTACAAGAGATGCTGCCTCGAATATGGCCCTGATCTGCATCTGTGGAATCTCGGGTGTGAGGATCGCAAGCCTCACACCTCGAAGGCCAAGCATCGGGTTGGACTCGTGGAGTGCTTCGACCCTGGAGAGTATGTGCTCCGTCTCCTCGAGCTCACGTACGAGTGAGTTCACCTCGGCGAGGTTGGCGGCTCTCATGAGGCGGATCTTGAGGTCGGTAGATGTGCGGACGAGGTCGTCCTGGTTCGGCAGGAACTCGTGGAGCGGTGGATCGAGCAGTCGAATGATCACCCGTTTGTTGTCCATCGTCCTGAACAGACCTGCGAAGTCGGATCTCTGAAGCGGCAAGAGCTCGGCGAGGGCCTCGCTGCGATCGGCGTCCGTAGTGGCCATGATCATCCGTTGCACGATCGGCAGCCGATCGCTGGCGAAGAACATGTGCTCCGTCCTGCACAATCCGATTCCGTTGGCACCGAACTTGAGCGCCCGCTCAGCGTCGATTGGATAGTCAGCATTGGTCCAGACATCGAGTTGGCGAATGTCATCTGCCCACGAGAGCAGGCTCGTGAGCCAGGGATCGTCGATCTCCGGCAACAGCGTTTCGATCGTGTCGAGGAACACCTCACCTGTTGTTCCATCGATCGAGAGCCAGTCGCCCTCCTTCACGACCTGTGGCCCAACCGTCATCGTGCGAGCTTCGAGGTCGAGGACGACCTCGCGAGCACCGACGACGGCCGGTCTCCCGAATTGTCGTGCCACCAGTGCCGCGTGGCTCGTACGTCCGCCGCTCGATGTGAGGACACCTGCGGATGCGAGCATTCCGTGGACGTCGTCTGGTTTGGTCTCCGGACGCACCAAGATGACGTCCTCGTCGCGGTCGTTTGCCCACTTCTCTGCGAGGTCTGCATCGAAGGCTGCAATGCCAACCGCAGCGCCGGGCGATACATTGAGGCCTTGCGTCAGGAGCTTGCCCTTGCTGATGGCGATCCCTTTCGCATCAGGGTCGAACTGCGGGTGGAGGAAGAACTCGACCTGTTCCGGCGTGACACGTCTGAGCGCATCCTCTCTCGTGATGATCCCCTCCGAGACGAGGTCCACGGCAATGCGGACCGCCGCCTGCGCGGTTCGTTTACCATCACGGGTCTGGAGCAGCCACATCTTGCCTGACTCAATGGTGAACTCGATGTCCTGCATGTCGCGGTAGTGGCGTTCCAGCATCTGGGAGTACGTCTCGAGTTCGGTGTGTAGCTCTGGCATGGCGTTGCCGAGATCCTCAATGGTGCTCGTGGGTCGGATGCCCGCGACAACGTCCTCACCCTGAGCGTTGATGAGGAAGTCTCCGTCGATGGAGGGTTCACCGTTTGTCGCGTTACGCGATACGGCGACGCCCGTCGCGGAGTCAGATCCGAGATTCCCGAACACCATCGTCTGGATGTTGACTGCCGTACCGAGATCGTGGCTGATTCCCGCCGCGGTTCGATAGGCAATCGCTCGTTTCCCGTTCCAGGAGCGGAATACGGCCTCGACGGCCATGCTCAGTTGTTCCATCGGATCCGTAGGGAAGTCACGCCCTGTGTGATTCCTGAATACCTTCGTGAAGCGCTCGACGATTGCTTCGAGGTCATCTTCGAGGAGATCGCTGTCGCTGTCGACTTGCCGCATCTCCCTGAATCCACGAAGGCTCTCCTCGAATGGCTCGTCCGGGATGCCCATGACGACGGTCGAGAACATCTGGATCAGCCGTCGGTACGAGTCGAGGGCGAAATGCCGATCGTTGAAGATCCCCGCGATCCCGGCTGCAACCTCATCGTTGAGGCCGATGTTGAGAACCGTGTCCATCATTCCCGGCATCGAGAACTTCGCGCCGCTCCTGCACGAGAGCAGGAGAGGATTGCTCGGGTCGCCAAAGGACTTTCCGGTCTCCTGCTCGATCGTGTCGAGCGCGATCCCCAGCTGATCGGTCAGACCATCCGGGATGGTTTCGCCCTGATCCAGGTAGGCGTTGCACGCCTCGGACGTAATCGTGAATCCGGGGGGAACCGCAATGCCGAGACGCGTCATGTCGGCGAGGTTGGCGCCCTTGCCACCGAGCAGTCCACGAACCTCTTCCCAGTCCCCACCGCATCGCTCTGATGCAAGGTCGAGTTCGTGGAAACCGTAGATCCAGCGTGCCGACATAGGTGCCTCCCCAGGTCCTGACGTTGTCAGTAATCATTAGTGTAGGACTAATGAATAAATTATGCCAGTCGATCCCTCACCTACATCAGCTCACAGTGCCAGGAGAAGCACAGCCACCACGGCGAGCGCGATGCCTACCCGTTGGGACACACCCGGTCGTTCCTTGAGCAGGAGGTATGCAGCCAGCACGGTGAAGACCGGGTAGAGGGAGGAGAGCACTGAGTTGACGCCCAGGGGACCTCTTTGGAGCGCAATGACGATCGCGAAGTTCGCCCCCATGTCGGCGAATCCCGTGAACGCGATCAAGGGGACGACATGGCGTTCTGGGAAGGCGGCGGCTCGTGCGGCGAGAGCCATCAGGAACGCGAGCGGTACGGTGACCAGTCTGGCTGTCACAAGTGGCCAGAGAGCGGATGCCTCGTTGGTATGGCTCATCGTGATGAAGAAGGCTGCGAATGCGACAGCTGCCCCCACGGCCTTGAGGATTGGTGTCCTGGCGGTGGAGAAGTTGCCCGGGTGGAGGGCGAGCAGGGCAACAGCCCCGAACGAGGCGACAATGCCAACCCACTGGGTTGGCCCGATCGACCCTCCTGTAGCCAGGTCCCATCCCACAGGGATCGCCGCAGCCAGCGAACCTATGATCGGAGCAACGACTGACATCGTTCCGGTAGCGAGCGCCGAGTACATCAGCACGAGTCCGATCAAACCAAAGGCACCGGCGACGGCACCGAGCGTCAAGTCCCGGCTCGTGGTTTCGGCTGTACCCATGACTGCAACGGCAATCAGGAGTAGCGGAACCCCTGCGAGTTGCGACCAGGCTGTGACTCGCCACGCCGAGTGGGCCCGCGTGGCCAAGCCGCCGGCAAAATCGGCAGCGCCGTAGAGGGCTGCGGCGGCTACTGCGAGAAGTTGCGTCATGAAACCGGCAGGCTACTGCGAGCGGGAAACCGACAGAAGGCTACGATTGGCGTCGACATGGGAGCGATGATGACAACCAACGACGAATCCACCGAACCCGACGCATCTGGTGATCTGGTGCCACGACCGCAAGATGACAGCATCGTTCTCACGGAGACGGACACTCATGCGATCGATATCGATGGCGACGGCGAACCCGATGGGCTGCGCACTACGTACACGCAGGTTCGTGAGATAGACGTCGACGGCGACGGCGTGGCCGACATCGTCGAAACGACGCGTATCGAGGAGACGACGATCGACGCGGACGGTGATGGCCTTGCCGATGTGTTCACAACGGTGGAGACGACGGAGACCGTGATGGACCTCGACGGTGATGGAGCGGCAGACTCGGTTGAGATAACCGAGGTCCGTACCGTGGCGCACGATGTCTCTGGTGATGGAGCACCTGATGTCACGCGAACTGACATCATCACAGCGTCAGGCATCGATCCCGGTGACGATGGCGACTTGAAGGACGTTTCCGTCGAAGGAATGCGTCTGTATGGAATCGATTCGGACGGCGATGGACACATCGACTACGTCGTGAGCGAAGAGCTCGACGTGGAGGTCGCCGAAGACTGAACCGCTCGGCTGACGCCTCGCTTCAGAAGACTGAATCTTCACTGTCTTCTGTCTTCTGTCTTCTGTCTCAGCATGCCGCCCGTACGGTCGGATAGGGATTCACATAGATTCCGCCTGCGATCATCCCCAGGTGTAGGTGCGGGGTGCCCTTGGCATTCCCCGAATCGCCGACGTAACCGATGGTTTGGCCCTTGTTGACTCGTTGCCCGCTGTCGAGCCCACCGGGCCACTTGGAGAGGTGTGCGTAGTAGTAGGTGATCCCATCATCGCCGTTCACATAGACCTGCCGACCACCCTGGTAGTGGGTGCCGAGCCGAACTGTTCCCGAGTTCATCGCGACGAGCGGTGTGTTGTAGGCCGCCATCAAGTCGGTTCCCTTGTGGGTGCGACCACCGGATCGGGGATAGCCCCATGAGTTGATGAAGTAGGTCGATCCGGCAACAGGGCACGCGACACCCTTGGTCTGGTTCCCGATTCCGGCAGCTCCGCCTGATGCTCGCGCGGCTGCTGCGGCTGCTGCTCTGGCGAGCGCTGCCTTGTAGGCCCTGTACGCCTTGGCGTACTTCGTCTTGGCATCGGCGTGGATCTCAGATGCCCTGGCGTGTGCCTCGGTTTGGCGATCGACGACGATTGCGTGTTCTATGCGGAGCTGCTCGACCTCGGCTTCCTTCACGGTGAGCTCATCTGTGAGACGATCCATCTGCCTGCTCACCGCAGCGAGCTGGTCGAGTTGATTGAGGTCTCTGGTGGTTGCCGCGTCATAGAGCGCCTTGGAAGTGATCAACTCCTGGATACTGCCTGCGGAAAACGCTGACGTGACAAGGGTGTGGCCCCCTGTCGTGTAGGCCTCGAGAACGAGAAGCCTTGCCCGATCCTTGAGGTCTGTGACGTTGTCGCCATACTCGACGATGGCCTGTCCGAGTCTGTCGATGCGCCAGTTGAGGGTGTGGATCCGGCCCTCGATCCGCTCCATTTCCTCAAGGCCGGCTTCGAGTTCGGCATCGGCCTCACGAAGGGCCGCAAACGCTTCCTCCTCAGCGGCCTTGGCCTTGTTCACTTCGCTCTTGGACTGCGCAGACGCGGGTAGCGGCGCGACTGCAAGCAGTGCGAGCAGTACCAAGGGTAGAAGCACACGGGGGAAGCGCAGGTATGTCATGCGGTGCCTTCAGCGTAGCGGCGGCGTCGAAGTAGCGCCCTGAGAACGGGCCAGCGTCCGCGGTGGGCGCTAGCATCCTCGCTTCAAGGGAGCGTGATGACTGAACCGATCGACCAGGACGCGGCCCATCGGCTTTTCGCGGCCACCTTCTTCAACCGAGCCTGGGACTTGCTCGTCAAGGGCGATCGCACCGCTCTGGAAGCAGAGACGATGATCGATCTTGCACATGCCTCGAGGCTGCATTGGCGCCATCGAGATGATCGGTCGCCGAAAAGCGAATCGGTGTCAGCGTGGCAACTCTCGCGTGTGTATTCGGCTGTGGGCCGACCAGACGAGGCACTGCGTCATGGGACAGAGGCCCTCGATATCGCAGTGGAGGGAGAGGCTGGTGCGTTCTACACCGCATACGGGCATGAAGCGGTCGCGAGGGCAGCCGTCGCTCTCGGCGATGCAGCCACTGCAGAGATGCATCTCGTCGCTGCCCGTGATCTACTCAGTGAAATCGACAGCTTGGTTGAGCGAGATGCCCTGACCTGTGACCTTGAATCGATTTCGCCGCGCTAGCGAACAACGAAGGACAGCTTCGCAGTGACCTCATACCGTGCGACCTTGCCGTCCCTCACGGTCGCAGTCTGGTGCGTCACCTCGACTGAGGTGATGCCTTTGATGCTCTCGGCCGCCTTGGTCACGGCCTGGTCGAGAGCGTCCTCGAAGCCGGTGGTTGACAGGCCCATGATCTCAATGATCTTGATGGCGCCGTTGTCGATTGATTCTGTCATCTGACCTCCGAAGCACGATGCTACAGGCGCCAAGCAGACTGATCGTTGTACGCTGGTTTGCTGTGAGAAGAGATGTGTCCTTCGCCCCCCACAGATCCACCGTATCGCTTCTGCTCGGTGGGACTCTCGGCCTCATGTTCCCCTTCGTGCTCGTGGTGGCCGCATTGTCTGTCGGGTTCCGATCAGGGGGGGACATGGATCAGTTTGCAGCGAGCCTCGCGGGAGCTGTTCTGTTTCTGATCGCTGCACCGACCGCGTGGGTTCTCTCCTTCTCCTTCATCGACGTCACCCGTTTCACAGTGTTCGTATTCGGCATCCTGACGAGTGTTCCGCTCTGGTATCTCGCAGGAAGGGTGATCGCCACCAGAAGCACAGAGTGGATCGAGTGGCTGCGCGTGTATGGAATCACGTGCGTTGTGTGGACGGCGCTGAATCTCGTGCTGTTCGGTCTCATCGCTGCACTCGTTGGATAGAGACGAAGCGCTAGGTTGTTCCCATGGATCTCCACGAAGCCCTCTACACGACCCGCGCGATGCGCCGCGTCAAGACAACTCCGATTCCTGAAGATGTTGTCCGAGCCATGCTCGACGCAGCGATCCGATCTCCTTCCGGGGGCAATTCGCAGAACTGGAAATGGCTGATCGTCACTCATCGATCCACCGTGGAGGAACTCGGGCGTCTCTATGCAGAAGCGTGGGCAGAGTTGAACGCGACCTTCTACAAGGGGAGAAGGGAGGCAGCGACTGCGAGTGGTGACGAGACCACACAACGGGTGCTCTCATCAGCGCAGTGGCTCGCGGACAACTTCGAACAGGTACCGCTTGTTGTGCTCCCCTTCCACCGGAATGATCCATCGGGCGCCTCCATCTATCCGGGTGTGTGGAGCTTGATGCTCGCGGCGCGCAGCCACGGCGTCGGAACCACTCTCACGACGGTTCTTGGCATCTTCAAGCAGAACGAGGTAGCTGAATTGCTTGGCGTCCCTCTTGACAAGGGCTGGCAGAACGCAGCCGCCATCACGTGCGGCTACCCGCTCGGCCGGTGGGGTATCGCCGAACGATCCCCGGTCCATGAAGTCGTGTACGAAGAGCGATGGGGCACTCTCCCCGAGTGGACCGCGGATGAACCCCTGTGGAATCCGTAAGCGGATCGGTCGCTGCGCTCCCTCACGGACGACTGACGACAGGTTCAATCTGGATCGTGGGTTCGAGGTCTCGGGTCACCAGGAATGCTTGTGCCCGTCGCCCGTCGCCCGTCTACCGTTCGATCCATGGGTTCCACTGAGATCGGTCTTCTCGCCATTGCCACGGTCCTGATTGGAACCGGTGATCTGTTCGGCGGTATCGCCTCTCGCCGCGGGAACCCTCTTGCGGTTGCCGGATGGTCACAGGTTGTGGGGATCCCGATCGTGGTTGCGCTCGCCCTCGTTGTCGTCGGAGATCCTCTGCCGCGAGATCTCACGCTCGGCGCAGTCGCCGGACTCGGATCCGGTCTCGGTGTGTCGATCATGTACCGAGGGTTCGTCTACTCGGCCGTCGGCATCGTTGCCCCAACGGCTTCAACCGTTGCCACTGTGATACCGATGATCGTGGCGCTGGCTCTCGGAGAACGACCGAGTACCGTGGTCACCGCTGGCCTCCTGCTCGCAGTCATCGCCATCGTCCTGATCGGACGCGTTCGGGACGGCCCGACCAATGTCGTTTCCGGTGTTGTCCACGGGATCGTCGCCGGTGTTGGCTTTGGCTCGATGGTTGTCGCCTATTCGATGACGTCAACGGAATCCGGGATGTGGAGTGTTGTGGTCGGGCGAGTCTCGGGTCCGGTAGCCGTGCTCGTTGTCGTCCTCGTGGTCGGATCCGGCATACGGATCAAGCGCTCCAACCTGTCGATGACCGCATTGGCAGGCGTCCTCACGTCTGCGGGTCTCGCGGCGTTTGTTGTGGCTTCTCAGACGTCGGATCTGATCATTCTCGGCGTCGCCCTCGCGATGATCCCGACCTTCACCGTCATCCTCGCTGTCATCTTCCTCAAGGAGCACTTGGCCGGAACCCAGTGGCTCGGAATCGCAACAGCAGCTGTGGCAATTGCGATAATCTCAGTTGGCTGAAGCGACGACAGATGACGGACAACGGACGACAGGGGTCTGGTTCTGGACGTTCATCGGTGATATGAGTCTGTTGTGCATGACTTCCGACGCCTCGATGTGTGGCACTTCGCAATGGATATCGCGCGTGACACCTACAGAGTCACTACGGGCTTCCCGATCGGAGAGCAGTTCGGTATGCAGCAGCAGATGCGTCGCTGTGCTGTTTCGATTCCTTCGAACATAGCGGAGGGCTCCGCACGTGGGTCGCCAAAAGACTTCCGACGGTTCCTGTTCATCGCGAAGGCATCAGCCGCCGAGCTGGAGACACAACTCCAACTCGCTGAGGATTTCGGGTTCGCTTCGCAGGAGTCGTCGGCTGAACTCCGGCGCGCTCTCGATCGTTGCCGTGCGATGTTGGGCCGTCTCATCCGGGAGCTCGGGCGAGGCCTCACGGACGACTGACGACGGGCACGAGCCCTGCCCGCACCGCAAAATCCAGCCGTTGAGCTCTCCTCGTGCCTGTCGTCCGTCGTCAGTTCCTCAGCCCAGCCGGGGCCTGAACAGCTCGTCGTGTGTTCGGATCGCATACCTGTCTGTCATGCCTGCGACGTAGTCGATGACCTGCGTGAGGTCATCCGATTCGGCGTGGCGGTAGCTCTCAGGAACCTCGTCAACGCGTTCGAGGTAGTACGTCACGAGATCGCGCACGATCTGCTGGGCTCGGCGTCGTTGCGTCTCGGCCGAAGGTCGCAGGTACACATTCGTGAACATGTAGTCGCGCAGCGTGTGCATTGCTTCGAGCAACGAGGACTCCATGGCGATCGTGTTCTGTCGGAACGACTCATCGATCACGGATTGCACCATCGTGCGAATCCACTCCCGCCCGGGCTCGCCGAAGGCGCGGAGAACGTCGCCTGGGAACGCTGAAGGGTCGATGATGTCTGCTCGCAACGCGTCGAGCGCGTCGTGGGCCAGATAGGCAATCCGGTCGGCGAACCGAACGATGTCGCCTTCATGCGTCGTTGCTCGCTGCTCGACCTTCCACGGATGCGTCTTGATGCCCTCGAGAACCTCGAAGGTCAGATTCGAAGGCTCGAGCACCTCGAAGATCCGAACCGACTGATCCGAGTGCCTCCACTCGCCATCAACGAACTCAGAGAGGGCGTCCTCGCCTGTGTGCCCGAAAGGGGAGTGTCCGACATCGTGACCGAGGCACACAGCCTCGGCGAGCGCAACATTGAGCGACAGTGCCCTGGCAATGGCGCTACCGATCTGTGTTACCTGCAGCGTGTGGGTCATTCTCGTCACGTAGTGGTCACCCTCGGGGTTCATGAACACCTGCGTCTTGTGCTTCAGACGACGAAAGGCCTTCGAGTGCAGGATCCTGTCGTGGTCACGTTCGAAGGGTGTACGCCACGGATCCGGCTCCTCGGGCACCACCCTGCCGCGAGACGAGGACGACAGTGTTGCTCCCTGGGCAAGCGTCTCACGCTCGATCGCCTCGGCCGCTTCACGCGTCCTGAGACGGAAGGCGGTCATCAGGCCTCGAGTTCGGTGCTTGGGGGCCGCCCTGCGCCCGTTATGGCGACCATGCCCTTCGAGAGCATGCTGGTCGATGGCTGCCCGGTGATCATTCTCCGCC
>Ga0255048_10000811_pt1 | contig 22960 bp, 28 predicted proteins | sample JV7_2_2_MG_FD_183619 | JGI IMG/M metagenome (GOLD analysis project Ga0255048, IMG submission 183619) | Seawater microbial communities from Jervis Inlet, British Columbia, Canada - JV7_2_2 | ecosystem: Environmental > Aquatic > Marine > Inlet | place: Canada: British Columbia | collected 2016-10-06
AAGTCCCCCACGACCGCGCCCGCGGGGACCGTCCACGCGCCCGCGGCGCTGGTAATCTGCGCGCCACCGGACGGGGTTGCCGGCGCCCACGCAGCACCGTTCCAGGTGAGCACCTCGCCCGCACCCGGAGCCCCTGCCGCCACCGGATTGCCTTGCAGGCCATCGACCGTGGGGTCCGGGTAGGTGCCGGCGAGATCACCCCCAGCTGGTCCCGACGGGGCACCGCCGCCGCCCGTTCCTCCACCAACTCTCGGCGGCCAACGACTCACGGATCAGCCGATCGATTCTTGGTAGTTGGTGCCGCCGAGCGTGCCCACCGCGTAGGTCACCGACAGGAGCGGAGTGGGATCGACAGCGCTCCCGTCATTGTCCACCTCGCGCTCATACGTCAGGCCCAGCGCGTAGCCCATCGCCGGGTACATGAACGCGATCCAACGACTCGGAATCTGCGGCGAGGGGAAGTTCGCGATGTAGGTCGCGTCCGCCGGGTCCTGGAGGTCCATCGTGATGACGTCATCGAGCATCACCGAATCGCTCGTCCTCACCGCCGACACGGGAGGCGGCGGCGAAGACCACTCCGTCACGTCGAGACGCTTGGGCGACGGGATCCAGACGTAGCGGTTGTTGGCAGGCTCGAACCCCGGAACGGGGCCGTTCAGGAACGTCTGCACATCGAGCCCGTTGTACGTCGGCACGCCAGGTGTCCGGTACTCCAGGTTCGGTCGCGCCCACCAGAGCTTGAACTGGATCCGTGTGATGTGGTTCGGGTCGCCCGGCGGGTCGGTGTCCTGGACGGTGTTGGCGAACCCCCACCAGAACATGATCTGCTGGCCCATGCGGAACGAGTTGAGGGGGGTGATCTGGAAGATGGTGGCGCCTTCGAGACCGCGCGACGTAATCGGTATGGTCTGAAACCCGTTGCGCAGGATCCCCGTGTTGTCCTTGGGTGCCAGCTCGCTGAACTGTGCTCCGCTCATCGCCTCTTCTTCTTCCCCGAGGACTTCTTCAGGTCAAGCCCCGGACCCTCAGTCGTGAGGGAGGTCCAACACTTCCGGCAGTATTCGTTCCCGGACTCGAACGTGAGCATGACGGTCTGGTTCCCCTCGCCGCAACCCGTACAGGTGGTTTCGGGCGTGTCGATAATCGCATCGATCCGAGCGTTCGGGAAGACATCTGCGAGCAATGCCTTCGCTCGCGCGGCAAAAGCGACCGCCTCGGGAGGCGCGTTGCGCTCCAGAAGCGCGCGGATTTCGCCGTAGCTCCACTCCGCGTTGCGACCGACCGAAAGCTCCCGACCACCGGCTTTCATGCGGAACGTCATGTCCAACCACTCGGCCGTGAGCAAGTCGAAACCGAGCAGAAGGTCGTACTCCTCGGCTCGGATGGCCTCGCCCACGAGCCCTTCGAGCCTCGCGAGGAGCATGTCCGTCTGCGTGGTGTTCAGCGCGCGGTCACGCGCCAGCTCGACCATCGTTTCGACGTCGTGAGCCCAGGGGCGGGCGAAGTGAACCGCGATCTCATCGCGTTTGCCCCACGCGACGAGCGCGTCGGGGATCTGGAGGGCATGAACCTGCATTCAGAAGGGGACCTTTGCCCAGCTGATGGGCAGTTCGGGGTTGGCGTCGGGAGCAACCAGCTTGCCGTTCCGGGTCGGCCCGTACTGGTTGTCGATGAGGGCGTAGTAGGACTTCAGCGCCAGATCGGGACGCGGCAGCTCTCCGAAGAGCTGGGGATCGTAGTAGATGACGGGCTTGCGACCGGGCCCGCCGCCGCGCCAGGAGGGCCAGCGACCGCAGGGGACGGCGGGGAGCTGGCTCTTGAGCCGCCGCGTAGCTTCCCTGATGGCATTCAGCGGAGCAGCTCGCTCATTGAGACGGCTCCAGTAGACCGGGGGGCTCCAGACGCGCCGAACGAGGGTCTCCCTCGGCGTTGCCGGGCATGTCGGGGGGGCAGGGAGGACCGGCTCAGGCCGTATTTCGGAGGCCACCTTAAGAGAACTCTTCTTTAAGGTGGCCTCCGAAATCCGTCCCGAGACGGTTCGAGACGGAAAAGTACGGTCTCTGAAATCCACTGGGACGGTAATGAGGGCGTGAGCGAAATTCCCGCTCCAGATTCCGAACCATTCGACGATGGCAAGCATCGCGGCGAGGGTCTCGTCAGCGGTCAGGAAAGCGTCAACGGGCCCCTCGATTCTCTTTCCTTTTCTTTGTGATTTCGAGAGGTTCACCTTGCGACTGTCCGTTGGCACGGACGTCGCGGTGGCGGCGAGGAGGTCACGGCTTAGTTCGACCTCGGCGCCGAGGATGAAGCAGCTGACGTTGTTCCAGACTGGACGCAGGCGGTTCACCGCCTGCGTCTGCTCGTTAATGTTCTGCCGCTCGTGCTCCCGGAAGAGCCGCTCGTGCGAAGCGCGCATCGCGTGAGCGAAGCTGGGGTAGGGGTCGAGATCGAAGCGGATGCGTTCGGTGTGAGCCAGCCGGTCCGGCGCCGCCTTCGAGCGTGCCGCCTCGCGAAAAGCCCTCGCATTCACGACGTGGAGCATCCCGTCGATGTTCTGGATGGGCTCGGAGACTTGTAGGTAGATGTCCCACCCGTTGTAGAAGTCCTTGCCCCGGCCGCCCCACCAGTGTTCGTAGGCCCACTCTTCGATCTCGTACTTCTCCTCGATGCCCTTCATCCACTCCTCGACCCGCGAGCGCAGGGCCTGGTGGCCGTAGACGAGGATCCTTTTGCCGGGCCCCTTCTCGGCGATTGCCGCTTCGAGCAGCGCGAGGTTCTCTTGGAGGAATCCGCGCTGGAGATGGCTGATGGTGCTCTTGGTCATCAGCCGTGTGATGCAGGTGCCCTCGGGGAAGTGGGCGACGCGATCCACTAGTTTGTCGCAGGGGCGGTCGAAGAGGCGCTCGTAGTGATCGACCTGCGCGTAGGCGTCTCCGACAATGATGTTCGCGCTGTGGTTGTGGAGCGCAGCGAACCCCTGTGCGGCGAACTGCCACCCGCCCGTGCCCTCGTTCAAGGTCGGGAGCCACTCCAACCGCGTCGCGTAGCTGAAGTCTTCGAGATCGGTGTGGGCGAGCAGTTCGGCGTGAATCTCCTCGTGCGTGTCGCCGCGCGGCGGGTGGCCGCGGATGGTCTCGAAGAGGTGTCGACGAAGCGCCGTCACGTTGCTCATCTCGTCGAGCAGCGTCTCGGAGACCCGTGCGAGACCGATCGGCGGGACGACGGTGTTGATGGCGTGCGCGTTCATCAGCCCGAAGAGGCGCCCTGGCTCCGTCGTGAAGCTGCTGCCCTCCACGACGTCACGTAACATGCGCGGCAACGCGACGAGACGCGCGGACTGTGCCACCACATCGCGTGCTCGCTCCATGATGCGGTGGAGTGAGGTTCCGGCGTAGCTGCTGCTGCTGCGCCGGTGGTTGGGATTGGGGTCGTTCTCGATCTTGAATCCCACGCCCTCGGCGAGCCGCCGTTCGCGCTCGGCCATCGCCATTGCCTCACGGAAGACGCGGGCGATGATTGTTGTGGCGCGGTCCTCGGGTCGCGGCGATCGGTAGTAGCTCTGGTCCGACGTCAGCGTCGTCACCGACTCGAAGGCCTCAGTCGGGTCCTCGTCGATGAAGATCGTGTCGCAGCCCCAGAAGGCTCCGAACTGGCCGCCGCCTGTGTCGAACGCCGCGACGACCGAGGCGTGGCAGGTGAGGATGAGCGGGAACGTGTTGTGGGTCCCGATCCGCGCGCCGCGGCTGTCGTTGTGGGCCTGGATGCGAGCGTCGAAGTAGTCGCAGACGTTGAGCCCGAGCGCGTAGGCATTGCGGGGGTGGTGTTCGCACCCGAGGCAGACGGTGCGGCCGGGGGCGTAGCCGTGGGCCTGTACCTCTCGCACGTTGTCGTAGTTGGAGCAGTTGTTCTCGTCGCGCCCGAGAATGACGTGCTGGCGCACGGTGAGGAACGTCTTGCCGGCGATGCGTCGGACGATCTCGGGGTTGTCGCCGACGAGCATCGCCTTGGTTCGCACCGCAACGATGGCGCGACGCCCGTTGCGCTGCTCGTCGAGCGCCGCCTCGATGATCGTCTCGGTCTTGCCGACGCCGGGGCTGTTGCGCAGGACGCAGAGCTTGCCGACCTGGCCGCGGACAGATCGCATCCAGGCGAGCGCCTCTTGCCGGGCGGCCGTGGCGACGGTGGCGGCGTCCTGGGTGGGCGGCAGCGCGACGGCGGCGGCGGCCGGGGAGGGCCTGTCCGGGGCGGCGAGCTGCTGGACGGTCAGGAGCAGGTCGTCGTAGGCCCCGACCGCTCGGTCGTAGGTGTCGATGGCCTCCGAGACGAGCGCGCCGTGTCCCGGATCCTCCAGCGGCGTCTGCCTCGCCTCGTCGGCGAGCCCGCGGGTCTGCTGGGCCAGGGCCATCAGGGCCGCGAGCTGGATGGCGGCCGATTTGCGCGCCGAGGTCGCGATGGCGTTCCGCAGCCCGCCGTGGGCCTTGGTCTCGCGGGCGACGATTATCGCGGCGCCTTGGGATCGCTCTTCGGCCTGTCGGGCCGCGGTGAGGGCGAAGGCGAGGGCGGGCTCGTAGTCCTCTTCGGCGAACAGATCCTCGAACGGATCTCGACCTCCGCCGCCGCCTGTTGTCAACGGCCCTGACCCTTGCCGGCGTACTCAAAGGGGGCTATCGTGCTGTCGGACATCGGAGACGCAACTCCCGTGTCTGTGCGGATTCCGCAGCCGCAACTGCAGTCTCCGATGCGCCCCTGGGAGAGTTATTCCTCTCAGGGGCGTTTCCTATGGCTAGGCCGAAGGGTCTTAGGTTCACCACACGGGCGGGTACCAGTCAAGGTTCAGACTCGGTACATTCGACCGTCTAAGGCGTCCTGGTGATGCCGACGGACGGTGTTCACCCTGCGGTTACGGGACCCTTCAGTCGCCCGCTGTCTGACACGAGAATTCGCGCTTTTTTTTGCGGTGGCGTCCGAACGTCTCCGGTGGGGCAATTCTTTCCCGTCGCTAAACAGCGAGTGACACGTTGCGGGGTAGGGTGGTCATATAGTGCAACTACCAGTCGTCGGTGGCTGGTCACAGGATCTCCGCGTCGGTCTGGTCAACGAAGAACGCGGGGGCCTTGGCGCCGTTGCAGCGGGGCGTGAAGACGTGGGGGCAGCGGTAGCCCATGTCCACGAGGGTGTGGCACCGGATGGGGGACATCAGCCCGGTCTGCAGCCACTTCTGGTCGACGTCGCGCGCGTTGTAGCGGGGGTCCTGTGCCGACAGGTGGTGGAACGCCGCGTGTCCCGCATCGCCAAACCGGTGGAGCTGTGTCGCGAGCGCGAGCCAGAGCTGGTAGGGCTGCTGACCCGGAAGCGCCATGTGCTTCATAAACGCGCAGAACTTCAGCGTGTAGTCCAGCTCCTTGGCGCCGGACGGCATGACGGGAAGGGACCGTCGCGCGGTGCCGTCACCGTCCCAGAGGAACCCGTAGCGCGGCGGGTCGAGCGAGATGTTGTCGTCGGGGCAGCTGCGCAGCGCGTCGCGTAGTTCGTCCTCGCCCCACCCCCGCCGTTCGAGCGCGTGCATGACGTGTTCCCAATGGCGTCCGTCGGGGTTGAAGTCGCCGTTCTCGGCGGCGATCGGGTCGAGGGGGAGCGTACCCCCGTTGCCCCGCGCGAGCCCCGCGTGGAGTGGGCTGCCGATGAGGTTGCCGGGTAGCCGGTAGCCGTGTCGGTTCATGCGTCCCGAGAGCTGGTCCTGCGGCGGGATGAGCCGGTCGAAGCTGGCGGGGACCTCTTCCTCCCACTCGGCTTCGTCGCCGCGAATGACGCCGGACTCTTCGAGCCAGAAGTACATCCAGCGTCGCGCCATCCAGGCGGGCACCGGTTCGCGGAAGAGCATCCGAATGTGAGCGCCTCGGCCCGAACGGGAGAGGTTCACGAAGCACGGGCAGCCGTCGTGGTAGTTCAGGAACTGCAGCGCGCGGCTCACGTCGGACTGCCACATCGACTCGCCTACGTGCTTGCCGTCGAAGTCGGCCGCGATCCAGTGGCAGGTGGGCCAGTCGCTCGTGGGGACGAGCGCGTAGGAGCCGATTTCCATCGTGCCTGCGAGGTGCATACGCAGGTTCATGTCGAGCAGCTCGGAGTAGACGGGACGCCAGACGTCGTTCGTGCGAACGGCGAAAACGTCGTCGGGCCCCTTCGTCAGCTCGCGCAGCGCGCGGATTTTGTCTTCGGGCGAGAGCTTCATGTGGCTTCCACGTAAGGGGAGTAGACGGCCTCGCGAAAGACATCCTCGTCCCGGCGCTCGGGCGATGCGTTGTAGCTTCGCACCCACCGCTTCGCGCAAGGCTCGTCGCAAAAGAGGTAGTCGTTGCCGTCGTGGACCATCTCGCCATCGACGAAGATGAGCGCCTCGAAGAGCCGCGTGTTGCGATACGCGAATTGCTCCGCGCACTGCTTGCAGCTCAGGAGCCGAACCCCAAGACGTCCTATGGCCTCGGTATCGCTCACTGTTCCTTGGCAGCTTCCCACTTGGCCTCTTCGATGAGCTGGTCGATGACGGCCTTCGCCTCTGGCCCCGCTGAGGACCACGGGACCGCGTGAAGATCGGCGCCGGCAAACCGAGCGCGCGGGCCGTTGTTGAAGCTCTCTGCCGACGCCCCGGCGCATTGTGCGGAGCAGAGCGGTTCGTTGGTCGCTTCGGCCAGCCGACCGTCTACGTGGACATGCACGGTGTGAAGCTCGGAGCCGACGAAGAACGTCTCGCCACATTGGGGGCAGGTGAGGAACGGGGCCCCGAGACGCTTCATCACCTGGCGCTTCGTCGCTTTACCGCCGCTCATACGGGAGCCCCTTTTTTCGGAACCACTCGCCACGCTCACGATCCTGCCGCTCGTCGAGGATGCCTTGTCGCCGCAGCAGCTCCGTCAGCGTGACGGTGTAGATGTCGTTCTTGATGGCGAGCATGAGGTGGCCCGTGGCTACCGCGTCGTCGGTGGCCCGGTGAGCGGTCCCAACGTCGATGCTGTAGCGCTCGCAGCTGACGCCGAGGGTGTTCTTGCCCCAGATTCCGTGAAGGCGCCTCATCCAAACGAGAGGGTCGAGCCAGCGCGTGCGCTCGTCGAACAGGGGGATGTTCGAGAGGTCCGAGAGCGCCGTCTGGGCGAGCGCGCGAATCCAGAACCGGCGGTCGAAGCTCGCGTTGTAGGCGACGGGGTGGGCGTCGCGTGCGATGTTGATGATGTCGGCGACTGCGCCGACGAACCGCGGTGCGGTGGCAACGTCGGCGCCGCTGATGCCGTGGATGCGGGTGGCTTCTTCGGGGATCTCCATGTCGGGGTAGATGAGCGAGCCCCAGCGTCGCACGAGGCGCCCCTGCTCGAACCGGGCGAGCCCCAGCTCGACGATGCGGTCGCCGTCTTCGAGCCCGGTCGTCTCGACGTCGAAGACAACGAAACGGTGCTCGTGCCAGGGCGCGTAGGGATCGCCGGTCACTCGGCCTTCCATCCCGCGGAGGCCCCCTTCCTGCTGAGGGCTCCTCCGAGGTAGTGGGCGCATTTGGCGCAGAGACAGAAGGCGAGTCGGCTGTTGTCGGTGCCGAGAGTGACCCAGACCTCGCCCTCCTTGAAGCAACACCGGCAGGTGCGTCCGAGCTTGCGCGTCGGCTTCGACGTGATCTCCATGATCATCTTCATCGGCATGTCTTCCATCAGGTCCCCGGAGGCTTGAGGAAGCCCTTGCGGTGCCGCCAGATGATTTTCGCGGCCGCGCCCTTCGTCATGTCGGGCGGCACCGGAAAGCCGTGGACGCGCAGGTAGCCGAGCTGCTTCACGGTCGCAGGCACGCGCATCTTCGCGTCCTTCTGGACCTGAAGGATGTCGATGAGGTCGGACGCCTCTCCCATCTTCTGGGGCAGGCTCTTCTGTTTGACCCCGAGCTTGACGAGGAGCGCGGCCTGCTTCGCACTGGCCGGGTTGCTGCGCCACTCGGCGTCTCGCAGCATCGACTGCTCCAGGAACATGTCCTCGGAGAGACCGTCGTCGAGATCGACGAACGAGGCGTGGGGTACGTGGCCGTCGTCTTCTTCTCCGGGGCGTCGTCGGCTGTGCCGTCGGTTGCGGGCGTTGAAGAAGCGGTCCATCTCGGCCTCGACCAGCCCGTAGGCCATCTCGAAGACGATGGGCTCCTTGAGCACGTCGCGGGGAGGGTCATCGCGGCGTCCGGGTCGCCGGTCGAAGAACCGGATAGTACAGGTGCGTCGTTTCGTGTCGGTCCACGCGACGAGGTAGTAGCCGATGCGGGGGATCTGGAGCACCCAGCCGAGAGAGGTCTCGCACCACTGGTAGCGGGTGCTGCTGGAGCGGCCCGTGAGGCTGACTTCCTCCCCGCGGATGTTGGCACCGACGACTTCGGGATCGTCGCTCTCCTCCTCCTCGCCGTCGCCGTCTCCGCCCCGACCGGTCGCGGCGTTCTCCGGGACGAGGCCGGCGAGGTTCGCGAGCTGGATAGGCTTGTGGCGCTCGGTGTTGCCCACGCAGTCGATGGCGAGGCACTCGGTCTTGCCGGGCCAGAGACGAAGGCCCCGGCCCAGGGACTGGATGTAGAGGGCCTGGGACTGCGTAGGCCTCGCAAACAAGATTGCCTCGGTGGAGGGGTCGTCGTAGCCCTCCGTCAAGACCTCGCAGTTGATGAGGAGCTTCACCTCACCGTCGCGGAAGCGTTGCAGGATGCGCTCGCGCTCGCGCGGCTTCGTCTTGCCGTCGAGCGCTTCCGCCGTGTAGCCCGCGTCGCTGAAGCAGTCACGGAGCGCGTGGGCGTGGGCGACATCGACGGCGAACGCGAGGGTCTTGCGGTCGTGGCCGTATTCCTGCCAGGCGCGAACGACGGCCTCGTTGACCAGCGGGGTGTTCATCACCTTGCCGAGCTGGCTGCTTACGAAATCTCCGTTGCGGGTGGCGACCCGATCGAGGTCGACGTCGAGCGTCACGCGGAACCCGCGGGGCGGCACCAGCCAGCCGTCGCGCACCATGTCCATGAAGTTGCGCTCGAAGGCTACGTCGTCGAAGACGCGATCGAGCGCGGTGCCGTCGGCGCGGCCCGGTGTCGCCGTCATTCCGAAGAGGCGCACGCGGCCGAGCAGCTGCTCCTGCTGCTCTCGCAGGGCGTTGAGCACCCGGATCCACTGCGTGCTGACGGCATGGTGGCCCTCGTCGCAGACGATGAGGTCGTAGGGCCCCGCGTCGAGGATGGTCTGCAGTCGCGCTCCCGAGTGATGGCCGACGGTCTGGATCGAGCCGATGGTGATGTCGCGGCTCAGCTCGTTGCGTTTGCCTTGGACTATGCCGACGCGACACGGGCTGACGAGCCGCATCTTCGCAGCCGTCTGGTCGAGCAGCTCCTTGCGGTGAGCGAGAAAGAGGCTGCGAGCGCCGCGCCGCGAGAACAGGAGCCCCATCATGGCAGCGGCGATGATCGTCTTGCCGGTGCCCGTCGGCAGCACCATCAGGGGCGAGGTGTGGCCCTCGTTCCACGACCGGTCGATGGCAGATATCGCCTCGCGTTGGTAGTCGCGCAGCGTGATGGCCGCCGACCCCTCGGAGGTGTGTGGGACGTAGAGGACGGGGAGCTTGTCGGTGGCCGCGCTCTTGAGCGTCTCGGGCGCCGCCACAGCCTCGGCGGCCCCGACGAGCCCGATGTGAAGCGGAGTGCTGCACCCCGGCTGTCGCGTCCATGTGTGCCAGAAGTCGGGGTCGAGGTCGGTCCGCATCGGAGGGAGGCGAACAGCGTCGGGCATTGGCACGAATGGCATGGTGTTAGTCTTCGTCCAGCTCAGCCTTCAGTAAGCCCTCGGTGGCCTCGTCGAGCGTGTCGCCCCACCCACTGCGAATCGCACGCATCGACATCCACTGCCAGCGGCCGTTGCTGCGGAGATGGATGCGTCCGAGGTCGAGCCCCTTGAAGTCGACGGCGTAGCTGCCTTCCCAGAGGATCCAGCGGTAGGCGCCTTCGCGCACGGCTAGACGAGATCGTCTTCGTTGACCTCTTCGGCGGTGTCGATCTTCACCACGTTCGAGAAGACCGGCAGGTTGCCGTGCTCGTCGGGCTGGCGCCCGGTCCGGTGGCGCACCGTGATGACCACCGACTTGTTGACGATGTGGTCGGTGTTGAAGCCCTTGTCGGTGAAAGGGGTCCCGGTGGCGTCGAGCAGCATCCGCAGCTCGTAGCGCCGCACGGAGTCGAGACTCGGGTAGCTCGGGTCCTTCTCCAGGATGAAGTCCTGGTAGACGCGCCGCCCGCTGTCCTTGTCGTCGATCTCCTTGTTCTCACCGATGAGGTGGATGATCTGGAACTCGGCGCTGATCTTCTGGAGCGGGGGCGCGCCCTTCGTGGTGCCCAAGGGGCAGCTCATCACGACCGCCTTGTAGAGTCCCGGAGGAACCGGCTCTCGCTTCGGCGCGGTTGTGGCGTCTTCGCCGCTGAGGGCGTCGTGGGTGACGTTGACTTCAGGCACTCGCGGTCTCCTTCTTTTTGGTCAGCACGTTGACCAGAACTTCGTATTGGTTGGTGCGGAGCTGGGAAGAGCGCTCCACATGGGCATTGCTCTTGAGCCAGTCGCGGGCTCGGGTCTTGTCGGCGAAGATAGCCATCAGCAGCTTGCTGACGGTCTTGGCCTGGGCGGTCGTGATGGTCTCGCGCTCGACCTGCGGCATCGGCACGCGGGCCCCAGCTTCCTCAGCTTCGGGGGCTGGCGCCGGGGCGGCCGGGGCGTCGTCCTGCTTGCTGCCCTGGCTGCTCAGGTCCCAGCCGCTCTGGTCGCCGCTCTGGCTGGGGGCGGGCGGAGGCTCTCCGGCTCCCGCAGCGCGGACGATCGCGATGTCCTCGGGCGTCACGGGGGAGGCCTCGACGGTGAAGCCTTCGATGCCGGCGCTGTCCTGGGCGCCTCCGTGCCAGTTCAGTCCCATCGTTCCTAGCTGGGTCCCCGAGCGCTCGTCGCCGCGCCGGGCGCGTGCCCTCAGCTCGCGGAACGCTTTGGTCTCCTGCTGGGCTTGCGGGAGGAACTTCTCGCCGTTGGCCCGCGTAAGGATGCCCTCGGCCCAGGCGCGCGCCGCAGCGGTGACGTTGGGGTCCTTCAGTGGCGGGAGCGGCTCGGGGGCCTTGAGCGATTGCGCGTCCGGCACGAACGGGGGCAGGTCTTCCTCACCGCTGGCACCGGCGATGATTTCGTCGGCCGACACGTCGCCGAAGCCGGAGAGCCGGAGGACGGCACGGTTGAAGGCACGGGTGTCGGCGGTCGCGATGACGTCGTGTCGGCTGATGTAGCCGCCGCGCTCGCTGGTGTCGCACCAGCCGACGCCCTCAGCCTTGCGCCCGGAGCGCTTGTGGACGGCCTCGTAGACGGCGTAGCTGAAGGTGGCGATGGGATCGCTCGGGAGCCCCTGCCGTGTCTTGCACTCGGCCTCGATCCCTAGAGCGTCGGCGAGCTTGACGATGCCGCTCTTCTTCGGCTTCGCGAACAGCGGCACCTTGTAGGTGTCGGCCACCTTCTGGGCGTCGGCCCTGACGCCGCTGACGTACTGCCGCGTCTTCTTCCCCTCTTTGTAGCTGACCGTGTAGAGGTAGTCGTTGGGGTCGAGGATCGCGGCGTAGAGTCGCTGCTTGTACGCGAAGGCCTGCCGCAGAACCTGCGGCGTCGCGATGGGGGCGATGATGCCCATGTCCGAGAGCTGCGCCATCGACAGACTGCCGGCGTCGAGGGTGACCGCCTGTTCCCCGATGACGCTGCCGTCTTCGCGGATGACGAGTGTCGTCCCCGCGTCCGGTTCGTTGCTCTCGTCGCTCATGTCCTTGCCTTCTTTCGCCGCTTGCGCCTGCGCTTGGGTTTCTTCAGGGCGTCCACGTCGTACATCTGTCGGAACCTGGCGAGCGCTGCTGGCTTCACCCCGTGGAACGCGCCGCGCTTCACGGAGTTGAGCATCCCTCGCTTGATCCACAGCCAGACTGTGGAGCGGTGAACACCGAGCTGATCGGCCACCTCTGCGGTTGAGAGGAGCCCGTCAGCCGCGATGGCTTTCGGTACCGTCATGCGTCTCCAGAATGGGCGCCCAAGGGAGCATCGAAGCTAGTGAGCTGAGGGGTGTCAGTCAACTACTATCGACGCACTTTGTTCAGGTTTTTGTTCAGGCCTCGGCTGCGAAGTCGGCGAGCCGCTTGGCCCACTCGACGGCATCCATTTCCTTCGAGAACGCTTCCTCGACTCCGCAGACGAAAACGATGCGGAAGGGCAGTCCCTGACCCCGCGTTCCCAGCTTCTTCTGCGCACGCTTCCGCCGCTTCGCGGGCTTCGTTCTTGCGGGCTTCGGCTTCGCGGGCTTCGGCGCCGCCGGCTTCGCGCGCGTCTTCAGATGCGACCACCGGTTCGCGATGCTGCTACGCGACCGCTTCATCTTCTCTGCGGCGACTGCCAGGGTCACACCCTTGCCGCCGCGCGCCGGCTTCAGCAAGTTTCTCAGGCGCTGGTCCTGAGCCGGGGTCCACGTTCGTTTGCCTGCCATTTCGAGCCTCCCAAGTGCGTCGAAGGTACGTCCTGTCAGACAAGGCGTCAAGGTACTTTCGACGCACCTCCACTCGTACCACGGAATCGTGTGCGGGCTGGTGGACGCGCAAAGGCGCAGATTGGCGCGATTCTGCGGCTTCTGAGGCGCGAGTGGATCCCCGTCATCAGGTACTTGATGTCTTTGTCGTTACGGGCTTCGTCCAGGAGAACGTCGCGTATGGGTGTCGCCCTCGATGGGGTATTTAAGTCGCAGAATCGGGTCTCCCACTTCGATTAATCCATCTGACCCACGGAAGTCGCAGAACGGTCGATTCTGCGGCTTGCCGTCTCGCGAGTGGATCCCCGCCATGAGGTACTTGACGTCCTGACAGGTAAGTCGCAGAAACGGCCGATTCTGCGGCTTGCAAAGCGCGCTCGGCGTCGGCGCACCGTTGTTCGCTCACCAACCTGACGAGGGGCGGTCACTTCCCGTCAGACCAGGCGGAAGCCGCAGAAACGACCGCGGGTCGCTCGGGAGCGACCGCGGGTCGCTACGAAGCCGCAGATTACGTTGGGCACATCGAGGGAAGGCGAATCCCACAGGCGCGGAAAACGGGGTCTCAGGTGCCGGGAAATCCGCGCCGGAAGACGCAGAAACTCGGTCAAACGGAGAGCCCGACGTACCCTCGGCCCATGACCGACGATGAGCTACTGGCTCTATACAGCACGCTGATCGACCAGAACCCCAGCAGCGAGCTGCGCACGTTGCTGCAGTACACCAGCCGGCTCCACGATCAGCGCCCGGAGCCGGCGGTGCCGGTGTCCAAGTTGCGGGCGCTGCTGCTGTCCGACCCGCGATCCATATCCGCGGACCGAATGGCTCTCGTCCGTCTCTGCGACGAGGCCGAGAGCTAGCCGTACTCGCGATAGAGCGCGGCGCGGTCTGTCTTCGAGAGCAGGAACGCGAAGGCGTTGAGGAAGGCGGCGGGCGGGATGCCGCGAGCGGCGATGCTCAGCTCCTTGCGCTTGGGGCCGCGGAGCCCCTTGCCGGTGAACACCTGCTCGAACGTCAGGTCGTGGGCCGACCCGCGGAAGCGCACGTTGATGGCCTTCTCGGTCCCGTCGCCGAGCTTCGCGCGCTTCTCGGGAGGGAGCACGAGCGTGGCGGTCCAGGGGGTGCGACCGGACTTCTTGTCGTAAAGGACGAGCGAGCCGCGACGGACGCCGCCCTTGACCTGCCCCGTCTCGGGGTCCCAGTGGCCGAGTGACATCCGGCGGGGCCCGTAGTGGTCGAGGGTGCGGGGCGCCGCCGAGCCCGGAGCGAGCACGACCTTCATGTGGCCGAAAGCGCGGTGGTACTCCTTCGCGCTGAAGCCGCGTGCCAGCGCGAGCTTCATCGCTTCGCCGGTGTCGATGAGGCTGGCGAGGGCGCCGTCCTCCTTGACCATGATTCGTTGGTCCGAACGTGCCCCAAGCGAGGCCGGGTCGGCGCTCGGGGGCAGCTCTTCGAGGGCCCACTCCCGGCCCAGGGCGAGCATCCCTCGTCGTACCCGCTTGTCTGTACCGGGGTTGCGCTTGAGCCCCTTCATGTGGCCGAAGGCGCGCCGCACGAACTCGATCTTGACGCCCTCTTCCCGAGCGATGCGCTCGATCTGCTTCGGGTTCGGGAACTCCAGCACGCCGGAGCCGCGATCGACGGCGATGCGTCCCTTGAACACGGGCTGGCCGCCCTTGTACTCCTCGGCCCGCAGCTTCTTGTAGGAGAGGAACCCCCTGCGGACCGTCATGCCCTGCGGCAGCGCGCTCTTGCTCTCGGTGTAGGAGGGGCCCTTGCGGCTCGTCCTCCGCGCTCGCGCCTTCCTGCGTCGCGCCGCACGGCTCGTCCGGCGTTTGTTGGGGCGGGAAGTCCTTCGCGCGCGTGCGGTGGGCATGGGGCGAGCATACCCGACGAGAAAAAGCGAGGCGAGCTGTCAGGTCTGTAACACCCACGGGTCTTAGGGCCCCCAACCCACAGAATCGCTCGAATCGAAAAAAAACGGACGGTTCTGTCAGATGACGTCACGGTTCCGCGTCTTGGGGTCCAGAACCCGCAGAATCGTTCGTTCCGACGGCTGTAGTGCCAGACCGAGAGCCGCAGAATAAAAAAAGACGCCGGCAGGTGTCAGATAGGGCACCTACCGGCGTCTAGAGGCCGCGAATCCGCAGAATCGCCTCTTACGGGTGCCAGCTGTCCTCGACGATGCGGCAGCGCATGGAGGCGTTGTCGGGGTCCGTCACGTACTCGCATTCTGGGGGGTGCCGGTCGTCCCAGAGGGTGCGGTGGAGCGTATCGACTGCGAGGACGATGACGGCGCTTTCGGGCGCTTCGGTGATGATTTGGATCATGCGGTCGCGGTCCACGTTGAGGCTGCGTAGCTCGCCCATCACAGCTCCTCGGTTTCGTAGGAGTCGGGCAGCAGCTCGGCCAGCTCGGCCAGCGCTCGATGCGCTTCCTGCCGCGCGGTCTGCGTCGCCTTGAACCAGTGTCGTCGCGCTCGGTGCTCCATCTTCAGGTCGAAGTCGGAGACGCCCAGGGAGGGAGGTTCGTAGGAGGCCGCCACTTCGCCGTGGGCGAGCGCAGCCTTGGCGGTGGCGATGGCGCGACGGATCAGCGTGACGGCGCCGTCGATGTCCAGGTAGGTCGAGCGGTCGATGAGGGGGAGGATTCTCAGGTGCGAGAGAGCCGCCCCGAGGTGGGTCTGCGCGTCGAGGATGTGACTCTGCGCGTGCGAGAGGTCGCTGGGCGAGATGTCGCTTTGCTCCGCGACGCGCTCGGCGAGCGAGAGGCTCTCGCGGGCTTGGTACGCGCCGATGATGATCGAGCGCTTGACCGTCTCGGGGTCGGGCTCGGTCATCGTCGCGATCCGCGCCCGCTTCTGGGGCGCGCTCATCACGCCGCTCCGCGCAGCTTCAGCTTCAGCTTCGGCTTGGTCTGCAGCTCGTAGGGACGCACCACGAAGAAGCCGGTCTTGCTCTTGCCGATCGCGAAGACGTGGCGCGGGTTGTCGGTGTCGATGCCGACCACCAGCTTGCCGCTCACGACGGCGATGCCAGCGGCGACGACGTTCTCCAGCCACCCCTCCTGGAGCGGGACCGAGAAGTGGTCGTGCTCACCGACGGCGACGAGCGTGCCCTCTTCCATCTCGAAGTCGGGCAGGAACGTGGTCGCTTCGTCGATGTCGGCTTTGCTCCAGCCCGGCCGGTAGCCCGTCTTACGCAGCGCCTTGCGCGCCGCGGTGAACATCTTCGCGTGCCCCTTGTCGCGCTCACGGCGCGTGGCGTCCATCGCGGCCACGACGAGCTTGTTGGTCTTGTAGCGCTCGTAGAGCGGCTTCCAGGCCCCCATCTCGATGCCGGGCCCGATGCGGGGCTTGCCGAGGAACTGAGGGATGCCGTACTTGATGAGCGCGACGAGCGCGACGCAGCCACCATCGGGGAGCGGCTTCTTGCGCAGCCGTGCGAGCGCGGACAGGCGCAGCGCCTGCTCCTCCACGTCTTCGCACCCGCTCGACACCGCGGTGCCGTCGCCGTGGAACTCCACGGTGTGGTTGGTGTGGTGACTCGCACACAGGATGCGGGTCTTCGGGTTCTTGCTCACGGGCTACTCCTCTTCGTCGATGGCGCTCACGTCGTCGGGACGCACGCGGATGAGACGCGCCCACTTGGGCACATCGGAAATCATGGACGACTCGCCGACGGCGCAGACGATGACGCGGACGCCCTTCGGCGGCGTCTCGGGCCAACCGGTCTCGCAGTCGGTGATGACCACGATCACGTCGGGGCGCGGCCGCAGGTTCTTCATCGCGAACTCCATGCCCGCGACCATGTTGGTGCCGCCGCGACCGAGCAGCTCGACGTCGCGTCCGTCGCGGACCATCTGGATGCCACCGTGGACCTCGGCGTCCGTGGCGAGGAAGGCGACGCGGGCTCCGAGCGCGGCGCAGAGATCCTGAACGGTCCCCCGGATGAGCGGCAGGTCGTGCGTCTCGTTCATCGAGCCGCTGGTGTCGCCGACGATGCAGACGAAGGGGATCGGGCGCCGCATACACGGCTGGATGATGTCGGGCGTCGCCGAGGCGCGGCGGGACGGGCGCTTGTAGCTGTGCAGCACCATCCCCGCGACGTCGTTGATCGCCCACCGGAGGCCACCCGCAAGCTCGTGCTCCCACGGGATGCGTTGCGGCTTGAGAATGTCCTCGGCCCACGACTTCCAGCCACCGGGCACGAAGCCGCGACCGCGCTTGCCTTCCTTGCGGATTGCCTCGGCGGTCAGCCGCTGAACGTCGCGCCAGTCGGCGTCGCTCACGCCCTCGCTCTCGGCGGTGTCGTCGGGCTCGCCCTTCTCCCACGGCATCCTCACGCCATGGGCGGCGCTCCCGCCGGGGGTGTCATGGGCGTGGATGCGGAGCCGCAGGGGCCCCTCGCCCTGTCCGTCGCCCTGTCCGTCGCCCTGTCCGTCGCCCGCCGGCCCGTCGCCGCCATGACCCTGCTCGCCCTTACCAGCTCCGGGAGCGGGCATACCGAGCCCGCACTCGCCGGTGCAGACCTCGGCGTTGTCCATGAGGTGGGCGTAGTAGACCTCCCACAGATCGTTGTCCTCACACCCGAGCTTGTGCGGCAGCCACGGCCCCCGCAGGTTCTCGGGCATCGCGAGAATCTCCGGGTCCTTGGGTTGGGGCAGCGGGGGCAGGTCTTTGCGCTCCGCGATCTCGTCGCGCAGGTCGTCGTTCAGCTCCGCATCCATCGCGATGTTCGCGATCTGGTGCGTCCGCTCGGTGATGCCGAGGGCGCGTGCCCGGAGGTGGTGCTCGCGCAGCTTGTGCCCCAGCTCGTGCAGCAGGATGACCGTGATCTCCTCGACGGAGTATTTCTTCACCCACTCGGGGTTGTAGTAGAGGCGCGACCAGCGATCGACGCCCATGGATGGGCAGCGCCGGGACTGGACGAGGACGAGGCTGAAGATCGCGTGGCTGAAGTAGGGCCGCAGAAAGGAGACCTTGCCGCGCGCTGCGCGAACGATGTCCTCGGCCACCTTGTCGGGTGTGTTCCGGGTCATGGCGTAATCCTGTTAGTTCGGGCCGTACTCGTCCGAGGACGGCATCATGGTGGGCATCGCGTTGGGGTGAATGTCGTGCTCGACGACGGGGATGCCGCCGGGCCACTCGTATCCGCATGTGTCGCAGGAGAGCGTGAAGCTGGCGTGCTCGCACCCCCGAGGCTTGACGAGGACGGTGGGGCCGCGACGACCGGTCACGTCGGCGTGGCTCACCCGCGCGCTCTCGGCGATGATGGCGCCCTCGCGCCACTCGCCGCACTCGGGGCAGCAGACGGTCGCGCTCGGCGCCGCACCGGTCTCGGCCAGGCAGGCGTCGTTCCACCCCCGTGCGGTTGCCCAGGCGAGATCGGCGACGCGCTCGGGGCAGCGTGGCGTGGCGTCGAGCATCCGGGCGATGCCGGTCAGGACGAGGTGGACCGCATCGTCGTCGCAGCTGGCGTATTCCGCGATGAGGTGGTCGTACTGCTCTCCCCGCTGCTTGCCCCAATGAGGGGGCCACACGGTCAGCGAGAGCGGCGGGCGGGCGGTGATTTGCATGTTCATCATCATAGCCATCAGACAGCGGTGGAGAAGTCGATGTTCGCCTTCTCCAGGAGGGGAAGGATGTCCTCGACCTCGGGAGGCAGAGCGCGGTCAACCTCGGGCGGCATGTTCACGGCGAGCGTGCGCGCCGCCGGAATCGCGATGTCGCCCTGGCTCTTGAGGATGCGACCGAGCACCTTCCACGCGGCGTAGTAGCGCTCGATGCGCTGGGCCTTCTTCTTGCCACGGTCGAGCGCCGCGCCGGCCACCGAGTCGAGGGTCGCCATGGTCTGGTCCTGGCGCTTCGGCAGTGGGGTGTTCAGCGGGTTGCGCAGGTACTCCTCGGGGTCGCGCAGGTCGAGGTTCACGTACCACTTGGAGAACTCGTTCTGGCCGACCTCGCCGACGCATCCCGCGACGAGCACCCGAGCGGCCTCGCTCTTGGGGCCGTGCCCGGCGGACTCGGCGGCCGCGAGCAGGTGAGCACTCATTGTCCAGGTGCGGGGGCTGCGCCACGCGCGGCCCTGCTCGGTCGCCGACTCGGGCAGCGCGTAGAGGTGCTCGCCCCGGCGCCGGATGAACGAAGCGACGACGCCCTGCTTGGCGGCGATGCCCTCTTTCCAGTTCGCGCGGAGCCGAGCGATCGGCGGCGCCGGGAAGCCGGCGACCATGCCCTCGGCCCACTGGTTCGGGTCGACGGGCCAGTTGATGTGGACCCAGCGGTTGGCGATTGCGCTCGTCAGGTCGTAGCCGCCGGTCGAGACCTCGGGCGGGTTGCCGGCCGCGACGTGCGACGTCGCCGCCGGGAGCTTCTCGTCGCCGGCCCAGCCACCGTGGACGACGCGCAGCGCCGAGGACTGAGTGGTCGGGGGCGCGGTGTTGAACTCGTCCCAGAACACGATGCCGTGCTTGGTCTTCTTCAGCTCGTAGGCCCACCGCGGCGGGTGGAGCTTCACGCCGTTTTCGGTGATCTGCGGCAGCCCTCCCTGGTCGCTCGGTTCCCTGATGGACAGGATGACCGTCCAGAGCGGTTCGTTGAGCGCCTCGGCGAGCTGTTCGAGGGTTGCGGTCTTGCCGGTGCCGGGGCCGCCCCACAGGAAGACGGGCGTGCGGGCCTGGATGCAAACCTGGGTGGCGATGATGTCGGCGGTGGATGACATTCTTGGGATCCCTTTGTGTTGGTCGCGGCGCCGTGTGAGGCGTTCCGGTGCGTCGAAGGTAAACTAATCAGCCGGGCGGCTGTGTCAAGGTTTTGGTCAGCGTCCGGGGACGCCGACCTCGAAGTTGAGGAACCTGTCGTCCTCGTCCCCGACGTCGAGGAGCCCGTAGATGATGTCGAACCCTCGTGAGAAGAGGAGCCGTTCGGCGGCGCGCATGTGCGCCCACCGCGCGGGGGAGTGCTCGCACGTCTTGAAGATGCGGCGGGGACGAGGGACGAGACGAAAATGTGACCAGCGACAGTCGCACTCGATGTTCCACTGGACGCTCACGATGGTGTCGTAGGTCTCCCAGAGCCGACCGTAGGCTTGGCCGTCCTGGAGCTGGCGCGCGTAGAACCCCTCTCCTGTGGGCGACGGGTTGGGGTAGTAGTTTGTCGGGCGATGGCCCGCCTTGGCGTGGGGGATCCCGGCCGCCTTCAGTGACTGCGTGATCGCAGAGGCTCGGGGGCTCGGGGGCTTCTTGGGCCGTTGCCCGAGCAGACGCATGGCGTGCTGGCGATCGAGCTTCGCTTCGAGGATGAGCGCGGCGCCCATCACGTTACCGGGCGCAGACGTGAGCGTTGCGGGCGTCGGAGCCGAGTGCTCCGTAGAGCGGGAGCCCGCAGGCTGAGCAGTCGCCCACCGACCCCTCGGGCTCGCTGACCGCTTCGGCCGAATCCGGGTCGAGGATGTCGAGCAGGCGGTGCAGGTCGTCGAGGTAGTCGCCCATGCCGATCGCGGGCGTCTTGAGCCACGCGCGCAGCTCGTAGACATAGGGCAGCGCGTCGCGGACTTTCTCCTCGGCGATGCGGCCACGCTCCGCCCGCTCTTCAGCGGCGCGCTGCATGGCCTCTGCGGCTTCGGGTGTCACGGTTGCGGTCTTCCTCGGCATCACGTCCCCTCGGTCGTTGCATTCGTCGGGCCCTTCGGGTTCGGCGCCATCCCGAGCTTCTCGCGCATCCGGCGGTCCTCGTTGTACGACTCCGCGGTCAGGGTCTCAGTCGAGCGCTCGGCGGGCACAGCGGGCGCCTTCGGCCAGTCGCGAACGCGCAACTCCTCGGGCCACTCGTCCGCGTCGCCGCCCTTGCGGTGGGCGAGCTTCACGGCCGTGGTGTCGGGCTTCCACCCGGCGAACCGCATGAACGAGTTGCCCGTGTCGGGGTTGGAGTCGATGACGCTGGCGCCCATCTGCTTGATGAACACGCTCACGTCCGTCCGCTCGCCCTGGGCAACGATGTCGCGGGCCCACTGGACGTCGAACGGCCGCGCACCGGGGCCGCTCTCGCCGCCGACGACGACCCAGCGGACGGGCGGGAGCAGCTTGGCCTCGCCGTTCTCATCGGGCCCGAGCGGCTGCCACTCGAACACGTCGTCGCGGTACTCGATCGGCCCGAGCTGCGGCTCCTGCGAGATCCAGTGGACGGCGGAGGGCAGCGTGCGCAGTACGCGGACGCGCTCGTCGGCGGTCTTCTGGTTCTCCACCGAGACGCCGAGCCAGACGTTCGGCAACGGCCACGGGATGCGGCTGTGCAGGATATCGGCCCTGTCTGCGACGTCGATGAGCCCGCGCTTCCGGGCGGCGTCCAGGAGGACGTACAGGCGCCACCAGTCGAGGGTCTTGGCGTAGACGATGTGGTCGTCGGGGTGGATGTTCGCGCGAAGCTCCTCGTCCTCGCGAGCAACGCGCTCGCTCACCCGCTCGTCCAGCCACTCGAAGAACTCGACGGCCCGCTCGGGCCGCTTCGTCAGGACCTGAAAGACGTGCCTCTGGGAGGCGGCCATGACCCCGAGGGAGGCGGCGATCAGCTCGAAGGGGATCGGCTCGAAGAAGAGGTCCGACAGCGAGTTGACGAAGTACATCGTCGGCTTCGTGCGTCGAAGCGGCTCGTCGAGCCGGTGCTCGGCGACGTTGTACGCGCCGTTCCAGACGGGCCCGTGTCCGGTGAGCTTCGTGAGCCCCTTGTGCTGCTCGGAGAGCCCGCGATGCACCTGGCGCTCCGCGTAGCAGTTCTCGCAGCCCGCGGACTTGCGCAGGCAGCCGATGATGAAGTTCCACGTCGCGCCGACGAAGCCGGGCATGTGGGTCCACTGGATTTTCGTTTTGGCCTTACTCATGGGATTCCTCGCGTTCACGTTCGCAGAACGTGCAGTAGGTCTTCTTCGGGCGACAGGTACGTCCGCAGCTCTCGCACGTACCGGGCGGCCGCGGGGGCGGCGCGTAGACGTTGGCGCAGAGCGGGGCCATGCAGCATCGCCGGTGTGCGCCGCGCCCGCCTGCGCCACCGAGATAGCCCACGTCCGCGCCGCAGCAAGGCGAACGGTCGTACCGCGACGAGCCCGCGTTCCACTGGAAGTGCTGACCGGGAACGACGCGCCCCTGGCGGACGAGCCGCCGCAGGTTCTTGCCGGGGCCTGGTGCCATGCCGAGCAACTCCCTGAGTGTCGGGGGTGGGTGGTCAGTCATCATCACTCCTTGGAGAACCGTGCGATGGCGAGGCGAACCTCGTGCAGGGTCGGGACGATTTCGAGGTCGAAGCCGTCCACTTCGATCTGCCAGGCGCGGCGCCCCTTGGCGCGACACCGCGTCACGTCGAAGGCGTTGTTGCCGACCGTGGCGGTGTACCCCTTCGATGCCCGCACGAGCTTGAGATCGAGCGCCTTGCGGATCTCGTCGTCCTTCTCCCGTCGCTTCAGCTCGTGCTCGTGCAGGCGCTCCAGTGCTGGCATGAGCGCAGCGTCGAGAGCCTCGCTGGGCGTCTTGCCGTGTCCCGCGTAGCGGTGCCCTGGGTTGACGACGCCGCCGCGGTCCACGAAGTTGCCGATCTGGCACTGATACCGGAAGGGGTCTTTGGGGCCGTGGCTGTGCTCGGCGCGGGTGAAGACGACGGGCTGGTTGCAGCCGATATCGATTCTGGTGCTCATCGCCTGTACCTGTCCTTCACGCCGATGGGCTGGTCTTCGTCGGTGTCGTAGTGGTCGCCGCTCGTTGCGCGGTAGCTGAGCCTCGTGTGCGCGAAGTACGCCGCGTTCTTGTAGGTGTTGAGCAGGAGCGCGTCGGCGACGGCAGCGACGGTCGGCTTGAGCCTCGCGGTCAGCGTGCTCGTACACTTCTCCTCGGTGTCGCCACCGAAGGGACCGCAGCAGGCGTGGATCAGCTCGTGGAGGATCGTCGTCGCCATGTCCTCGATCCCGAGGTCGGCGCGCAGGTCTACGCGACCGTTCAGCTCGGACCACTGGCCCATCCAGTCGCCGGGCGGATCCCAAACGAGCACCAGTGTCAGTCCCTGGGGAGCGAGCTTGTTGTGGTAGCCCAGCACGCTCAGCGTGGCGTGGATCCACGCGCGAACGAACTCGCGCGAGACGTGAAGCGGCTTGCCTTTGAGAGTGAAGGGCATCGTGTTCCTCCTGGCGCGGTGCGTGTTCCGATCGCCGTGAGAGCAATCTAAGACCGACTCAGGTCGTGTCAACCGGTCTTCCACGCGCACCACCCGAGACCCCGCCGCACGGCGCTCGCGATCTCGCGGCAGAACTGCGTCTGGTTGGTGGTCGTGCGGAACCGGTGCTCGGCGACCTTGAGCTTGAAGTCACGCCGCCCGCCGTAGCACTGGTGGGCGACGATGGTGACGT
>Ga0255048_10000812_pt1 | contig 22918 bp, 28 predicted proteins | sample JV7_2_2_MG_FD_183619 | JGI IMG/M metagenome (GOLD analysis project Ga0255048, IMG submission 183619) | Seawater microbial communities from Jervis Inlet, British Columbia, Canada - JV7_2_2 | ecosystem: Environmental > Aquatic > Marine > Inlet | place: Canada: British Columbia | collected 2016-10-06
TCATAAGATGCCCCATGTTCATTATTCACCTGATCGGTGACTCGCTTGTCTTTGCGAGAAAAGCCAGCGCAGGCGATATTCAACTGAACTAGCATTGCGTTTTTCTGTAAAATTTCCATGATTACTCCCCATTTAAAAGTTGAGCGGTTTCAATTAAGATATCGGTAAATTCTTTACACGATAATTTCTTGACAGGGTCAGACACAGCCTCGTTGCGTCTCTTGATCGTTGCCCCTGCGACTGCATGATACTCAGGTGGTAGTCTCTTGATGTAGGTTGCCAATGCTTTCGCATCTTTGTTAGTGCAAGATGCTACCAAACTACCGATCATTGCATATCGCACGTCTGCTTTCTCAGGAACTGGTGCGGTATCGGGGTTAGCAAACACGGTAGACGGTGCCACCAAGTCTCTCCACACTCTGAGAAACCCAGATAGCTTCGCCCCTTCCCCAACGCCAATTGCTCCTGCAATCATGGCAGACTCGATGGTCTTGGGTGCCTTTAGTTTTAGGGTATCGCTGACATCTACCCATGTGCGAGGACATGGGAACGATGTACCGTCTGCCTCATGCTTGTGCAGACTGTCAGCAAATTGCGTCAGATACATTTGAACTTCTGGGGCAACATCGATCTTGGCAAAATGTGACAAAGTAGGAGCCAATTCTGCCTCGATGTTCACGATATTAAACCTTGAGATCAAATGCTCAGGGATTGACTTGACCGCAGACTTGTCTTTTTTCCTGTTGCCATTGGCAATTATCAGACAGTCCTCTGGCAATCGTAGACCTGCAACCCTGCGATCCCAAATTATTTGCGATGTTGATTTCTGAACATCGATATCACACTGTGGGAACTCTTCAAAAATCAAAAGAGTCTTGTCGGAACTCTCATTGGCGTGATCGAATATTTTCTTTGCCCAGTCAGGGGTTAGCTGTTGCATGGTGTCGTCAACTTGCGTCACCCATCCAGTCACTTCACTTGGCTGATAATTGCTCAAATTTACGGTCACCACTTTCCAGTTTTCAGATTGTGCCACCTGCACAGGTATCTGGGATTTTCCTACACCAACTGGACCCAATATTAATATAGGCTTTCCAAACAGGCTGTTGCACTGCTTAATCATTGCATAGCGGATGTAGTCGGGTAGATCGGATATTGAAATAATATTTTCCATGGCAGTATCTCCTATAGTTGGTTGAAGTAAAAAAGGAACATAGTTAAGCAGTCCCGAAAACGTGGGTTTTTTATCTGTGACCGAAACCAGTTTTAGCAAATTTTGATTCGTACCGTAATTGCCGAATCGCCCCAGTGGATCAAGTGCCAACGTGCAAGGCTTGCTATCCTACAGCATCACATAGACTGCTTAACAATGCTCCTTTCTAATTGCGAATCGTTCTCAATAAGTTATTTGTAATAGAGTCGTGCCCATTCTTACCATATCTAGATAATGATGTAAACATCTTTATTCGGATTAGTTCATATTAAGTAGGCAATAGATATTCTCATATCTTATTAGACGATAATCAAAAATAAATCTTACACAAAACATGGGTTAAACTGAGGTTAAACTGGGGTTAAAACCTTCGATAATAAAAGGTAATGATATCAAGTACTTAGCTAATGTATTATAAAAGATGCAACAATATCAATGACTTAGATGCTAGATTTGCGTAATGACTTTTTAGGTAGTAAGGGTCCAAGAACCTCTAATCCGATTGTATGGGCTTCTTTGGGGCATATAGGGCGTGTCAAGAAAAATGTTGTATTTGATATGAAATAATCCTTATTATGTGGAAGTGTGGCGGCAGCTAGCCGCTCAATCCAAGTTGATGAAGATTAGTTCTGTAGAAAGTTAAATCGCCGACTAAGTAAAATCCCATTTTACCATGGGCGTGATGTTAAGTCTTAATAGAGATATAGGGGTATGAATATGAGTAAAAAAAAGAAAGCACATTTGGTTCTGGTAGATGGGTCTTTGATACAACAGAGAGATACAAAACTGACTGCTAAACAATCGTGCTTTATTCAAGCACTAGTGAGCAAGGACGCAGATGGTAAACCTCTATCGCTAAGCGATGCATACCGCCAATGCTACGACACAAAGAATATGAACCCAGCAACCATTCACACCAAAGCAAGTTTGCTTGCCAATCAGGATAAGATCAGGACTAGACGTAGTGCGCTCGAACACCAGATGCAGAGAAATGCACTGCGCTCCACGCACTCCCGACTGGAGTTTATTCTTGAGAGACTTGAATTAGAAGCTTTGGGTCAAGGTGCCGATAGCAACAGCGCATCGAGAGTTCGAGCATTGGAGTTGATAGGTAAGCTAGCAACAGGTCAAGGCGGTTCACTGTTTCAAGAGCGCATTGCGACAGAGGATACTCGTGATAGCACGGCGATATCTGAGGACCTGCAACAGCGCATACATGCCCTACTGGGTAGCAAGAGTTCCTAACAAGCCCCACCCTATCCCTATTGCTGTGGAGTACTCCCTGCTGGGTGCGTGATTGCGTTACTGCTGTAATTCTGTGGAGCTTCGATGCTCCCATGTCTGGGAAATGGCTGAAAGCCTAGGCAAAAAAGCTTTATGCCCCTAAGTCATTGAAAACATTGGACCTTTTGGGGACTACCCTAGACCCCCCCTTTTTGGCTCTGATCCACTCCCCCACCACCGCAGGCTAATCCACACAAATCATGTGACTGTTTTCATACTTTACCTATTCTTCTCACAGGAGTCTTTAAGAGTTGACACCCCCCTACCCTTTTTGCTATTCTGGTTCTGGGAGGAGGACCACTGGGGTCCCCCTAAATTTTAAATTGGTACCATGTACCATAGGAGGTTCCATGTTTAATTTATTTTCACGATTACAGGTACTAGGTTATATACTAGTACTAGGCTCTATCTTAGTACCTAATATATTATATTCTTCTAGTTTAGGTACAGATACTAAATTAAAGCTTGTACCAAGACAGGTACCTATGGTACCAATGGTACCTAGAGGCAGGGAGTTGTCGAGTGACGAACTTATTCCTGGTGCTCACTATCTTTCCCTTGATTGCAAACTTCCTGAAAATATTCTTAGCAAGGTTAAGTATGATCATGGACTGAAGCCTTTGTGGTGGGGTCAAGGTCACCATGGTGTTACCTTTATGCTTTATCGGAATGATGCTGAAGATAACTGGAGTTTGTTTATGTCACAGAAAAACGGATCATTGTGCGCTGTCAGTACAGGTGATATGCAACAGCTTTTTATAGAGAAGGGGCTTGTTCATTGATTGATGATAATGAAAAGGTTCTTGCGCTTATTCGGGAGCGTGAGACTACCCATGGGGATGCCCACAAGACTTTTACTTTGGCTGGCGATCTTATATCGTCTTTGATGATACACAAGGAAGGATGTGCAATCGAACCCCATGAGTTTGCCGTAATTAATATTCTGCATAAAGTGGCGAGAATAATATCAGGTTCGTATGCGGATGATCATTGGGATGATATCGAAGGATATGCCCAGCTTGGAAAAAAATTACATAAGGAGTTGACAGAATCGGGTCAAGGGGGGTAGGGTGTTTACACTTGCACAGTGGTGCAGGTGTTTCATTTTTCCTCCCTTTATTTAAAACTTGTGCCTGTTCATCAGGCTAGGTATTAACTGACCTGATGACAGGGCTTTTTAAATGATGAAAAGAAAAATGCATGATAACTATCCAACGCCTTTAAGTATCGTAAAGGAATTGGTAAGAAGATGGGTGGAGCGTCAGCCGATGGTTTCCGTGTGGGAGCCTTGCTCAGGTGACGGTCGCTTTGCGGATGAGATACGTAAGACAGGTCGATCTGTAATGACTACAGATATCTCTATGGGGAATAACTTTTTTGATTACAGGAGAACACTGGCTCCTATGCTGGTGACTAATCCTCCCTTCAAGGATATACGGCCTTTCATAGACCATGCTTTTAAGATTGGTGTGGAGAAGATGGCTTTGGTTTGTCCTGAAAGACTGTGGGCTTGCCGAAAAGGTCGAGAACAATTTTCCAGTTACCGCCCTACACGTTGGGCTAACATGGATTGGCGTGAGGATTACTTGCAGAAAGGCGGTTCTCCTGATCGTGCTTTGGCTGTAGCAATGTGGGATGTTGCTACTAACGAGGAATGTTCCTATGAGATATGGAGTAGAAAATGAACTTTGATTATTTGAAACGACATTGGTCATGTTTGAGTACAGGGTTTCTTGCAGGTATCGTTGTCGGAATTGCTTTTTATGGTTCTGTTGTATAAATGAATTTAGAAGCTCTTCAGTCCCAGATTAGCCAACTGCCTTACCATGAGCAGTGTGAGTTGCTTGAGTTGGTTGGCAAACTTGAGACAGCGAAGAAGCGTGAGACAAGTCAGGATAGTTTTTTATCTTTTGTAAAATCGGTGTGGCCTGCATTTATTGAGGGATCACATCATGCAGTTATGGCAGAAGCTTTCCAGCGTGTAGCTGAAGGAAAACTAAAGCGGTTAATTATTAATATGCCGCCTCGCCATACTAAATCAGAGTTTGCATCTTTCCTTTTGCCTGCATGGTTCTTGGGGAAAGAGCCTAATAAGAAAGTTATTCAGACGGCGCATACCGCAGAACTGGCAGTAGGCTTTGGCAGGAAAGTTCGTAACCTGTTTAATGATCAGGGATTTAAAGATATATTTCCTAAATCAAAGCTTCAGTCAGACAGCAAGGCCGCAGGTCGCTGGAATACCAACGAGGGCGGTGAGTACTTTGCTATCGGTGTTGGTGGTGCTGTTACAGGTAAGGGTGCTGACATTCTGATTATTGATGATCCTCATTCGGAACAGGATGCAGCTCAGGGTCAGTACCATCCTGAAGTTTTTGATCGAGTTTATGAGTGGTACACATCAGGTCCTCGACAGAGACTGCAACCTGGCGGAGCTATCATTGTGGTGATGACACGCTGGAGCAAGCGTGATCTTACGGGAAAGATTATTGATAACTCTGTCAAGCGTGATGGATCGGACGAGTGGGAAGTTATCCAGCTTCCTGCAATTATGCCGTCTGGTAAATCTTTGTGGCCTGAGTACTGGAATGTTAAAGAACTTGAATCGTTACGGGCTGAACTTCCTTTATCCAAGTGGACAGCCCAGTATCAGCAGGACCCGACTTCAGAAGAAGGGGCGCTGGTAAAACGAGAATGGTGGCAGGAGTGGAAAGGAAAGTATCCTCCGCCCTGCGAGTTTGTTATTCAAAGTTGGGATACAGCTTTTCTTAAAACGGAAAGGTCGGACTACTCAGCCTGCACCACATGGGGTGTTTTCCACAATGAGGAAAAAGATGCCATGCATATTATTTTACTGGATGCTTTTAAGGAACGCATGGAATTTCCTGAGCTTAAAAAGAAAGCGTTTGAAATGTATCAGGAGACCGATCCTGATGCGTTTATAGTTGAGGGGAAAGCTTCAGGTATGCCTTTGGTTTTTGAATTGAGGCAAATGGGAATACCTGTATCAGAGTATACACCGTCAAAAGGTAATGATAAAATTGCCCGTGTGAATGCCGTAGCAGATATGTTTGCTTCAGGAATGGTATGGGCACCGTCAACCCGATGGGCAGAAGAAGTTATCGAAGAGTTTGCTTCTTTCCCTAGCGGAGACCATGATGATTTAGTAGACAGTTCAACACAAGCTTTGCTTCGGTTCAGGCAGGGTGGCTTTATACGCAACCCAACGGATGAGGAAATCGATCCTCTGCCTCGAAGATATGTGGAGTATTATTAATGGCGATTGAAAAAGCGTTGCCAGGTTCGGGAGAGCCTGATGATGGTTCCGTAGAAGAAATAGAAATTGAAATTGTAAACCCTGAATCTGTTTCTGTTGAGACACCTGATGGAGGTGTCGTTATTGATTTTGATCCTGATGCCAATGAAGATGATATAGAGTTTGGTGCTAACTTAGCAGAGCATCTTGATGACAGTGAGTTGGGAAGTATTACCTCGGATGTTGTGGGAGCTTTTGAAGCAGATCGTAACTCACGAAGCGAGTGGGAAGAAACTTACATTAAGGGTCTTGATCTTCTGGGTTTAAAGATTGAAGAGAGAACAACTCCATGGCCTGGAGCTTGTGGTGTTTTCCATCCTGTTCTTGCTGAAGCTGTTATTCGTTTTCAGGCTCAGTCAATTATGGAAACCTTTCCAGCAAAAGGACCTGTGAAGACGCAGATCGTTGGTGAGCTTACAGAAGAAAAAGAAAAGCAAGCCAACCGTGTTAAGACAGAAATGAATTATCAGCTTACTGAAGGTATGCCTGATTACCGAAGCGAACATGAAAACATGTTGTTTGCTTTGCCGTTGGCAGGAAGTGCCTTTAAGAAAGTCTACTATGATACAGACATGGAAAGACCAACAGCCGTGTTTGTTCCTGCTGAAGATATGGTCGTGGCGTATGGAGCTTCTGATTTAAATAGCTGTGGGCGCTATACTCATGTAATGAAGAAGACAAAGAATGAAGTGAGAAAGCTCCAGATTGCAGGGTTCTACAGAGATATTGATTTAGGAAATCCTTCTCCTGATTATACAAAAGTTCAAGAGCAGTACAATCAATTGCAGGGTGAACGTCCTTCATTCGAGTATGATGATCGTTATACGTTGCTAGAGTGTCATGTTGATCTTGATCTTGTAAACTTTGAAGATGAACAGGATGGAGAGCAAACAGGTATTGCTCTTCCTTACGTTGTCACCATTGATAAGACCTCAGGTAAGGTGCTTTCTATTTATCGCAACTGGGAAGAAGATAATCCTTCCAAGACAAAGATGCTTCACTTTGTTCATTATAAGTACTTGCCATCATTGGGTTTTTACGGATACGGATTAATCCATTGCATTGGCGGTTTGACAAAATCGGCAACATCTATTCTGCGTCAGCTTGTTGATGCAGGGACTCTTTCTAATCTTCCTGCTGGATTAAAAGCAAGGGGGCTAAGGATTAAGGGTGACCAGAGTCCGATCATGCCAGGTGAGTTTAGGGACGTAGACGTTCCTGGCGGAGCGATCCGTGACAACATTACATTCATGCCGTACAAAGAACCCAGTGGTGTTTTATACCAGTTGCTGGGGAATATTGTAGAAGAAGGCAGAAGGTTTGCTTCTCTTGCTGATATGAAGATCAGCGACATGAATGGCGAGGCTCCTGTCGGAACAACGCTGGCGATTATAGAGCGTGGCATGAAAGTTATGTCTGCGGTTCAGGCACGTCTTCATGCGTCTATGCGTAAAGAGTTTTCGATACTTGCTTCCTTGATTAAGACTTATCTTCCTGAGGCTTATGCTTATGAGACGGGAGGGGTTCGTGCAGAAGATTTTGATGACAGGGTTGATATCATTCCTGTTTCTGATCCGAATGCAACAACAATGGCGCAAAGGGTTATGCAGTATCAAGCGGCTTTGCAGTTAGCATCTCAGGCTCCTCAGATGTATGACTTGCCAGAGTTGCACAGACAGATGCTGATGACTATGGGATTGCAGGATGTTGATAAGATTGTTCCTGATAAGGATGATGTTAAACCAACTGACCCTGTAACAGAGAATGAAAATATTATTAATGGCAAACCTGTAAAAGCTTTCTCCTATCAGGATCACAAGGCTCACATTACGGTTCACATGAATGCTTTGCAGGACCCAAAGATTATGGAGTTGGTTTCAAAGTCTCCTCAGGCAGGAGCTATACAGTCTGCGGCTGAGTCTCATATTCGGGAGCATTTAGCTTTTGAGTACAGAAATGAGATTGAACAGCAGTTGGGTGTTCCACTGCCTCCTGAAGGAGAGCCTTTGCCTCGTGATGTGGAGAAGCAACTGTCTACTCTTCTGGCTCAGGCATCGGGCAAACTTCTTCAGAAAGATCAGGCAGAAGCACAGCAACAAAAAGCTCAGGAGATGGCTCAAGACCCAATCGTACAGCAACAGCAGGAAGAGCTTAACATTCGCCGTATGGAAGTAGAACGAAAGGCTCAGGCCGATATGATGAGAGCCAAGGTTGATATGGATAAAGCAGAGATGACAGATGCAAGAGAACGTGCAAGGATTGAATCTCAAGAGAAAATAACAGGTGCACAGATTGGTGCTCGTATTGCTAGTGATGTTCTCGAAGGAGAGTATAAGGTAACTGAGTTAGCAGAAAAAGAAAAAATGGAAGGGGCAAGGCTTGGTGTAGAGATTTCTAAAGCCGTCCTTGATAGAACTCGAAAGGAAGATTGATGGTAAAGAAAGCAGTATCTAAGTCACGGGCACGTAGTTCAAAGGGTCATTACAAGGCTGATGATCCCTCAACTCCAAATGTAAACGAAGCTTTCGTTTCGGTAGACATTGGAGTAACAGGTGTTAGTGCAACTACGAAAGCACCTTCTGCTCCCAAGAAAAAAACAATACCCCCCAAAGATAATGTTGTTCCCTTGGTCACCCTTGAGGGTGATAGGATGAGCCGTGATCAAGCCAAGAAGTACTGGGCAAAGATTAATAAACAAGCTGAAGTTTTCTCTCCTAAGGGCAATGCTTGATGGAGTTGCAGGATTTAGCTGGACTGCTACAAAAACGTCTCCGTGATTATATGAACGAAGGTGCCGATCATTTAGCCACAGGGGGTGCAAAGGATTATGGAGAATACCAAAGGATGGTCGGTCGCATCGATGGTATCGCTCTCGCAGAACGTGAACTTCTTGATATTCTTAAAGGTGAAGAATCAGAAGAAGGTTGACGCAAGGGTATCGTTGCCCCTTTATAAGCAGCGCAGTAAGAGGTGAAGCATGTCAGAAGTCGTTGAGTTAAAAGATAAAAAGAAAGCAACTCAGCTTCCTGTACCCCAAGGTTACAGGTTGCTTATAGGTATCCCTGAGGTTGAAGAAAAGACAGCAGGTGGAATTATTAAAACTGATCAGCTTAGAGAAACAGAAGCTGTTTCCAGTGTCGTAGGTTTTGTTATGGCTATGGGACCTGATGCGTATTCTGATAAGAAACGCTTTCCTTCAGGTCCATGGTGCAAAGATGGAGACTTTGTTTTGTTCCGTGCATTCCAAGGAACTAGAATTAAAGTTCATGGTCAAGAGCTTAGGCTCATTAATGATGATACAGTCGAGGCAGTTGTAGATGATCCTCGTGGATATACGAGGGCATAATGGCTGAAGAAACGGTAGAGATCGCAGCCGAAAGCGATGTAGAGATTGAAGTAGTTGATGATACTCCAGAAGAGGATCGTATATCTCCTAAGGATAAATTAGCTTCAGATGATTTTGATATTCCTGAAGATGAGATAGGTCAGTATTCAGACAGAGTTCAGAAACGTATTAAACGATTGAAGTATGAGTTTCACGAGCAACGCCGTGCAAAGGAAGTAGCAGAGCGTCAGAACAAAGAAGCTTTGACACATGCTCAACGTGTTATTTCAGAAAATCGTAACTTAAAGAATTTGTTACAGAAAGGTAATGACGCTTTATACAAAGCAACAGAAGCAAAAACAGATTCTGAAATGCAAATGGCAGAAAAAGAATTTCGTGAAGCTTATGATGCTGGTGATACGGATAGAATTGTTGAGGCTCAAAAGAAAGTTAATGATGCTCAATATTCTAAAAGAAGCGTAGAAGATTTGCGTCCTCCGCAAGGAGCACAGGCAAATGCACCTCAAGTACAGCAACAGCAACAGCAACAATATACTCCTCCTCCTGATCCTAGAGCTATCGAATGGCTTCGGGATAATCCATGGTTCGGAAAGGACAAGGAGATGACTTCGTTTGCTTATGGTCTGCATGACAAGCTTGTAGTAGATCAAAAGATTGATCCACGGTCTGAAGATTATTATCAGGCTGTTGACAAAAGAATGAGGACTGTATTTCCAGATCATTTTTCTGAAGATACGGAAAGAAATGCGGAAGAAGTTTTTCCGAAAGGAGAAGTTTCTCGCAGAACCGTGGTGGCTCCAGCAACAAGGGCTGTTAAGTCCCCACGCAAAGTAACGCTTAGTAGTACACAAGTTGACCTCGCCAAGAAACTTGGTCTGACTACTGAGCAGTATGCAAATCAAGTAGCAAAGGATACGGCGCATGGTAGATGATTCTCGGACTAGAAGAGAGCATGAAACTCGTGATTTACAGTCACGCACTGAAAGTGGGTGGGTTCCACCATCTATTTTACCCAATCCCGATCCGCAAGAAGGGTGGGCTTTTAGGTGGATACGCACTTCAATAGTCGGGCATGCTGACAACACTAATGTTTCTAAAATGTTTAGGGGAGGCTGGACTCCGTGTCGAGCCGAAGATCACCCTGAACTTTGTATTCAATCTGACGTGGATTCACGTTTCGGAGCGGATGGGAATGTTGAAGTAGGTGGATTGCTTCTTTGCAAGATGCCGAAAGAAAAACTAGAAGAACGTGCCAAGTACTATAAGAATGTGGCTGATCAGCAAATGGCTGCAGTCGATTCTAATTTCATGCGGGAACAGGACCCTCGTATGCCTCTCTTACAACCAGAGAGAAAGACAAGGGTAGATTTTGGCAAAGGATGACGATAGTCTTCCACATTTTATAAGGAGTATGAATCTATGGCTGGTTCAACAGATGCTGCCTTTGGGATGGTCCAAGTCGGAATACTAGGTCAAGGATATAACACGAGTGGTCAAACCATGTATCCTTTGGGATCGAATAACACGAATGCTATCTTTGCAGGGCAACCTGTACATTTTGGTGCTGGTGTTACAACCGCTATTGCGGCGACCCCTACGACTACGTTTTCGGCAACGAACACTCCGATAGGCATTGCTTGTGGTTTTCGTTACATTGACGGAAGCACAGGAGCGCTTACTTTTTCTAATAACCTTGTTGCTGGTGCGATGACCAGTTCAGGACATTCTGAAGTTCAGGTTTATGTCTGGGACAATCCTCGTGCTATTTTCAAGGTGCAAGCAGATGCAGCAATGGCAAGTACAGATCAGGGTTTAAACTCTGCTCTTACTAACATTACAGCAGTTAATACTTTGGATCTAAGTAAACAAAGTAAAATGACAGTTGATGCTGATGCTGCTACAACCGCAACCCTAGCTGTTCGTATTATTGGGCTGTTTGATGCGCCTAATAATAATTGGACTGATACATATCCTGATGTTCTTGTTACTTGGAACCCAGGTGTGCATCAGTACGATATGAGCACATTGGCATAAGGAGGCTGAAAGATGGCTATTTCACGAGCGCAAATGCTGAAGGAGCTTCTTCCTGGTCTTAATGCTCTGTTTGGATTAACGTATGAAACTTATGAAGATGAGAGTGCAGAGGTCTATGAGACTGAAACTTCTGATCGTTCATTTGAGGAAGAGGTTAAACTAACAGGGTTCGGGCAGGCTCCTGTTAAACCTGAAGGCGAAGCGATTGCTTACGATACCGCAAGCGAGAGTTTTTCTGTTAGGTACAATAACGAAACTATTGCGATGGGCTTCGCCATTACGGAAGAAGCTATGGAAGACAACTTGTATGACTCGCTTTCAGCACGTTATACAAAAGCGTTAGCAAGAGCTATGGCTTATACCAAACAGGTTAAAGCTGCAGTTCCTCTTAACCAAGGACTTCCAACAACCAACAACTACAACTCAGGTGACGGTGTTTCTCTTTTTAATACTGCCCACCCGACTGTTGCTGGTGGTAACAACGCAAACACTCCATTAACTCAATCTGATTTGAATGAGACGAGCCTTGAGGCTGCTGTTATTCAGATAGCTGGTTGGGTAGATGAGAAGGGTTTGTTGATTGCTGCCCGTCCTCGCAAGTTAATTGTTCCGCCAAACAACATGTTTGTTGCTACCAGAATCCTAGATTCTGAGGGCAAGACAGGTACGGCTGACAATGACATTAACGCTATTAAACATAACGGTACTATTCCTGAGGGTTATGCGGTGAACCATTTTCTCACCGACACAAACTCTTGGTATCTTATTACCGATGTGCCTAATGGCATGAAACACTTTACTCGTGTTCCACTCCAGCAATCTATGGATGGTGATTTTGATACGGGTAACGTGAGATACAAAGCAAGGGAGCGTTATTCATTTGGCGTTTCTGACCCACTTGGAATCTTTGGTTCTGAAGGTGGTTCTTAATATTAGGGGAGGGGGTCTTGTACCCCCTCTTTTTTTCTGGGTTTAATTAGCCTTACCGACTGTCCCAGCAGACGCTATGAAGACGGTATGGTTTATCTCTCATAGGAGAATACAATGGGTTCTACAACTTTTTCTGGTCCAATTAAAGCAGGCACTATTCTTTCAACAACAGGAACAACTATTGGCACGGATATTAAAAATACGGGTCAAGTTGTTATGGCACAGTCAGCCGCATTTGCGTACTCGGACACTAGTGTTACAGCGACAAACATTGTTATTCCTGCGAACTCTCAGATCATTGATATTGTTATTGATGTGGAAGTTGCGTTTAACGGTGGCGGAGTTAAAAATTTAGACATTGGAAAGTCAGGCGGTTTGATTACAGCTTTTCTTAATACCTATGATTTGGCTGGCACTGTTGGTAGGAAGTATCCAACAACTGAAGCTGGTGGTGCATTAATCTGGGCTGATGTAGGTGTTACGGATGTAAAGGTTACTTTTCAGTACACAGACACAGGTGGGGGTGTATCTGCTGGCAATGGCTATTTCACATTTCTTTATCAGCAAAATCTTAACTTGAAGTAAAAGGAGGGTTTAATGGCTAGTTCTTTAAGGTCATTTACATATACCTATTCTGGCTCTGCTGAAAATCAAAGCAATCCTGCTGCTGATGTAGATGCAGTTGCAGATGCTTCGGCTGTTACTGATGATCAGTTCTATGTTCTTAATAATGGAGGCATGGCTACTGCTGGTGACGGTGATGGCATTTGCACATCTCAAAGTGTAACAGGACAGCTTTCCATTAATGGAGCAGATTCAGACGAGAAGAATGGGCAAAGACGTGTAAACTATACGGTGTTTTCTCCTCGGCGTGTTTCATTTTCTTCAGGTAACAACAACTCCGCTTTGACCTTTACTATAAAAGGTCTTAATGAAGGTGGCCTTGAAGTTAGTGAAACTCTTGCAGGGCCTAATGCTGCCAGTGTTTATACGGCTAACTTGTATTCCCGTGTAGATTTAATCTACAGTGATGGAACTACAAATGCTCTTACTGTTGGAGATAATGCTGGATATGTAGATTTTGGAAATCTATGTAGGCAGATTGATATTACCTCTGATGGAAACTCTAGTTCTATTACTTATACGGTAGCAGGGTTGGATGTTTATGGAAAATATCAGACAGAAGATATAGTAGGACCAAGTTTAGCTACGAGAACTGGTTCTAAATTTTTCAAGTTTGTTTCTTCCATTAAAGCTTCTGCTTCTGATAGTAACAGTGTAAGTGCTGGAGTTGTGGCTGGTATTAGGATTATGATTAATAATCAGGATACTCGTTTGAAAAACTGGTATTTAGTTCAAGCGGCTAATGCTGCAAAGGCTGAGATTACAATGGAGAATGGAGCAACCTCTATAGCTACGGGAAGTTCCAAACTTATTTTTAATCCTGGTCAAGGGGATGGTGTTGTTAATTATCCTAGCATTGGCGGTTCAGGTATCCGCTTTCCTACGAGCATGAGCTTTGATATGCCTGTAGATGCCGATCTTCTTACGTCAGCTACATTTATGTACGATGGCTAAGATGGATGTATCAGCAGAACTTATGGCGCACGAAAGAGAGTGCGCTGTAAGATGGGAATCAGTGGAGAAGCGACTAGCACGATTAGAGATTATTACGTGGGCTTTTAATGTCGCTATAATGTCTGGTTTGTTTACCATTGTAATGAAGTTAATGTAATGTCTAAAACTAGAGATGCAAAAATTGCTATCGTTATGGGTGAGTTTAAACGTGGTAATTTAAAAAGCAGTTCTGGGAAAAAAGTTACAAATCGTAAACAGGCTTTAGCAATAGCAAACAGTGGAGGAGATAGGGTTATGGCAGTCAAAAAGAAGAAGCCTGCAAAAAAGAAGCAGGGTTACAATGCACGTCTTGATGAATCTTTAGGATCACGCAATCGTAAGACAAAAGGTAATCTTGGGTCTCGAAGACGTGAGAGTGAAGGTATGGAAAAGGCAATGGGTCGCAGAAAATTTGCTGCGGTTAAAACCATGGACAAAGGTAGAAAGAAAAGGAAAGCTTGATGCCAACATTAAATCCAAAAACGGCTTCCAAGAACAAAGTTAAAACTGAAGATGCATATGGTGATATGCCTGTTTCTGTGGAAGGAGATGGTAGCGATGTCGGCGTAGCTAAGAAACGCCGTGTTGCAGCTTATGGTGTTAATAAAGGTGGTAATGTAATTAGACAGACGAAAGGTTTTTTTACTTACGGACCTATGGCTTAGGATATTAACATGGCAGATATTTCTAGATTTAGCAAAAATCCTAAAGTAGGTCGAGGTTTTGATACAGCTTTGCCTGCTGAAAAGGAAGCGGAGTACACCAGAAGAACAAGTCCTCTTGGTAAATATTCTCCTCGTGCAGCTATATTGTCAGGAGTAAGCAAAATAATAGATGCTTTCAGCGATGATGAAACAGCGACAGGCAGAAGACATGCAAGAAACGCTGCTAAAAAAATGAAAATTCATGGTAAAAATCCTAAAGAAGGGGGCGGTATGATTAGAGATAGGCGTGATGGCATGGCTATGGGAGGGCGCACTCGTCTTCCTCGTGTTGATGATACAAAAATTTTAATGGAAGCTGGAGGTTACTCTGGGGGTCTTGCAGAAACTGGGCGAGGAACTATGGCAGGTGAGCTTGGTAAAAAAGGTTCTATGTCTGTACGTGAAGCTGGTGAGGATATGTATGAACTCAGCAAGCGCAAGCGTGGTATGCAAGGTGGAGGCGCTGCAAGTAAAGAGACTCTAAAAAAAGCTATGTCAGGAGCTATAGCAGGAGGTACAGCAGGAGGTAAGGAGACTATAGGAGGTAAGCGCAAACCTAAGAAAACGACTGCTGAAGAGGAAGAATGGTTTGATCGGGTTGTCGGAAAATTTGCGCCCTTATATAATCAAGAAACAGTAACTAGAAGCCAACCTATTAAAGATTTACGAAAAAAGATCAAAGAAAAGAGGTAGACATGGCGGTTGAAACAGCAGCTACCTTTAATCTTGATATAAATGAAATGGCTGAAGAGGCATTCGAGCGTTGTGGGTTAGAGATGCGTACTGGTTACGATCTTAAAACAGCTAGGCGAAGCTTGAACCTTATGGGACTTGAATGGCAGAACAGAGGTCTTAACCTGTGGTGTATTGAAGAAAAGTCTTTTACTTTTACTCAAGGAACTCAAACTTATACTTTAGATGATGATACTGTTGATCTAATTGAGGCTGTAGTTCGTACAAATCCTGGCACACAAAACTTGCAAATTGATTCAAGTATAGCTCGTGTATCTCCTGTTACATATGGATCAATCCCTGACAAGCTTGAGCAAGGTCGTCCTAATCAATATTGGGTTGATCGTCAAAGGGTTGCCCCTGTTATTCACATTTATCCTACAGCAAGCAGTGAGTTTGCAAGTGCTGAGTTTGTATACTGGCGAGTAAGGAGAATGACTGATACAGGTATAAAGGGTTCTAACAATTATGATATCCCTGCTTTGTTTCTACCAGCAATGGTAGCTGGTCTTGCTTATTACATTGCTATTAAGAAACCTGAAGCTGCACAGAGAGTTCCTTTATTAAAACAAATATATGAAGAGCAGTTTCAATTAGCAGCGGAGGAGAACAGAGTTAAAGCTCCGTTTAGATTAATTCCTTTAGCAGAGTACTATTCAGCATGAGCTATCCTTATGCAAGAGGCAAGTATGCTTTTGGATACTGTGACAAAACAGGATTTAGGTATCCTTTAAGTGAGCTTGTCTATGAGGTTCAAACAGGAATAAGAACAGGATTGCGTGTAGGCAGAGATGTCTTTGATCCTGATCAGCCTCAAAACTGGGTAGGAAGAATACCTATATCTGATCCTCAAGCTTTGTTTGATCCTCGACCTAATGGAGCAACCTCAGGACGTGGGTTGTTTTCTTGGGACCCTGTTGGAGATGGGAACAGTGCAATGATACTAGGAACTCAAGGATTAACCACCATGCAGATCAGTTCTTCTATTGGAACTGTCACCATAAAAACGAGTTAAACATATGGAACTTACTTATTCAACTTTAGTTCAAGCTATTAAAGACTACACTGACAATACAGAAACAACTTTTGTTTCTCAGATTGATAGATTTATTTCTAATGCTGAACAACGTATTTTATTTGAGGTTCAGCTACCAGTCTTTAGAAAGAATCAGCAAGGAACATTAGCATCAGCAAATAAATATTTAGCATTACCTAATGATTTCTTAGCTCCATTTTCTTTGTCAGTAATAGAATCTAACACATATCATTTTCTTTTAAATAAAGATGTTAATTTTATACAGGAGTCTTATCCTGATACATCAGAAACAGGAAGGCCAAAGTTCTACGCTATTTTCGATGATACTAATCTTATAGTAGCTCCTATGCCAGATGCTGATTACACAATGGAGTTTCATTATGTGTATTCTCCAGCAGGGTTATCATCTACCAATACAACTACTTGGCTAGGCACTAATGCTTATGATGCTCTTCTCTATGCTTCATTGATTGAGGCTTATGTATTTATGAAGGGTGATGCAGAACTTTTAACTTACTATCAAACACGTTATCAAGAATGCTTGCCTAGACTTAAAAATCTTGGAGAAGGAAGAGATCGAAAAGATGTTTATCGTTCAGGTCAGCTTAGGATACCTGTCACATGACTTTTGAAAATGGATCGTCAGGAGCAGGAGAGATAGGTCCTGTTAAAGTTTTTACAAGTAATAATCGTGGGCACTCTCCAGAAGAGATAGCCGAAATGTGTGTGAATAAAATTTGTTCTATATCAACCGATGCACCGCCTCATGTTCGTGAGCAGGCTCTTGCCTTTAGAGAAAAGGTAAAGGCGGTAATTGCTGAGTACATGTTAAGAGCCATCGAATCGGATCGTACCACACTGTGGAACATTTTAAAAAAAGAAGGTTTCCATGAGGAAGCTGAAATTATAAGGAGACTATAATGGCAATTAACCAAGCAATGTGTGGCTCTTACAAGCAAGAGATTACCGCAGGCATTCATTTTTGGACGCAACATACTCGTACAGGTGCTGTTGCAATACCCGCAGACACGTTTTATATCGCAATGTTTACGTCCAGTCGTACAGATGCAAATGAAGATTTGACTGGATATACAGCTACTAACGAGGTTAGTGGAACTAATTATACGGCTAAAGGGCAAGCGGTAACCAGTGTTACTTTAGGTTTATCAGATAATAGCAGTGCTGTTCCTACAGCGTTTCTTGATTTTGCAGATACAACTTGGGGTTCCTCTAGTATATCTAATGCTCGTTGTGCAGTAATTTATAATTATACATTAAGCACAGCAGGAACAGGGGCAACTACCAATCATGCAGCTTATCCTTCAGTTTGTGTTTTAGACTTTGGTGGAGACAAGTCTTCCAGTTCTGGAGATTTTACTATTCAATACCCTGCTAATGATGCAAACAACGCTATTATACGACTGGCTTAAATTATGGCTGCTGTTACCATTATCTTTGGAACAGGCTGGGGAAGGTCTGGGTGGAATCAAGGAGCATGGAATCAAGGCGGTATTAATTCTCTTTCTATGTCTGGGGTTGTTAACAGTGTTGTTGTTGGAGAGGGCACAGGAGTTACTGTAGCTGGAACAGGTGTTCAAGCTACATATTCTTTTGGCACTTATTCGGTTGGTCAAGGCACAGGAGAGACTATAGTTGAGAGTGGTGTAGCAGGGTCTTTTGCTATAGGCACAGGCTATACTGTCTCAGGTGATGCTACTATTAGTCCTACTAGTGTTTCTTCTAGTTTTAGCATTGGCACTTATGATGTAACAGGTGGCATTAGTTTTAGTGTAACTGGTGTTCAAGCTGCAGGAACAACTGGAACAGAATCAGTAACTGAAGGAACAGGTGTTACTGTTGTAGTAACAGGAGTGCAAGGAGCAGGAGCTATTGGCACTGTATCCGTAGCAAGCATTGTTGTAGGTGTGACAGGAATAGAAATAAGTTCGATAATTAATTCTTCGGTAATTTGGCAACCTATTGTCCCAAGCCAAAGTCCGAAGTGGATTGAAATTGGAAACAGGGACGCTGCTTGAGGAGTTAAATATGGCAAGCACATACACTACTAATTTTGGCATTGAAGAAATGGGAAGCGGTGATCAGTCTGGTGCATGGGGCGTTACGACTAATTTTAACCTTGATATACTAGATCGTATTGCTGCTTATAAATCTGTAACAATTTCTAGTACTTCTCATACGTTAACTGTTAGAGAAACTTCTCCTGATAGCGGTACATCTAATGTACAAGATGGGATGTTCCGTGTAATTAAGTTTGTAGATGGTGGTGATATAGGAGGTAATTGCACAGTAACGGTTGCTCCTAACACGACTACAGCTTGGTTTATATTTGAAAATGCATTATCTGCAAGTCGCACTATAGATATATCTCAGGGTTCTGGTTCTAACGTCACTATCCAAAATGGCAAGAATGTTGTTGTGTATTGTGATGGTGGTGGAGGAACAGCGGCTGTTGCAAATGCTTTAGGAGATTTGCAGATTGGAACTCTTGAAGTTACTGGAGCAGGAGCTATTGATGGTAATGCTACTGTAGGTGGAACCTTAGGTGTAACGGGTAATACAACTTTAAGCGGAACACTAGGAGTAAGTGCAGCTACAACTTTAAGCACTACTTTGGGTGTTACAAGTTTAATTACAGGAAGTGCAGGGGCTTCTTTGGATAAAGAAGATTCTGGAACGACTACAGTGTTATACCCACTTGATGTTAAAAGAACCTCTTCAGGAACTCCTGCTGCTGGCATTGGTGTAGGTATGCAGTTTATAACTGAAACTGCTGGAGGCAACAATGAAACAGGCGGTGCTATTGAATCTTTAACTACAGATGTTAGTTCTACAGCAGAAGATTTTGATATGGTTTTTAAAACTATGTTAGCTGGAGCAACTGCTGCAGAAAAGTTAAGAATTAAATCTTCTGGGAAAGTTGCTTTTGCAAATAGCGCTTACGCTAGTGTTCAAGTTAGTGGTTCTGCCAGTGGTTCAACTATTTTAGATTTTGATACTTATCAGAATTTTTTCCTAACAGCAGGAGGAAATGTAACCTTGGCTAATCCTACAACGGAAAGTATTGGTCAATCAGGAGTAATTGTATTTGCTCAAGATGGCACAGGGTCTCGTACTTTGTCTTTAGGTACTCAGTATTACGCACCTAGTGGAACTTTAACAATTTCAACTGCGGCTTCAGCAGTTGATATTATTCCTTACTTTGTTTGGGCTGCAGATAAAATCGCACTTGGTACTCCACAATTAGCCTTAGCAAATGTAACTTAGGATTTAATTATGTCGGGACCTTTTGGATCAAATCAATTTTTTGGAGTTAGTAGTATCAGTGATGCATATTCTGTTACTAACTCTTGTATGTTTAATGAAGTTGACAGTGGTTATATGCATCGAACACCAGGTAGTGCTGGTAATCGTAAAACATGGACTGTAAGTACATGGTATAAAAGAGGTAGGATAGAAACTACTGGTGATTATGATTATAAATGGTTTATCTTTGGTGATAATGGATTAGGATATGGGGATGGTTTTAGATTGTATCAGTATAAACTTGAAGCTAGTTTTTTCCCCCAGACAACTTTACAAGGAAGTTTAGTTACTGCTCAAACTTTTCTCGACAATTCAGCATGGTATCATTTTGTTGAAGCTGTAGATACAACTCAATCTATGGAGATAAATAGAGTAAAGGTATATATAAATGGTATTCAAATGTCAGATTTTTCAACTACAAATTATCCAAGTTTAAACTATGATAGTGTTATTAATAGTACAGACCCTCAACAAGTAGGAGGTTCTCCTAATCGTGTTGGACAATATCAAGATGGGTATTTGGCTGAAACTATTATGATTGATGGATTACAATTATCTCCTAGTAGTTTTGGAGAATATACTTCTACTGGAATTTGGAGGCCTATAGACCCTTCAGGTTTAACTTTTGGTACAAATGGCTTCTATTTTAAATATGAAGATTCGTCTGCATTAGGAACAGATTCTAGCGGTAATGGTAATAATTTTACAACAAGTGGGTTAACCAGTGCAAACCAATCAATTGATACTCCAAGTAGTTAAGAGGGAATAGATATGGTAAATTATTGTACATGGGATGGTAATAATAGACAAGTACCTAACGGTAATACTATTGTATTATCTAAAGGAAATTTACAAGCAGTTCAAGGAAGTGCTTCCAATCAAAGTGTAAAATCTACATTCCCATTTCATGGAAAACAATACATAGAAGTAAAAATGATTAGTAATTCTAGTTCAGTAGGTTCTAGACAAAGTATAGGAATTATAGAGTACAATGCAAATTTAGAGAATGGCTATACCCCAAGTAGTAATTCAACATTTTCAGGAATAGTTTTCCCTCGTTTAACACCTTATTCAGATGGCAGTGCTGGATCAGTAGGGGCTGATTTAACAGATGGACAAACGATATGTTTAGCTTATTCAGAAGACGATCAGAAGTGGTGGTATAGAGTTAATGATGGAGCATGGATTGGAGGGGGTGATCCTACAGTACCAGGTTCAACTCCTTCTGGTACGTTTACATCAGGGAAAACATATCTTTGGATAAATCATTTATATGATTCTAGTGATGAAAATATAACTGACTTCGGATCAAATAGTTATGCTTATACTCCTCCAACTGACTATTTACCAGTAAACGCAGCTAACTTACCTGCTCCTACAATAACTAATCCTAGTCTTCATTTCTCAGGAATAGGGTATACTGGTAATGGAACTGCTCAACGTATAGGAAACTTTATTCCATTTACTGATAGTAATACCGTTAGTAATTCTGGTAGATTAGATACAGGTAGCAGTCAATATTTAAGTAAAACTTTTGCAGGAGCAGGTAATAACAAAATAGGATCAATAAGTTTTTGGATTAAAAGAGGAAAACTTGGTACTGATCAACAACTTTTTCATTGCGGTACTGGTGGTTCAAGTCAAATTAGATTCAGTGCTAATAATACATTATATTTTCGTTTAGAAGATTCATCAGGAAGTGCAGTAGGGCAAAGAACATCAACTAGAACATTTGAAATGACAGATACTTGGTATCATATGTTATTTACTTTTGATTGTGCAGCAGGAACAATGCAAATATATGTTGATGGTCTTGAATTAACTGCGTTAACCTCCAGTGGACCAAGTGATACTGCTAGTACTTTTAGTTCAGCGGCTGCTCATTATATAGGATCAACTCATGCTCCTGCTGATTATTTAGATGGGTATTTAGCAGAATTTGTTTATGTTGATGGAACTAAATTAACACCTTCTTCTTTTGGTCAGACAGATACTGCAACTAATCGTTGGATACCTAAAGCTATTACAGGTTTAACTTTTGGAACTAATGGTTTTTATTTTAATATGGCATCTGGAACTGCTTTAGGAAATGATGTTAGTGGAAATAATAATGATTGGGCAATGAATGGAATGGATACCACCAACGGTTCCAATCAGATGTATGATACTCCTACACAAAACTTTCCTACTTATAGCCGTAATAGTGTATTCAGTGATAGTAGCCTTACCGAAGGTAATACTACAATTAAATTAGTTACTACTAATGCAGATAACTGTTCAATTCTACAAGCAGCTATTCCTTCTTCAGGAGTATATTACTGGGAAGTCTTGGCTTTAAATACAGGCAGTATGTATTTTGGTGTGTCTTATAATGATAACACTTTAAGTACTAGTGCTTTTAATCAAAGTTGGCTTATTGGAATGAACGGCAGTCGATATGATCCTTCAACAGGAAGTGGTACAGCTTTGTTTACTGCTTTGTCTGCTGGGGATATGATAGGCATGGCTTACAACGGCAATTTAGGAGCTTTGTATTATTCTATTAATGGTGCTTGGATGGATGGTAATGGAAGTCTTTCTAATTCTGCTACTGTTAAAGCAGAGATTGAAGCAGGAACAGCAACTACAAATGCTATTTTTATAAATGTTTTTCAACCTACTTTAGTAGGAACTAATAACATTACGGCAACAAGTGTATTAATGCCAGCCGTTTTAGATGATAGTAATAACACTATGCCTACTCTAGGTTCTACTACTAATACAGGATCATGGGTGTACTTAGATAGTGGAGCTTTAACTTTTAATGTAACTGCTGGTGGATTTTTTCAATCAACAACAATACCAAGTAATGCTGTATCTCTTAGTCAAGATAATTTATTAGCAAATGCGGCTGGTATAACAGCATTCAATCTAATTAAATCTACAAGTGCAATAACTAATAATTTAATTAGTGATAGACTTACTGGACCTAATCAATTTATGACAACAAAAGGACCAACTGCTACACAACAAGATTCTAATACTGGGGTAGTAAACTCCTTTCTACAAGATGGTGTACAGATTGGAGAATATGCTGATATCAATACTGATAATGCTTTATATAATTCTTTTAACTGGGCAGGAGGTGGAGCAGGTGCAACCTCTTCTCCAGCAGGAACTATACCTTCAACTGTAACAGTTAATACAACTGCTGGTTTTAGTGTTATTACCTACACAGGAAGTGGAGTTGCAGGTACTATAGGTCATGGGTTGGGAGTTGCTCCTGCATGTATTTGGGTAGCAATGAGAAGTAATGCTTATGGTTGGGCTATATACCATCAAGAGTTAGGAAACACTTCATTTATTCGTCCCTTCAAACCTGATGCAGTAGTAACAGGTTCTACTT
>Ga0255048_10000813_pt1 | contig 22902 bp, 13 predicted proteins | sample JV7_2_2_MG_FD_183619 | JGI IMG/M metagenome (GOLD analysis project Ga0255048, IMG submission 183619) | Seawater microbial communities from Jervis Inlet, British Columbia, Canada - JV7_2_2 | ecosystem: Environmental > Aquatic > Marine > Inlet | place: Canada: British Columbia | collected 2016-10-06
AGCATGACTAAGATCAAATTTTCGATCTAATATAGCATATTCACCTATACCTTGTTGTCCTAAATATATAATTTGTTCTTCTATTGTTTCTAAAGCAAGTCTTCCGGTATAATCTTTAAAATATACCCCTAATTGTCCTCCAAAACTTCTACCCCAAAGCTTAGTAATATCTGGAGAACCTTTAAAATCTTTTAATATTTTCATAGTATTTGGGGCACCTGCTACAAATCTTGTAACAGTTCCCTCTACTATACCATTTGCTACAGAAGACCCTAGTATTTGAAGATCACTTATATCAGCAAATGCCATAGTTTTATTTATATCCGCCATAGCATTAGCATAATCAAATTCACTTATTTGTCCATTCTCAAAAGCCTGCGTTAATAAACGCCCTTGGTCTTCAGCCATTTTATAAAGCTCTTGTTGAATATTTAGTTGTCTATATTTTTCTGTTCCTGAAGTAACCCCAAAAGTACTAGCAATTGCCCACTTGGTATAGGGATCAGACCATTGTAATCCTTTACCTAAAGCACCTGTTCCGATAGCCATAATTACATTAGGGCCTTGCTGTCCTAATGTTCTTAAAACATATTCGCCACTTAATTCAGGAGCAACCATAGTTTTATAATACTCATTTCTTTGATTCATTAACTTTTGCTCATTTTGAGCCCAGTCCGAGCCTAGCAATGTTGGTACACTAAGCGCAATACTTTTAGTTGCATCATAAAAATCTTTAACAAATAATGCCCCTAAATCATATTCTTTAAAAGACAAATCAATCAGCGAATGATCTCTATCTTTACTATAGTCTTTTAATGCTTTTACCTCTTCTAATACTTGTCGTATATAATTTTGTTTTTCTTCTTGTAATGTTGATGTAAGCGCTTGAAGTTTATAAAATTCTGCATTTTGAGTAATAAAATTTTCTTCTTCTGAAGATGTTAATTTTCTATCTTTAGGCCTAATTAATTCTGCTGTAATTTGTCCATTAGTATCTATATAGCTTAAAGTAGATCCTTTTGGTAATTCATTATATATTTTATTTAATTGATAATCTATCAAATTTGAAATATTATTAGTAGCCTGTCTAATAGTCTTCATTTTTTTATCTATACTATTTTCTAATAAATCCGCAGGTATTCCTTCCCAGCGCGCTGCCATATCAAACAATGTTTTATCATCACCTAAATCTGCTATAATATTCTCGAATAAAGGTTTTGTAGCTTCATCTAATAATTTTTCTTCAGCATTCTTTAAACCTGAGTTTATGTGTTGAGATAACCACCCTCCTGTTAATAATTTTTTTACTAATTCCGGCGGTAGAGCAGGTATAGGATCTTGGTCAAAACCTATGATATTAAATCTATCAATAACCTCAGGGGATTCTCCGTTTAAATAAGCTTCAAATATATTTTTATATTGAGTTTCACTTATAGCATTCTTCAGTTTACTAAACCCAGGACCAGCACCCCCTATTTTAGTATTTAATAAATAATCTTTTAATTCAGATAAATTAGTTTTAAGAAGTTCTATTTCTTCTGTAGTAAATAAAGGCTCTTGTGTAATTGGATCTTTTTGTAATCCAGCAGCAATAGGAATTTGAATATTAAAATCTTCATTTAGATAAGCTGCATAAGTTTTTGTAGGATTGTTTTTTATAATAGCCGTTTGTTCCTTTAAAGTTCTTTCTTTATTCTGCCTTACTTGGCTATATACATCAAAAGCGTCTTTCATTAAAATATCCTCTTCTTCTGGTTTTAACCTCTTTCTTAAATAACTTTGTATATTGCTTTCTAAATTTTGATCTTTAAAGGCAAGAGTTCTATCATCTTTTGTATCATCTTCACTATAACCTTGGTCTGTAGCTAAAACATCACCTGTTTCTGTATCAGTTAATATTTGACCATCTTCTGTATAGGTAATATTCATACCCATTTTATTTAACTGTTGGTTTACATAATCAAGACCTATTCTTTTATTTTCGAAGTCCCTATACAATGCCATGCTGATTCCACTTAACCGTTCTTGGCCATTTAATTGGGCATCATAGTTTTTTAATTTTTCCAACACTTCTTTAGCCTCTGCTTCCCCTGCGTCTGTATTAGGTTGTAAATCTAGTATTACAACTTCTTTTCCTAAATGAATACGAACAGCATCACCAGTCTCTGCTTTTTCAATATTAATACTTTTATATTTTTGTGACAAAAAATCTACAACTGATTCCTCCCCTTTATATATAATAGTTTCAGGAACTTCAAGATTCATTTCGGAATCGGCACTATATAGTTTATTTTTTTCTGTAGCGACTCTATCTTTAGCTGCTTTAATTCTTCCGGCTAATGCAAATATTGAAGACGGTAAATTCTTAGGGTTACTAATTCTTTCTAATTCCTTTTCAGCATCTCTTAGGGGCTGATATATAGGACTTTCTACATCTGTTGTTAAGTCTTCTAAAGTACCAGTATCTAAATTAAAATCTACAATACTTTCATCAACATCAGTATCAATACTCTTTACAGGATCTATTTTAAGCTCTGGTATTTCATTTGGCCCGCGTGAATCAGGAATCATTTGCAAATTATATTTAGCAATATATTCATCGGTACCAATGTTTTCACTAGCCGCGGCTTCTTCTAATCCTAATTGATCAAAGACTTCGTCTGTTTCAACATTTTTATATAACATAAATATTATTTTTTAAATTTTCTCTCCGGGAAAAGCCATAGCTGAAATAAATTTTTGTTGCTATTAGGTTCCATACCGCCGGTCAAACTAGTCTCACCACGCCAAGAAATTACACCATCCCCTAGGTTGACAAGTACTTGAGGTTCAAATTTATTTGATTGATTATTCCAAAAAATTCTTCTTTTCTGATTCTCATTATTCCTACCACCTATCAATACAGTTCCTGCTTTATAACCTCCTCCTTTAATTTCTTTTGTATTTAAGAAATTATTATAAATAGTATTAAGACGATATTGTGCTGAGTCTTTTGATACATAATTTGGATTCGACGTTAAGTTTCCTATATTTTCAATAGAGAAATATGCATAAGCATTTGGGTTTTCATTTTCTGTCATTCCTTTTTCCCATGCCACCATTTTTGTAACATTTACTCCTTTTTTCCTTAAAGCTTCTATATCTGCAGCAGTTAATTTATTATATTCTAAATTAAAACCAGGCTGGCCAGCATATTCATTTTTCCCTAGTTTAATACCCATGTCATTAGAATAAGCATTTAATTCAAATTCTGCAAGTGCAGCTTCTTGTTCTTTCGGTGATAATTTTAAAAATTCATTAATTTTAAATTCAGCACCCATTTTTAGCCTTTGTTCTATATACGCTTGCAGCTCACCGGGTTGCATTGTTTTTAATGCAGCCAAGCGCCCTTTAAAAGCTACGCTATTCACAAAACTATTTTCTATTCTATCTTTATCTATCCAAATTTTATTTTTGTATTGTAGTTTTATACCATCTGGAGTAGGTTCACTATACATTCCCAAATCAACTTCAACATCGTTACTTAATTCCCCATTTGGTTTTGTAATTTTAGTTTGCTCATTTATTTCATCATAATTAGTTCCAGCAGTCAGTTCTTCTAGTACTCCACCTTCCCATCGATTTAAATCTCTTTCCCAGTGTATCGTAATATATCCATTTTCATCTTCCTTATAGTCATCTGAGTTTTGAAAAGCAGCTATATTTTTAATCAAATCATGATTTCTTTTTATTTTAGTGTCTACAGTTAAAATATTCTGATAACGCCCATCAGCGCCTTTTTTATGGTTTAATGTTTTTGTACTTGTTACTCCTTCTATACGTTTTTCTGCTAGTGCAATCCCGGCAAACTGAGAGCCTGTTTTATCTGCCATAGTCTCTCCTTGCCAAAAATAGTTTTCTATTTCCGCAGGATTCATTCCTTTAATAACCTCCACATCTGCCCCAATAACACCTGCTGCATTTTTCATTCTTGATTGAAAATTATCTGAAATATTTACAATATTTTGTAATTCTTCCCTTTCTTTTCTAGTTAAACCAGTCTCAGTACGTAATAATGTTTTCGCTTCAATTGCTCCCATTCCAAATGCTTCACTACCATTTAATAATCCTTCACCAATAACCCTAGCTTGCTCAATTATAGTTTGATTTTTACCTAGATTTTTTGAGGCATATGTATCTAAAGCTGTATTGAGATCTTCATTTTCAGTCAATGCAGTTTCATTCCATGCTAAAGCTCTAAGATTAGCCGCTTCTTCTGCTTCTTCTTGTAATTTATCGAACCTTTTCCTTCTTTCAGCCATTTGTTGAACAACTGTTTGAGTTACCCCAGCGGCAGCTTCAGCCCATGCTTTTGCCCCGTATAAATCTTGTATTATTGTTGGATTATCGTATGCTCCCATTTTATATTTATTTAAATTTTTATCATTAACCGGCGCCGCCTATAGCACTAGTAACTCCAGAGGCAGCTTGCCCCCAAGCAGCAGCTTGTGCTTGTGCTGCTGAAGCTTGATTAGCCATAGCTTGTTGTTGTTGACCCGCTGCATGATTTAAATCTGCCATACTCCTTTGATCTCTCATTTGCATAACAAATTGATCCCCTGCGGCTTCTTGTGTTTGCAGTCTTTGTCCCTCTTGTACCATCATTTGATCATACATTTGTTGGGTACTTATTTTCATTTTTTGCGCATTTTGTTCTCCTTGCGCTCTTAATTGTGCATTCTTAGCTTCTTGCTGTTCTATATTTGCAGAAATTCCCTTTTTACTTTGTAAGGCTGCTTGTGCTAAAGCTGTTGCACCACCTGCACTAGCTCCTGTTGCTGCTAAATTATCTAAAGCATTAGCTAAAGCAATATCAGCTTGTTGAGCTTGCATTTCTGCTGCCATAGTAGCAACACCTAAATTAGCAAACGGATTAGTTGCCATGTCGGTTAAGTTATTAATCATACCTGACAAATCCTGATTATTAGCATAAGGGTTTATAATAGGTACCCTTTGTGATTTAATTCTAGCCATACTAGCGGTGGCTGCTGCTTTAGCTCTATCAGCCTTACGTTCTGCTTTTTTAGCTTTACCCGCGGCTACTGCGCCACCTACTACGGCTACTGCCGCCATTGCTGTTACTGCTCCCATGTTTATATTTGTTTTGCTATTTCATATGATGGTTTTGAATCCACCGTATATCCCAATTGTTTATGGGAATTAATTAAGTTTTTATTTCTACCAATGCTTAAGATTATTTTACACCCGCTATTACGAGCAACATGCTCCATACCAGTTATTAATAATTCTATAGCATCTTTTTTATCTTTATTTTTATAGTTTTTATCAGAGACAATCCATTCCATCCAACCCACCTTGGAGTTAGTAGTGTATAAAAATCCCGCTACTATTGGAGTCTTGTTTTTTTCAACGATAAAACCTCCTGTGCCATTATTAGGCAACATGTCTTTTGTAGGGTGTTGTTTCCATTCTGAATACATTCCCCACCATTTTACTAACAAATCCCAATCCGATTCGGTTAGTTTTCTAATATTTAATTCCATATAATTTTATTTAATAAGATGATTCTGCAAATTCTGTAGAAACTGCGAATAATTCATTTGTTCCTGATGTTGCTGTATTTGTAGCGCTAAAAGTTGCTGTTGCAAAAAACCCTTTAACACCAGATATTGAGCTACCATATATAACTTCACCCGCCGCTATTGCAGTAGTATTTATAATATTAGCAAAATATTTATCTTCTTTTGGTTTAAAAGTATTTTTTAAATAATTATTTTCAAAATCAGTTAAGCTAGTTGGCAATGTAAATACATCTACAGGGTTAGCGGTATCTTGGTTGGTGGTTAAAGAAGCTAAGCCCCAGTTATTTCCACCTTCATAGTTTATAGTTTTAAAAGATTTAACTAGTGAAGGATTTGTATTAAAAATAGTAGTTACACTGGAAGCATTATCTGTATTATAAAAATAAGCTCTATTAACATTGTTAGAATAATGTTGATATATGTCTCCTTCAAATATACTATAAAAATTATTAGCTAAGCTAAATATAAAATCAGGAGTATAACTAAAAAAGCTAGGCCACCCAAGTACACTTTCATCAAATGTTAATGTTCGTGAATCTGCCGCTGTATTAACACCTGGCTGAGTGGAAAGTGTATAAACTTTGTTATGAATATCCCATCCACCAGCAATTCTACCTCCATTCAATGAAGATAGAGAATCTCTAAAATAATCATACATACCATAATTAGATATTTCTGTAAGACCATCTTGGGATAGTCTCATTATAGACCCTTTGGTTGCATCAGAAAAATATTTTCTATATCCATATACAGCAAATGATTCTGGATTGGTACCGATACCAAATTCCCCAGCATAAGGCTGAACTTGTCCTATTACTAAATTTGTACTTGTTGTTATAGGTTGACCTTCAGCTGAATAAATAGCATCTTTATCTATTAATGCTCTATTAACTTTTCGCTCTTGGAATATAACTAAATTTGTATCTTCGGCATAAAGTTTTTGTATAGTACCTTTAGCAGGGTCTACAGTTCTAGTTATATCGTTGGCTATAGAAAATTGATTAGTTTCATTAACACCAGTTCTTGAATTAAGTATACCAGAATAAATTATACTATTGCCTAAATATTGTTGTCCAGGTAAATCTGCAACTATATAAGCACGCGGAGCAATACCTGCAAAAGGTTTGTTAAAATCTCCTTTTATACGAGACTCTTCTACATACCAGTTATAAGCAGCAGCAGCAGCTGATACTAAATTGACTTTCTTTAGAATGTATGTATTAAAATATTGTATTTGTATAGTCGCTGCCATAATTTATAATTACGTGTTTTTTAATTAATTACGCCCCAGGCCAAGGCCCGCTAAATGGATACGATGTTCCAATTACTGGCGGCGTTGTAGGATTTATTTGTTGTACATTATTATAAGCTACCGGAGGGGTATTCCCAGGAGAATATTTTAATGTAAGTGTTTGTCCTTCACCACATTCTATGGGGTCTACTGGTAAACTTAAATTAACCATTACACATTTACTCCAATCATAATCTACTCCATCAAGATTCCCTTTATCTCCAGGTGTTACACCAGCATTTATTTGTGCTGGAGGAGGGTTAAATGCCTCTAATTTAGCAAGTTCTACATAAGCGCCAGCCCAAGGATTTGTAGCATCATAAACATTAACATTAGGAAAAGATCCTGATAACCAACCTACGGCTCCAGACCCATTTGCCGGAGAATTAGTAGCGCCAGTATTAGTACCACCCGCTGTCCAACTTAATGTAGTAGAACCTGTAGTTGCTGTAGAATTAGTATATATCCATATATGTTGAGCTGTACTTTTCCAATTTTGTACTTCACCAACAAAATGAGGTTTTACAGGTACACCAGGGTTTTGACAACCTGGCCCCATTTGAGTTAAACTAGTGGATTGTTCAAATCCAGCAGCAGCACTATAATTAGGATAATAAGAATAAACTACACTACCATCATATCTTATATCTGTAGGGGTAAATATTATTTCTAAATCCTTATATGCTTCAGAGCCATTAGTATCATAAAGTCTTAAATTTAAAGTATGCTGAACTGGATTCCAATTATAAGTACTTCTCCTTCGCAATTCTACTCCCCAATAATTATCTGGAGGAACATTAGCACAATCAAATCCAGCAGGTATAACTCCGTCGTTAGCTGTATGAAAATAATAATCAATATCACTTGCTGTCGCAGCATTACCTGTGGCGCCACCGCTTATTGTTGCCCCACCATCTACGTCTGCAATATTAATAGAAAAAATAACCCATTTTAAATTACTTGTAGACTCACAATCATTACAACTCCCATTCCATCCTTTAACAAACCCTGCATTAGTACCGAGCCCATTAAAAGTTGAATGAGGTCTTAAAATTACTGTATCAGTAACGTCTACATTAGGGGACAGCCCTAATTCTACTAAAGGATCTTTATTCCTTAATTCAGTTGAACTATTTCCAATAGTATGAATAGCTACTGTGCTATCAGCCTGTGTAAATGTTATTTCAAACCAATAATGTTGTGTCCAAGGATAAGTATCAGGGGTACAAGATTGAGGATTATCTAATCTTAAATAATATCCACCTTGATTTGCCCCAACAGTAACTTGCACTAAACTAAAATCTGCACTTCTATCTGAGCCTGTATTTATAGATCCATTTTGATTATATTCTTTTACTGCTAAAGTTGCAGTAGTAGTCAAATCATTTCCTCCTGGGGTTGTTGGGAAAAATACACTTGATATTTGTGTGCCTGCACAATCATCTTCTTCTATTGAAATATCTGTATCAGTTATTCCATTTATTTTAGTACCTTCAGTTACAACAGCAGTATTTAAATCTGATATTAATCCTGAGGTAGACGATTCCCAGAATAATTCCAATTGACTTATTGTAGGACTAGTTTCATATACTGATAATCCCATAGCCCTTGGATATTCACTGCCTGCAACTGGAGCCACAAAAGTGCCTTCTACCAACCCTATTGTATTTTGTGTATCTATTTTCGCCATTACTGGTCTTTGATCTACATCAAATACAGCATATGGATTTACATTTCCAGCTTGACCATCATAATCCATTTCAGGGAATAAATTAGTAGAAGTACCAAGTAATGAAACACTGTCTGGATTAGTAGTAGGAATATATTGGGTATTATATGAATTTGCTCGATCATTATTTTCTACTCTTCCAAACCAAGTAACCCCACTATTATATTGAACATCTTGTGCGGCTACATCTGATAAATCTCGGGGTACTTTATTAATATTGTCATGAACTAAAACACAAAAAGCTACTTCATCTAATTCAAGTGGGGGTGGGAGACTTGATGGCGGTGAAGAAGGATATCCATTTATTATGCCTGGTAAATATACATTATAATATTCTTGTTCTTGTTGTTTTATTACTACTCTATAAGAATACCACCCTAATTGATTTAAATCATATGTAGAATTATTTACATTTTCATCCGTGAAAGGTTCGGTTCTTACAGATGGATTTGAAGTAACAGTAGTATCTCCTTGCCACATATAGTTATCTGCAATTTCTTTATTAGTATAAAAATAATACTTATTAACAACACCAATCTGAGATAACGATTGTATTTTTACATAGTCAGTATATTTTCCTCTTAAAAATTTTCCTGTATTAAATATACCCGATGCAACAAATCCCATATCGGATTCAACTAAAGTTACTACTACATCAGTAACACCACCTATAAGGGTTTGACTTATCGTTATAGTATCACCTATAGCAAATCCTTTCCCAGGAGTCACTACAGTTATTACACTTACTTTACCAGCACTAACAGTTACATTAATTACTAAGTCTACTCCATCACCACTAGTTGTCCATGCCGCAGCATTGTAAGTAGTAGCGGGGGTTGCAGTTGTAGTTTGAGTAGTTATAGAGGGTTTTAAATCTGTAACACCAATAGCAGTGCCAAGAACAGAAGCTGCTGGAATATAATCTATTTCATATCTATATTGTGCATTATATAATACCCTACCTCTTAATTTATATCCTGTAGTAGCAGGTGCCCCAGAAGTAAAAGTTACTATTATTCCATCTGCACCACTAGCAGTTACACCATATGTGGTGGCATCTACTAAACTCCATCCTGTTCCCGTATTTAACCAAAGTGTAAATAGTGTAGTAGCATCTAAATCGGACTGTGAGAGATTTGTAAAAGTATAAGCAGCTTGGGCCGCTACAGTAGCAATTTCTTGTGTACTCCAATTTAAAAATCCAGGCCAAGGAGATGAATAAGGTTCTTCTACTATATAATTATTAGGATTAGCATATAATCCATCACTTGTAGGGGATGTAATTATACTATCAAATATTAAGTTTAATTCTTGCCCATTCCAACTATCTACACTACCTGCAAACGAAATAGGTTTATATGTAGTAAAATAATTAGAACCTTCTATAGGTTGCCCACCAGCTACTAACACATTATCTTTTGAAGATAAAATTACATCACTTTGTCTTCCCCATTTATCTGCTAATACAATACCTACTTGATAATTTCTATTTTGTTTTACAGAATGTTGAGGATATTCTTCTTGAATTTGAACATCTTTATCGGATTTTTCTACATAATAATCTAGACCAATTGGTTCATCATAACTTTGTGTAAAATTAGCATACATAACCCGGTTAGCTACAATTTCTTGAGCTAATGCCCTAACTGGTACTTTATCATATACTCTAGTAGTTTCATCTACTGGTAAGGTTTTATAAGGAAGTATTGATTGATAAGTATATTGATATATAGTAGTATTATTAAGATTAGCTATAAAACTAGCATTTACCGGAACATTTTGTAGTATTTTATAATCTAAAGCATCTGATTCTTTAAATACTATTTCTATTTCTTTTACTTTATAATCAGTTATAATATCTAATGAAGGAAGCTCAATATTTAATATAATATTATTTATACTATTTTGCATAAACTCTACAATAGTAGTTCTAAAAGCATCTTCTTCGTCTTTATTGACAAACTGCCCATCCTGCTGTGGTATAAAACATTCTTGTGTAAAAGGAGCTATTAATGAATATTCATCATCATCAAATTTAAATCTATAACTAAATCTTACAAATTTATCTTTTAATAATTCTGGATCACCCTGCCATCCTTTAAAAGTAGCATTTCGCGTTAATCTTATTGATCTGCCTACTCCCATATCAGCAGCAGTAGATCCTCCGTTTGTTAATACCGCTCCAGTAGCATTAACTGTAGGTAAAGTTAAATAATCATCGCTAGTATCACTAGTCCAAAAAGTAGCAGTATCAACAGCATCTGCACCAATATTACTAAAAATACCTGCAGCGCTTACTTCTCCCGCGGGTAATCCATCAAAACCACTTGAATTATTTCCTGGGTTAGTCCATAAATTAATCGATTTTAAGGCTAAAGCTGAATCTACATCCCCACTACCACCATTTCCTAAAAGAAGAGCTGTATAATCCGCATCAGTAGCTAAACTATATCCATAAGGAGCTAAGTTCCTTGCATCTTCAACTGCATATTTATTATATAATTTTCCATATGTTACACCATTTGCTAATTCAAAATCATAATAACACCAAGCACCTGTTCCTGCTGCATTAAAATCAGTCCATTGAGATGGGGTAATAGCTTGTGATATTTCATCTCCATTTCTGTAACGTGCTACACTTAAGTTTTCTGTAGTCCAATCAATTAAATCAATTCTTACATAAGGCTGATCCTCAGCATCGCTCATTGTGGAAGGGCTAATTACACTGCTAGGTAAATCATATTGCACTGCTTGAACTCTTAAATCGATAACAGCTGGTGCTAAAAATGGAGAGTATTTACATACTGATATACTTTGCTCAGTTTGATAATATCCAGCAGCTCCTGGATTACTTGAAGCAGTTCTAACATTTATTTTTCTCGGTTGATTTAAGTTATCTGTCCAGAATAATAATTCTTCAATTAAATTTATACCATATATATGTGAAGCAGTAGAAAAATTTAAAAATCTTCCATCGCCCGCAGTAGGCCCACCTACTAATATAAGATGAGAATTACTACTAGGACTATATCTACATATTTGGCATATAGCTGTAGATGGAATTTCTCCAGCCCCATCCCAATTTGTAAGCATATAATAAACATATCCATTAGTTTCATCCACATAAAATCCTATAGCTTCTAACCCTGCGGCATTTTGATATATTCTTTCATTACCTAAAATAGCCTCTAATGCCCCTACATCACTGCCTTCTGACCTAGATATAGCAATATTATGTGCATCTCTATATTCATTATTAGGGATTAATCTTTCATCAAGATCCTTATTCATTTTGGATCTTATGAAACTATTTTTAGATTCTGCCATTTAATTTAATGTTTTATTGTTTCCAGCTGCCTCCTCTTGCAAAATCAACCATTCGATCTTTTGCTTTTTTTCCATGGAATTTATATACTTCTTTTCTTTCTAAGGCCTGATTATAAGTTTGATTTGACCAATTACCGCCCTCGTCCCTATATATAGATGCCCAAGCTTGGTTTGTATTATCATCTGCCATTAAGTGACTAGATTGTTTATGACCTTCATATTGGGGAGTATTATGAAATTGATAATCCCCAAGAGTACCGGTTACATAAGTTGTATAGCCATCTCTAGATCTTCTAGCATGTCGTTTTTTAAATAAAGGTGGGAAAAGTTTTGACATAATTAATGTTTTATCCATTTAGATTTTCCACGCATCACTTGTACTATTTCATCAAGTTTTATATTAGATAATCTTATTTTTGCGTTTCTTAATTTAGCGCTTTTTTCTTGTCTTAATCTTCTTACAACATATTCTGGCTGGTTTATTCTAGTAGAGATAAGAGCATGTAGTATATAAGCATACATTGCATCTTCAGCTAATTTTGGTACCCTACTATCTAAATCATAGGCTAAACCATCAGATAAATATTCAAATACTATTAATTTATTTACTAAGTTGCTAGAAAAAGATAATAAACCATCCCTTTCGTTTAAGTTAAACCAACCATTAGCCTGTGCATATTGTGCATCTTGACCATATAATTGTCCCCAACTAGCACCTAGCCAATTACCTGTGTAATCCCAGTTATATGCCCACAAATCATTTGTAAAATCATTTAATACAAATGCACCATTAATCATTTTATCATTAGCAGTATGCCATCTTTCTTGAGTAATAGAGGTTCCTTCAACCTCATTTCCAAAATTATCTTGAGTAGGTATACCTGCTGAATCTTGAGCCGGAGTATAATAAGGACTAGTAGTTAAATTATTAGTAGGATAAATAATATGTTGAACACCTAAGAAATCTACCCATGAACACCTAACGTAATTTACAAAATCTTGAGGTAAAACTAAAGTCAAACTTTCAGGAATAGTTAACTCTGAGGATTTAATTGATTTTAAAGTATCATAACTAAATTCTTGCATTGCCCTTTTAGCAAAAAATATAACATCAGTTCTTTTTGCATTAGGTAATAATTTATTTTGACCAACATATCCTACTAAAAAATTATTAACTACATCATTTAATTTAATATATTGATATCCGCCATAGTTATCTTCTACTGTTTCACCATAAGCTTTTTCTGCTTCTGTTGCTCCATATTTCCCACCACTTAAAATAGTTAATTGAACTACTATATATAATCCATTAGCGGGCTCAGCACCTGGGGGGAATGTTATAATATTATTTGCTACAGAAAAGGCAGTCAAATACTCAGTATAAGACCCTTGGGTTCCACTAGTACTAGTATAAATTTTAAAGTTATTTAAAGAATAATCAACATTAGTAGGATCCCAGCTGCCTAAATACAAATCTGTATTAAATGTAGTTGTAAAGGTTCTTTGAACACCATCGCCCCTAAATCCTTGAGCACCTGCATAATACTGTTGAGCAGTCTCAGTTATTAATCCATTGTTTGGTGGTTGTACTACACTAGCCATAATTTATTATTGTTTTTCGTTTATTTCGTTAGCAGCTAATTCCTGTCCAGCTGCTTGTACTACTGAAGGGTCTTTAATAGTTACCCCTGCATATTTTAATATTTCTAATATAACTATAGTTGTTTCAGATATATCTAATTCAAAATCTACAGAAGTGGTACCATCATATACATATTGACCATCGCCCCCAGAAGTAAAATCCCATATTACATCAACTGGTTGTCTTAAATAAGATAAAGTTACTTCTGATGTTATAGCCTGAGGATATATTATTATTCTTCTATTCTCATATACATATACCGGGAAAAAGTTACTAGGTTTAGTAATAGTAGACATATTCATTTGAGCTAATTCATTTCTTTGAACTGCTTGAACTTCTTTATCAGTTTTATAAAACACTGTACCTAATTTATAAAAATCTTGAGGTGTTACATTAATTTGAATATTATTTGCTGCACCTGTAGCAATAGCCGTAACCAAATTCAAGCTTCCACCTGTAATAGTATAGTCTACAGCTGGTGTTAAAGCAACACCGGCATTAGTAACTTCTACAACACCTGAATTAACTTGTGCTTGCGTTATTGTTGTTAATGGATATACTAATTGAAGTGAAACACTAGAAAATAATTGAGTTAGTGTTACAGCACCCGAAGTAGATGGGATATCAAAATAGTCTTCTCCCGTGGCGGGATTGACATAGGTAGCAGTTCCTGTAGTTTTAAAAATATCTAATTTTTCTTCTACAGTTTTATAACGATCTCCATATTCACTTTCGTTTTGAGGTACACGTAATTGTTGATTTAATGTCTCAAAATAGGTTTCAAATATTTCTAATTGAACTTGAGTTGCTATTTTATTAAACTCATAGGGAGTTAAATAACCTCGTTGTTCTTTATTAAATATCAATAAGACTGTTTTATAAACCTTATCTACGTTTATCGCCATGTTATTTATATTATGTTAATAATGAAGTAGCCACCAAAGTGACTACTTATTATTAGTATTTATTATTTCATTTTCTTTTGAATAGACTTATAAACCTCTACTCCTTCATCAGTTTTTAAATATGCAGCAAAAGCAGCATATGGATTTTCATCAAAAGGAACTGTCATCAGTTTTTTATCATTAGTTCTCCAATGAAAACTACGTTGATCTTGAGATAAATATATGATATCTGCTTCTGTAGCTTTAATACCAAAATTTCTCAATTGAACATTATCATCCTTGGCTAATTCAATAAATAATTTAGGGTTTCTTTTAGCAAATAATAAAATGTCTCTTTTTATTTCTTTAGATTCCATTTCACTTACTTTAGTTCCTTTTTCTACTCTTAAAATAGCTTCAGCATGTTCAATTTCCATTCCTTTAGCAGCATTTAATGCCATAATTTCTAACTCTAAATCTATTAATTCATCCTTAGCAACTTCAACAGCATCATGTTCTAAATATTTATGCCCTTTTAATGGGTGATATAAAGATAAGATTTTTTGTAAGTTTTGTTGCGCTTTTGGCACATGCATTACACCATCACGAAATGTGATATGCCCCATTGTTGATTCTCCTTTTTGTTCATCTACAAATACAGAGCCTTGATTAGTAGCATATCTTAATTCTCTTTGTGACCCTAACTCTTCATCAAACCATAATAAAGGATGCTTCCTAGTATGTTTAGAAGGAATAGTTAATGTCAAAGGTCTACTCTTGCCTGTTAAAAAGTAATGTCTATCTTTTATTTCCCATCCTTTTTCTGAAGATGGGACATGTTTTTCTTTTGTTTTTACCATAATATAATATAATTAAATAATTAAATAAAGATACTGGGTGCCGAAGCACCCTATATCTTTAAAGTGATTAAATACCTCTGAATAATACAAAGTTATTTCTAGCTTGAGTAACTAAACATCTTTCAGATAAGAAGTTAACCTCCATTGCATCTAAAGACGAAGTGAAAGCACCACCAACTGAACCAGTTAACCAAGATTTCATACGTCTGTCATCAGCCTGTGAAGCTCTATAACGAACGTGTAAAAATGGTCTTCGGATGTTAGTACCTAAGATTTGATCATAAACAGTAGAAGTACCTGCAGGGACCATAACTCCTTCAATAGAAGCAGGACCAACCATAGCGCCTCTTGTAGAAGCGTCATTTAAGTATTTCCAATCTGTTTTATAAAAGTCATATGAACCTCTTCTGAAACCACTAAAACCTAAGTTTAAAGCCATTTCTTCTGAGTTTTCAAATAACCCATAAGCTACTCCACCTGCTACACCCGAAGATATAGAAGCTAACATATCATCAAAATCAAGAGCAGTATTTCTGTTCAAGAATAACATGTTTTCTTCAATAGCCCCTTGAGTATCAAGGTTTTTAAGAATAGCATCAAAAGCATCGATTCCAGCCGCAGCTGTGAATCCAACTTCTACGTTACCACCATTGCTGATAGCAGCAAAGAGACCTTCAGTACCAAGCATGTTGGCAGTTATAGGACTCGTGGCACCTACTAATTCTCCTTCTACTACAGCCATTTCTAGGTAATCTTCAAACCTAAGTCTTGTTTCAGACTCAGCTTTTAAGAACCATAGATAACCACCTGTACCATCTTCAGTAGCAACTTCTACCCAACCGATCTGAGCTGTGTCAGAGCCGTTGACAGTATATTGACTTCGGATAATAATAGGTGAATTAGTAAATGTAGTAAAAGCAGGATCAACGCTAACCATAGGGTTATTTACTTGTGCTAGAGCATTTGCTCCAACCACAGCGTTACCTGTAGATGTTCCTTTTTGGAATTCAGAACCGTAAACAAATATTTTGTTATTAGCACCATCAGCGATACCAGCAAGCACTAAAGTAGCAGCCGCATAAGGCTGTACAGTAAGTACACCAGTAGTAGTATTACTAGCAGTAACTAAACATTTGCATTCATTTCCAAAATCATCCATAACAACAATTGTTGAAGATGGAGAAACAACGTTTACGATAGCTGGAGGACCAGCAGCAACAGGAATTGTAATTGTTCCTGCCCCTGAGGCAGTTGTACAGTTATCGTAAGATATATGTAATCTATTTTGTTCGGACCAGACTACTTGGTCACTTGTCATAGGCATTTCTGCACCAACCATTCTTAAGAATCCAGATAAAGTTCTATTACCATATCTTTCAACTTCTTGCTCGTATAACTCAGGTAAATATTGTTGAGAAAAATTTACCCCTGCTGCACCAGCAAAGTTAATGTAGTTGGTTTGAAGCGCCAATTGTGATTGACTCGGTACGATCGAGCCAAATTGAGGACTTAAAGCCATAATTTATAATTTTTAATTAGTTAAATTTTCTTGTTTTTATTTTTAATTTAGTTGAATCTAATCCACTAATCGATTTTACTTTCAATCCGCCTATAAAAACGTTTCCATCGGCAACCTGCCTCGGTTCGTCAGTTGATGGGTTTTTGGAAGTTTCAATAACATTTTTAATGCCATCGGCCTTCCCTTGTTCATAAAAATGATGAGCAATTTTATCAGTATTCATTGCAGCATACATAGCCTTGTGATAACCATTCGCATCGACCATATTACCATCTTTATCTAAAAATTTAGAAACAAAGTTGTTAACATCGATTTGAGCATCACTTACCTTACCAGGATCATTAATCTTATATCTAAATTTCTTTTCCCCTACATTGAAATCAAAACCTTTGAATTCATTAGAAAAAAGATTTTTAGTATTAGATCTAAAATCCTCATGCTGTTTAGTAGCTATTTCTTGCTGCGCGTTGTAGCGGTCAAAAAAGTCTAGGGCTTTTTGTTGTTCTTGAGTTACGCCGGGTCTCAACTTGATTTCGTCGTAATATTTTGCTTTAGAACTTTCTAAATAACCTTTGGCTTTTGCAACCTCTTCTTTAAAAGCAAGCTTTTTCTTTTTGATCGTTCTTGCTTCATCCTCATCTTCATCAAAATTAAAATTATCTTCTATTAAAAAAGCAATTTCATCTTTATCAAGATGTGGTTTCGTATTGGAGTAATATTCATATAAAACATTCGTATCATTTAATTTAGAATAATCTTTATTTAATGCTACGTAGTCTTCTACGCTACCCCCAGTTTCTTTCATAAAAGAAACTAATTTTTCTATATTTTCCGGTAAAACAACTTCTGGAACTAATTCAGATTTTGGTTGTTCTACTGTTTTTTCTTTCGATTCTTTAACCTCAATCTCTCCTTTAACTTCTTCAGTTATTTCTTCAATTGGGTTTTCTGGAGATTTAACAACTTCTTTGGATTCTTGAACTTCCACGTTTTCGCTGGTCCGTACAACTTCATCCACCGGTTGTATATCTCTGGTTCGTTTATCCTCAGGTAATTCTCCTGAGCTTCGCTTTGGAACGGCATCTCCTAGTGTTTTTAAATCTTCTGTTTTAACCTTTACTTTTATGTTATCAGGCACAACCTTTCCTTGTGCATCTGGATCATTAAGATCTACTTTTAAAGGTTCATTTTTTTCTTTTCCTAAATTTTTAGGTTTTCGGGGTTTCGACTTTAACTTAAAGTCGCCCTCTTGTCTTACTTCTGTTGGCATAATATAATATTATAAAATTAATAATTAATTAGGTGGAATTACTTGATTTATATCTTCTTGGTATTCACCTAAATTTATGTCTAATCCTCCACCTTGCTCAAAATCTTGTGGAAGACCAGCATTTTGTCTTTGTGTAATCAATTCACTTTGTTGAGTTCCTTGTATTCTTACTCTTTTGTCTTTTCTATCTTCTATATCTTTTTCTTTAGACAATTCTACATTAGCTTTAATTTGAGCTAATTGTTTATTGTATTCAAATTCCTGAGCTAATAATTGTTGTTTTACCTCAAGTTCTGTTTGCATGCGTTGTATTTCAAATTGAGATTTCGCTTGCTCTACACTTACTTTTTGTTCAGTTAAAGCTTGTTGTTTTTGAACCTCAGCCATTGCTAATTCTTGCTGTGATCGAGTATTAGCCTCTGCTTGGGCTTGTATTAATTGTTGTTGTTGAGCCTGATCTCTTTCAATTTTTTGTCTACGTTTTTGCTTTAATAATTGATTGGCTAATTTAAGATTTTTTATTTGTCTTATATCTATAGCGTCTTCTAAATCAATACCCTGTTGTTGTAAAGCTACTTGAATGTTTTGTTCTAATAATGCTTGCGCTTCTTCTTCAGGTTCTAATTCTAAATAAATACCAAAATCATGTGTGCTTAAATTAGATATTTCAGCCAATGTTTGTGCATTAAATAAAGATATACTTTCTATTAATGCATTATGGGTTAAAGGAAAACTTAGTACATCTACTAATTTTTTAGAAATATTTTCACAAATTCTTAAGGCAATATATTGACTAGCTTGATTAATATGTTTAGTTGCAATATTAGATGCGTTAGCTGCCATTTTTTGTAAACCTACTAAAGCATCTTTGTCAGGCATACTCCCGTCTCTTGCTTCATTAAGTCCGGTGACATCTCTTATTAACTGTAAATAGTATTGATAAGTTTGTACTAATGCTGCTAATTTCTGGCCTCCTGATGAAGATTTAAGCTCTTGAATAGGGACTTTACCTCTATTTAATTCTCCATCTTGAGTTAAAGATCTACCAACTATACTACCAGTTTGAAAATACATATTTAATGCTTCAGCTGGATTATAATTTGTACCATTACCAAGATCAACTTCTGCTAAACCATCCATATCTAAGAAAACTCCGTCTGGGACCATCCTAGCTAATACTTGTTGCATTTTTAAATGCGTTAATTGGATCATATCAGCAAACCCAGTTATCTTACCTACTAAAGATTCAATTTTACCTTTATACATTCTAGGCGCACATATACCATAATTCATTTCCACCTTCGTAGTATCAGCTAAAGGTCTAGTCATATTTTCAGCAAGCTGCCATTTAAGCATTGTATTTGTTCCTAGAACTTTAACTCCTTCATATAATACTTCTATACTTCTAGAAACTCTATTATAATTATCACTTGGCGGAGGATTAAACTCATCAGTTTTTTGAATTATTTTATCTAACCCATTGTCTGTATGTTTTAATTTAAATACTTGATTCATGTAAGTTTTATATTCAAAATATAATATTTGAACCGTATTATTATCATAATTACCCCATCCTGTTATATATTGTCTATTTCCAGGCATTTCTTGAATTCTTTGTAATTCTTCATTAGAAATACTAGGAAATTGTTTTTTAAGCTCTGGTATTGTAATAGATTTAACTTCCCCTACATAATATATATCTTCAAAATTTGGATCTTCTGTATAAGAATATATCATATAAGCAGGATCTACATAGTCTACAGTTATTCCATTTGATTTATTAAAATTTGTTTTACAAGAAGCAATTCCACATACTACTAAATCCTGGTTTATTCTGCGTTTTGTTAACTCCCATTTATTTTGAGTTAAAGTTTGTGTTATAGCCTCTTCTTCAGCAATTTCTATAGCTTGCTTATAAGATAATTGCATATGAAGTTCTAATTCCTCTTTTGTTTGAGGTAATTCTAATGCAGATAAATTAGACTGTTGAACATCAACCCCTAGGTTTTCTCTAGCTTGTTGAATAAGATCTGCAGCATATATATCTTGAGCGATTGCAGTAGCGTAATCTGTTCTTTGTTTTACTGATTGAGGATCTTGAGAATAAGCTTTAATATCATATTCTTTATTAGATATACCATTTACAACTATGTCTACAAACTTAGAAATAACTGGTACTGGTTTCCAATCTAAATTTAAATATGATAAATCTCCATTAATTGCTAATTCGTCTTTATATTTTTGTACAGGTTGTTCTCCTCTTGCGTATAATCTTAAATAATGATAGTTATTCCAATTTGTTAAATATCTATTACCATTAGTTCTGCCTTGATTAAACCACTCTGTCTCAATAGCAGATGCTACTTGGGAACCATATTCAATTGAAGCTTTTTCTGCATCTGGTACTACCTGACTTGGAAAAGCGCTATTAGAATTAGTGTATATTTTCATTTATTCAATTATTTTTGAAGTAACTCCGGTGTTTGTGTATTTTTTAATCCCTAAATCATAAATTTTTCTATCAATTATAGGGTTGGGTCTATATTTATGTTTATTACAAGCCATTATAGCAAGTCCAGAACTTATAGAAGCATCATGCGAAGTTCTATTATTTATATCAAATTTAGCCCAATCTTGTAATGTTCTTAGGAAGTACAAATCCCCGTGTGTACCGTCTTGCCTTAATCCTATATAGTCTTCTATATATGATTCTATTGCCGCTGCATGTGCCTGCTTTATATCTTCAGATGAGTTAGGTATACCACCTATTTCTCTTTCTGTTACTGATAATTTAGTATATTTTTTATCTGGCCTATTTATAGAGTATCCTCTATATCCTCTTCTTTTAAAATAATATAAAAGTCTTGGTTTATTATTTTCTGCAAGTATAGGCATTCCATAAAATATGCATGCCATTAATACATCTTCAAAAAATATCTCAGCTGTTTGTGGTCTAGCTATGTATTCTAAGAAAAAATGATTAATAGGATGGTTTTCCATGCTAAACTTAGTTAAGCCATGTAATGATCCATTTGAACCTCTTTTATCTACTGTTCCTGAAATATCATAAGGATCACACCCAAAAGCCCCTATATGTTCATTGCCAGGATATTTAAATCCATTTTTACTTACTATTTTATTTTGTAAATGATATGGTGGTACCCAAGAAGCAAAAAATCTTCCTTTATTATTGGGAGCAAAGACCACTTTACTATCTTTTATACCATCAACCCAATGGAAATTTCCCTGAGTTATTAATCCACTATTTTTAGTATCAGAATTCCAATCAATTTGCTCATATATTTTAACTAAATTAAATAAGCTATTTTGAGCTTCATCCCTAAAAGCATGCTCTTCTGTTCGTGGGAATTGTCTATAAAATTCATTTAAAGCATCATGATCTCCTTTTAAACCATCAACTTCATTTTGCCAATAATTTATAACCCCTATTTTTATTTCTGTCCCACGGGCATCAGTCGTTTTGGTTTTCGGTGTGTCGAATACAGGTAATCCATAAGAATCAATGTATCCCTCGTAATTCCATTCCATAGGAATGAACAGATTATAGAGTCCTGAGCGAGTCTGTCCGTTGGCATTTCTTTTTGTAACATCTGAATCATAATATAATTTTTTAAAATTATCACCACCTTTGTCTAATGCATTAGAGGTACTTCCCATCATACATTTTCCAATAATTCTGCTACCAAGTCTTAATGTTGTTTTTGTAACCCTCCAATTATTTAATATATTGTTAGGTCTTTCCCATTTACCACTTTCATCATGTACTAATAGTTTTAATTTTTCACCATCATAACTATTATCGCCAGTATTTTTCCAATCAATTGTAGTATCTAGCCCTTGTAAGTCAATTGCCATTTCCCCACTTATAATCTTTCTTCTAGTAAATTTAGAAGCTGGTACTCTATATGCTAATTCCGTTTTAGGTCGATCCATACCATCTTGAATCGGTTTAAAAAAGAAAGGATAATTAACTGAAATAGGTACGACCTTATCAGTAAACATTGTTTTAGCATCTTGTCCAGTTTTAGATAATATTCCATATCTGGAATCACTTGATATTGTAGCTAAATTAATTACTTCTCCAGATCCCATAAAAGAGAATCCTGATCTACGATTTTTAAGGTAACAAATTCCGTAGCATCTTGTGTCTGCTTTACAGGCTTCCCAGAATATAAAGAATAATCTATTGGCCTCTCTAAAGTCTGGTGGCCCAATATCAATCTTACTCCACTGCAAGTACATATAATGAGTCCCAGTAATATAAGTAGGAACATTTTTATTATAAAACCAAAAACCCAATTCTCTTTTATTGAATTCTTCATCAATATAATCATACCATTTTTCTTTAAAATCATCTGGATATTGCTCCCAATCAAATATAGTTTTTATTCTATTTAAAACTTTAGGTATAAGAGTCTTTTCCCATGTATTATTACTAAACTTCGTTATATCTTTAACAGGTTTAGGTAAAGCTATTTTAAGATTTTGTATTTCATATACTTCACCAATTTCACCAGTCTTACTAATAACTATAAAATCATGGTCTTCATTATACCCATACTTCCATTTTTTATACCTATTTTTTTGTTTAAGAATTTTAGGTTTAATATAATTAGGTAATATTTTATATAAAGTTTGTATATACATTATTTAGACCTCCCTTCTGCAAAACCTTTAAATTTATTTGGTTTTTTTTCATTAACTTTAGGTTTTTCATCTAATACATTCTTTTCTTCTTCGATTCTATTTAAAATTTCAAAAGCATCAAATATAGCTA
>Ga0255048_10000815_pt1 | contig 22877 bp, 15 predicted proteins | sample JV7_2_2_MG_FD_183619 | JGI IMG/M metagenome (GOLD analysis project Ga0255048, IMG submission 183619) | Seawater microbial communities from Jervis Inlet, British Columbia, Canada - JV7_2_2 | ecosystem: Environmental > Aquatic > Marine > Inlet | place: Canada: British Columbia | collected 2016-10-06
ATGGCCGAGGTGACCAGGATGATAACCCGCCCCACGACAGCATCGCCACAGCGGCCCGGTGTTAGTTCCGGTGTTAGTTAGCGAGCCTTGTTGCTGGTCAGGGAGCGCTGTTGGGGCTGGTTTGGTTGAAGATCGATTGACCGGCGAAGTTGCGGTAGGCGGCACCGAGTGCTCTGCCTTTGGTCGATGTGTTGTCGAGTCGTGCGTTGACGTCGTCGACACTGTTCCAGTACACCATTGCCTTGAGCATCGGATACTGCGCCAACATCTGTGCGATGTTGCCTTGCAGGATCGACGCTGGATTCGAGTTGGTGTACAGATCGACACCGAACTCGCACAGCATGATCGGCTTGCCGGGGGCCCTGGCGGTCGCCCATCCGTAGAACCCCGGCCAATTCAGGTTTTCGCGGGGCTTGTTGATCAGCTCGGCAATATCGCGCCTGTTGTTGTCCTTGGCGTACGGGTCACCGCATACCCAATCGACATAGCTGTTGCCCGGGTACAGCGCATCGAGGTACTCGTCCCATCCGTAGTAACCCATCACGTTCCACACGTACACGGCGTTCGTCACACCGTGCGAATTCAACTCATCGACCACGTGGCGATACATGTTGCGGTAGTCATCAGGAGTCATACCCGATCCCGGCGAAGTGTTCACGTTGTCTTCGGGCTCGTGAAAGATGTTCAAGAACAACTTGTGCGGATAGCTCTTCAAACCAGCCGCCACCTTGGCGATATCGGCATCGGCAGCGCCGTTGGCGATCTGACGCCATGTCGCTGAACGACTCGGTTTCCAGTTGTACAACAACAACGAGCGTTGCTTGCCGGGACGCTTCGCCAACCCGATCTCTTTGGCGGTCGGGAACTTGCCGCCACCGGACTTGTAGTAATGCAAGATGTCCGGTGTGTTCTGAGCGACCGCCTCATACTCGGCCAACCCGACGGCCACGTCACCACCACCATTGCGAGGAGGCGTCGACGAACCCAACCACACGCCGCACGACGGCACCAACAACGCCGACACACTGCACCCAGGGGGCGGAGTCGTCGTCGGCGGGGCGGTTGTCGGGGGAGTCGGGGGAGTCGTCGGCGGGACAGTCGTCGCCGGTGGGGTCGTCGGCGGTGTCGGCGATGTCGGCGGTGTGACGACCTCGGCTAGGTCGCTCGTGAAGTATCCGAACTGGTCGAAGATGTAATGAGCGGTCGTGGAGGAGTACACGTTGACACCCGATTCACTCGCACGAGCCACCGCCATGTTGGCGATCGCCATCTCATTGGTGGCGTTGATCGTCGACGTGGCGGGCCGCGGTGTGCCGTTGGCATACATCGAGGCGAACCCTGCGCTGGCCGGGGTCACAATTGCTAGCGAGCCGACGGCGACGCCGCCTTCCACATCGAACGATCGGGCTTCGCCGCGACCGACAGCAGCGGTCGAGCGGGTGTCGACTCGACGTTTGGGCGTCGTCGCAACGAAGAGCCCTTCGGAGGACTCGTCGGCATACGGGCCCGTGAAGAAGCCGATTACGTCCACGATCACGTTGCCGCCGTGCGACGAGTACAGCTTCATCACCTTGTCAGAAATCGGGACGATGGTGGTTGTGGCCCGCGTGGCGTTGTAGTCCGGCACGTTTACCGTCGACGTATCGGGCCGGTTTCCGGTCGCGTACGCCGTGAAGAACCCCGGCACGTTGGGAGCGATCACCGTAAGGGTCACCAGCGCTCCGGTTGCGTTCTTCCAGGCGGACTGGATCGAAACGTCACGGGTTTCACCGGCGTCAAAGGGCGTGGTTGCACGCGTGTCGGTGACGCGCGATGGCTCGATCGCGATGAATCGTCCTTCGCTCGACGTCGTCACCGGAACGAAGGCACCCGTGACATCGATGATGATGTCGACCGGAGTCAGCGTGTATACGTCGATCGCTCCACCTGCGCTGAGCGGAACGATGGCACCCGTGGAGTACGTCTGGTACGCCTCGTAGTTGATGTTCGATGCGTTCGGCCGCTTCTCACCGGCCTGATAGGTGAGTGCATGCCCCGGTGCCTGGCCGTTGGTCGCCACCATCGTGATAGCGGCGGCGGTTGCGTCGGCCGGAACGCCGTTGCGACCCGCGACCTGAAGCCGCAAGGTGTGTGCATCGATTCGGGTGAAGCCGTCGTTCGTACGGGTGTCTCCGGCCCGGAACGGTTGGACCGGTCGATAGGCGGAGGTGGTCACTGCGCCGACAGCTGCCGGCGAGGCCCCGATCAGCGACACCGCCGTGGCGATCATCGCCACGACGATCACCAATCGACTTCGGACCAACCGGAGTCGTTGGCTCTCTAGGGTCTTACGAGCTGGGCTTCGGGTCTTCATGACGTCCTTCAGGCTTTGGTCTCGATGCAGTGCTCGAGACCCTCAACAATCCTTCTGATCCACCCAACTTGTGTGACAAGTATGGTCCAATAATGTGTCAAACAGATGTCAAATATGTCGATTTTGTTACAATAACTTCGCATGAGTGAGGCGGAAAGTCATCTCCCACTGTCCGACTAATCGGCGCCATCGGGGTCGAACTTAAGAGATCACCATCGCAGATCGTGACGCCGGCGACCGCATCGCGATCGAGTGGACGGCGCACAATCGACAAGGCGACATATTGTGTGGTGGTCAGTTACAATCAGCGCGCTGTGGAGGACTTTCGTAGAACGAACGGCATCTCGGCGGCCGCCGGTGAACGTCAAACCGAGTTGCTGCCAGCCCTCCGTCGGCAATGGGTCGTGATTGCTCTGGTCGCTATGCTGGCGACCTTCGCCGGGTGGATGTACACCGCGGTGCAGCCCGTCATATACAGCGCCCAGTCGACGCTCTTGTTGATAGCGGCCGGCGACGAAACGGCACCCGGCGGCGGGCGCGAACGCACCCTCGATGTCGATACCTGGGCAACGGTCGCTCGTTCGACGGAGTTACTCACCGCTGTCGCGGGCCGATTGGACATCGAGCTGGAGGACTTCCGTTCGCGTTCGACAGCACTCGCGAATCCGACCGGTGACGTGTTGTTGTTGACGTTCGAAGCGGGCACGAAGGTGGATGCCGTAGCTGGTGCCGCGGTGTACAGCGACCTGTTCCTGGAGAATCGGCGCATCTCCGTCAACTCCGTGACCGTCGAAGCGGTACGTCAGCTCAACACGCTTGCCGACGACATCAGTGACCAGATCAACGACTTCGCCGATCGAATCGATGCAGAGGAGGCCAACCCTGAAACGGCCTCCCAGAGCCGCCTGACCGTGTTGATCGCGGCCCAGCAGCGGGCGACCGAACGGCTCTCGGAGATCCGCGCCGAAATCGCCACGTTGGATGCTGACGTCGAAACCGGGCGGGTGCTGATCGATCCGTCGACGGCGGTCAAGCGTGCGGGTCTGGGTCGCAACGTCATTGTTGTTTCCGCTCTCGCGGTCGGCGTTCTGATCGGGTTGATCGCGGCCCTCTTGAAGGACCGCTCGGACGATCGGTACGGCAGTGCCGTCTCCGCCGATGCGCTCGGGATCAGAGAGGTCGCACGGGTGGGTTACGTGGACTTCAGCCACCGTCGACGGCCCAACCTCGATGGGTACGGTCGACTTGCGACCAAGTTGGCATTCGGTCGACGATCAGAATCGGCCGCCGGGCTAGCGATTCTGTTGCTCCCGGTCGAGAGCAAGACCTTGCCGAATGACGTAGCGATCGCGATTTCGCAGGCGCTCAAGGTGTCCGGCCCAGGGGCAGCGATCTCGGTCTCCGTCTGGATCGACGAGAGCACTGCCGATCGAGACAAACCGTTCTGGGAGTCAGCCACAGAATCCCTGACCGATATGCGTTCGCGGGCCGACCTCGTGCTCGCTCCCGCGATCCCGTTGGACCGGTCGTCACTAGGGTTCGGGTTCGGCGCGATCGTCGACCGGGTCGTCTTGGTGATATCGGATGACACGCCGATACAAATGGTCGAGTCGGCACTCGACGACCTCAACAGCATCGACGTCGAGTGCGGCGACGTGATCGTCATGACCTCGATTCGACGGCGGTACATGAACACGTCAGCGTCGTTGACCCAAGCGGCGCCTCAACACGAATGACGACCCGCCGCAGCTGAGCCAACGCCGTGCCGAACGGGGATGATTATCCACGCCCGCCCGCTGTGCTCGACCTCACCTGAGCAATCGGCCTGGCTAACAGGCCTGACCAATTTCTTGGAACGGCCCACCGGCTCGCCTCGAGCGAGCGACGGCTCGAACCCGATGTTGCTAGCGAGCGCCCCGGCCGCGAAGCACGACTCCGATCGTGCGAAGGCAGATCGATAAGTCATGGCGAAGCGACCAGTTGTGGACGTACAACAGATCGAGTCGCTTGTAGGTGTCGAATGACGCGTCGGATCTTCCCGAGACTTGCCACAGGCCGGTCAGGCCAGGGAGCACGCGAAGCCGTTCCTGAGTCCCGTCATCCCAGAGGGCGACTTCGTGTGGGAGCGCCGGCCGCGGACCGACCATGCTCATCGTGCCGGCGACGACCGCGACGAGTTGTGGGAGTTCGTCGATGGACGAGCTGCGTAGGAATCGCCCGACTCGGGTAACACGAGGGTCGTCCTTGATCTTGAACAGCGGGCCGTCGGCCTCGTTCCGATCGGCGAGATCGTCGAGATGATCCTCTGCATCTGCGACCATGGTCCGAAGCTTTGCCATCGTGAACGGCACGCCATCGCGGCCGATTCGGGTCTGACGAAACAGAGCGGGTCCTCTCGACGTCAACTTGATAGCGATCATGGCGAGCAACATCACCGGTGACAGCAGCACTAGCAGAGTCCCTGCGACCGCAATGTCGAAGGCGCGCTTGGCCACCAGTGGAGCGCCGCTCCTGGCAACCGGCTCCACGTACAGAACCGATCGGCCGTCGATGCTCTGGGGTCGCAACCGCGTGACGTCGATGTCTTGCAGCGTTGATGAGATGACCACGTGATAACCCTCGTCGGTCAACCTCCTGGCCATCGTGTTCAGCTCGCGTTCGAGTAAGCACCCCGGCGACACCATGACGCCGATCGCGGCCTCGCGGAGGAGCACGTCATCGAGGTCGTCGTAGCTGCCGAGCACACGATCACGGAACGGGAGGCCCTCGTCGTTGGATCCGACGAATCCGACGACCTCGTACCCGAGGCTCGGATCGTTGTCGAACTGCTCGAACAGTTGAATAGCGTGGTTGTCGGTTCCGACGATCACGATTCGCCGGCGCATGCGGCCCGAAGTCCGCAGGCGGGCGAAGATCTTCCTTGCGACACTTCGTTCGATGGCGAGCGCGATCGCTAAGGACACGGCGACCGTGAACACCCAGAGTCGCGAGAGACCTTTCATCTGGATCCCGAAGGCCAGCAAGATCAATGCCGAGGTACCAATGATCGAGGTCTTGATGATGTTCGTGAGTTCGCTCGCCCAACGTTCGTTGGCCCGGGCTCTATCCATGTGGTAGAGCCTTGAGCCGATCGCGAAGGCGGGAATGCTGGCCACCGTGAGGAGCAGGTGGCGGCTCAAAGTCGGGGTGGACAGCGGCCGAAATGTCAACATCACGACGAGTCCGAGCCCTACGCCGAGCGTGGCTGCCGCCGCGTCGGCGACCATCAGCCGTTGCCGCGTGGCGGTCGGGTCAAGCGGTCCCGCAGCGAGTGCGTCGCCGCGCTGTGTCACCGAGAGCCTCGATGCCACATCGCCCGGTTCCGGGTCGGTGACAGACCGAGCATGCTCGGCGACCGGGTGCAATCGTCCCGGTTCCAGGATTTGTTTTGCAACCATGTCAGCATGTTCTGGCACTGAGTGTGCTGTCTTCGCCATTACCGCCCGCCCTGTCTTCGCCATTACCGCCCGCCTAAGAGTGGAGCCCGACTCTGAGGTCAGGTCGCTAGGTCGACGATCATGTTCTAGCAGCAGTTGACCGCGGTTCGCCAGGAATTGGCTCCTTCAAGGGGCGGATTCGGATCCGTTTACCACGTTGCGTAGTCGATTGCCTGCTTCACGTGGGAATCAGGTTTGAAATTGCGAGGGTGCCAATACGTCCGATAGCCAATACGTCCGATAGTTGGTGAATTCCCCAGGGGCTTGGAACGTTGGCCGCTGGTGCCGGCCCGAAGGACCGCCGTTCTCGGTAGCCACAGATACGAGAGCGAACCGTTCCAAACTCGGCTGGGCGAATCAGCGGCCAGAAGAGCATTTTGAAGGCACCGACAATCCCACTTCGACAGCAAGCCTGAAATCCTCCTCTCTCTGGGTGGTTCGCGCTTAACTTTCGGGTCTTTTTGACCGATCGATTTACCATGAAGATGAGTTCGAAGTCTTGGTCGTCTCGGCGGTTCGTGGTGTTGTTGTTTCTTCCGGTGATCCCGGTTGCGTTGCTGGGCGGTGTGTTGTTGATGCAAACGCGTGCTTGGACGACTGAGGAGGCAACGACGAACGCTGCTGATTCGGCGCGGATCGTGGCGGATATGGCGATCGGGCCGCTGATGACTGTTGAGGATTTCGAGTGGACGACGATTGATGTGGATCGCCAAGATGAACTCGACGCGGCGTTGCACGGTTTCGTCGGTGACGATCTGGTTCGGATCAAGATCTGGGACGCCAACGGGCGTGTGGTGTATTCCGATGATCGCAACGCGGTCGGTGTGACACACAACATCTCTCATGAGTTAGCTGATGCGCTCGATGGTGAGATCTCGTCGGAAGTCTCCCATCTCGGGGGATCAGAGAACGCCACTGAGGGTTCATACGATCGGCTCCTCGAGGTTTATGTGCCGCTCCGAGTCGGTTCGGACGACGCTGTGGTCGGTGCTTTTGAGCTCTACTTGCCGTATGAGCCGATCGGCGCCAGGATCGACAAGGACACTCGACGGATCGTCACGATTCTTGGTGTCGCGTTGGTGCTGTTGTACATGGCGTTGCTGCGTGTTTCTGTTGACTGGACGCGTGACCGGAAACGTGCCGAAGACAAAGATTTCGAAGCCAACCACGATCCCTTGACCGGTCTCCCGAACCGTCGAATGTTCCAGTCGACACTCGAGCAGATCGCTCGAGAGGGCGGGGACAAACTGGTCGCCGTGATGTACATCGATCTCGATGATTTCAAGACCGTCAACGACACACTCGGTCACAGCGCCGGTGACGAACTACTCAAAGCCGTCGCCGGGCGGTTGCGGGGAGTGGTCCGCAGCGACACGACAGTGGCCCGCCTCGGCGGCGACGAGTTCGCGGTGATCGTGCCCAACGTCGACGATCCCGACCAGCCCGCAGCGATCGCGGCCCGCCTGATCGGTTGTCTCAATCCTCCAATCAGACTCGCCGACGGCCAAGTCAAAGTACAAGCGAGCATCGGGATCGACGTCGCGAACGCCGACGTTCTCGACGCAGACGACGTGCAACGCAACGCCGACAACGCGATGTACATGGCCAAAGGCGCCGGCAAAGCCCGCCATGCCACCTTCGACCCCACACTCCACGCCAGGCTCCACGAGAACGTCGGTCAACGACGTTTCACCGGTTCCAGCACGACCGTCACCATCGACGAGAACGACCAGCAGGACGAGAACGAACCGGCTGAGCTCAGCGCCACAGGAGTCGGGGCGAGCTAGCAGCACGACATCACCGCCAACATCGCTCGATCCAGAGAGCGGTGGAACCGCCAAGCTCACTTCGACCGATCGGGTGACTTGTGACTCACGTTGGCCCGCCGACGTGCCGATACAAGACGCGTGGCAGGTCGATCGAAGCACCCAATGCCGCTGGCTAGCTCCCGCCTGCAGCCCGCCGTTCACGGACTCGATATCGGCCGCAGCGAGGCCCGCCGGGCACAGCGAAAGCAACGCCGTCGCAACCGGCTCGTGACCACGCTGGGGGCGATCTTGGTCGCAGCGGCAGCATGTGGGGCCGGGTGGTTCGCCTACACGGCCTACACGGTTCACGACACCAACGAACAGCTCGAAACCGACCGGCGCGTTGCCGAGATCGAGCAAGAGCGGATTGGCCGCACGACCGACGACATCATCGAAGAGCTCGAACGTACCCCCGCCTGGAACGGCCCCGGCAACCCAACGTTCGGCGTCGGATCCGGCACCGAAGACCCCTAACCCAGTTGGGAGATGTGCCTGGCACAACTCCCAACTGGGTTAGGGGCGGTCGACGGCAATCTTCCACCGGCTACGAACGATGGCGTCGTTGGCGGCCGAGACGTGCGCCGGGTGATGACCGGCGAGGATCTGCTTGGCCCGTTCGTGGGCGACTTGGGCGGCGGACTTCCCGCCGGCCTCAAGCCACTTGTCGGGCGTGTCGCGATCGCCGATCTCGGGGTAGATGTACTCCTTCTGCATCAGATCGAGCGTCTGAGCCGACCCCAGGAAGTGACCCTCGCCTTCCACCACCTCGGTGATCACCTTCGTCGACAGCGTCTCCTCGTTGACCTCGATGCCTCGCACCGTGCGATTGATCGAGCCCAACATGTCGTTGTCGATCACCAGCGCCTCGAGCGAACAGACCAGGAGACTTCCGAGCATGCCGGCGGACTCGTAGACGAGGTTGGCTCCGGCATGGCCGGCGAGAGTGACGTTGACTGCCTTTTCGTATCCCGCCTGGTTGTCGGGGATCTTTGAGTCGGTCATGCCAGCGGCAACGCCTGACGGAAGGCCGAGCCAGTTGACCATCTGGGCCGCAGCGGCGTTGAGCACGCCTTCCTCGCCGCTACCGCCACTCATCGCTCCGGTACGAAGATCCGACACGAAGGGCCACAGTCCCATCACGCACGGATGGCCCGGACTGATGAGATTGACCGCGGTCAGCGCCGACAGACACTCTGCGAGCGCCTGCGCCAATGACCCCGCCAGCGCCGCCGGAGAGGTAGCGCCAGCTTGGCCGGCTGAGAGCAGGTTGATCGGCATCCCCGTCTCGACCTGGGCGACCATGCAGTTGGTCGACTCCTCCGCGAAGCGTAGAGGTGGCACGACGAACGTGTTGTTTGCGACGACAAAGGGCCGCTTGCGAAACTCACCTTCACCCCCCGCCAGCGCGTCATACATCTCGACGGTCTCGTAGACGTGGGCGCGGTCGAACCACGATGTGCCGACCGGCTTGCCGGTGCCGACGGTCGCGGCGTAGGCGGTGTTGAGATCCAGGTCGCGCGAATCGACCTGATCGCGGGCGGCCACGGTGCGGACAAAGAAATGGATGTTGTCGAGCGAGTCGACGAGACGGGCACAGTCGTAGACATCCTGCGCCGTGGTGTGGCGGAACGTGTTCGTCTCGTGGTCGTGCATCAGCACGGCCGCGCCGGCCGTGCCGAAATGGACGCGATCGCCACCCACAGTGATCGACCTGTCATCGTCGAAACCATGCCAGATCCACTCCTTGGCCGCGGTTTCGATCGCCCCCTCGACGACCTGCCGCGGGAAGTAGAGCCGGTCCCCGTCGACGTGGCCACCCGCCTTCGTCACCACCTCGACGAACTCGGGCACCGGCGAACCCATGCCGACGTGCTCGAGCAACCACAGTGCCGTCTCGTACACCTGTCGCATGTCCGAGTCGGTCATCGGTCTGTAACGCCCGCCCGGCAGCCCTGGTCGCACCGGGCGGTCGCCGATCTCGACGTAGGCCGCCCGCGACGCGATCCGTCCGGATCGGCCACCGGAGCGGCGAGGTCTTTCCTGTGGTGATTGTGTCACGGGGCCCTATGCGCGCAGCGCGACATTGTCCGCGTCATACGCGGGTTCGGCCAGGACGGTGGCGGTTCGGCGGGTGCCGAGCAGGTCGAGCTCGAAGCTGGATCCGGGCGCTTCTAGCCCAGGGCTGACATAGACGAAGCCCAGGCTCTTGCCGACAGTGTGCCCGAATGCGCCACTAGTCGAGACCCCGATCACCTTGCCATCGGCGTCGTACGCCGGCTCGTTGCCACGGATGTCGCTCATACCCTGATCGAGTTCGACGTAGACGAGCACCATCGCGAGCGGGGCGGTTTGATCGCGTCGCGCCAGCGTCGCCTGCTTGCCGACAAATTCACCGTCGAAGTCGACGAATCGTTGGAGCCGAGCCTCGATCGGGGTGATCTCCGTGGTGAGTTCACTCCCCCAAGCCTTGTAGCCCTTCTCGATTCGCATGACGTCCATTGCATACGCGCCGAAATGGACGAGCCCGTGGGATTCGCCTGCGGCGACGATCGCGTCGTAGAGCTCGGGCATTCGATCGATCTCGAAGTGGAGTTCCCAACCGAGTTCGCCGACGTAGGAGACCCGCAGCGCCTTGCAGGGAACGCCCGCTACATCTATCTCCTGCGCAGTCAGCCACCGGAACGATTCGTTGGTGAGATCCGCCTCGGTGAGACCGCTCAACAGGTCGCGGGAACGTGGTCCCGTGACGCCGAGCAGCCCGAGACGGTCGGTCATGTCGCTGACCATGACGTCTTCTCCGTCCGCGATGTGGTCGTTGAGCCAGTCCTCGTCATGGGTCGTTCCCATGATCGCGGAGTTCAAGTAGAACCGATCAACCGCGAATCGAGTAACGGTCATCTCGCACTCGATCCCGCCGAGCTCGGTGAGCATGTGGACGAGCCGCATACCGCCGGTCTTGGCGGGGATCTTGTTGGCCGACAGGCGGTCCAGCAGCGTGGCTGCGTGGCGACCGGTCACTTCGAACTTGGCGAACGCCGTAAGGTCGGCAATCCCTACCCGCTCGCGGGTGGCGGACACTTCGGCAGCGACGATGTCGTGGGCGTTCGAACGCAGGAACGTGTGTTGCTCACGAGCCCCGAAGTATTGTGGCCGCTCCCATCCGTAGACCTCCTGCCACTGCGCTCCGAGGGCGTCGAGTCGGTCGTAGATCGGCGTTGTCTTCTGCTTGCGGGCGGCGGGCAGGTTCTCACCCGGAAGCCGGGCCTGGTACATCTCGTGGTATTCCTCGATCGCCTTCTCGATCGCGAACACGCTCTTCGGGCCGGTGTGATCGCCGAAGCGACGGGGATCCATTCCCCGCACGTTGATCTCCGTCTGGCCGTGGACCATCCACTGAGCGAGATACTTCCCCGCCCCCGGTCCCTGCGTGATGCCGATCGATGCGCCGTTGTTGTGCCAGTAATTGCGCAATCCCGGCGCCGGACCCATCAGATAACCCGAGTCCGGCGTGTGGGTTATCGGACCGGACACGACTTGCTTGATCCCGGCGTCGGCCCACGCAGGCACCCGATCGAGTGCGATCGTGAGGCAGTCGCTGATCTGGTCTATGTCGGGTGGCGTCAGGTGAAAGTCGAGCTTCCAGTCGATGCCGTTGACACCATAGGTCTGCGCACCGGACATCTCGTACGGGCCGATCAGCAGCCCGTCGACCTCGCGGCGGTAGTACGACGACGAGCGTGGATCCCGCGTGACCGGCGGCTCAAAGCCGAGGTTCTTGATGGCCTCGAGAGGCTCGGTGATGATGTATTGGTGGATCACCGAGACGATCGGCACGTCGAGGCCCACCATCGCACCTAGCTGCGGCGCGTAGTGGCCCGCCGCATTGACGACGTGCTCGGCGACGATCCTGCCCTTCTCGGTGATAACTTCCCACGATCCGTCGCGGAGCTGGTTCATGTCCGTCACGCGGTTGTGGCGGGAGATCTCGCAACCGAGCTGGCGGGCGCCTTTGGCCATCGCGTTGGTGGTGCCCGTCGGATCGGCCCAGCCGTCGTTTGGCGTATAGAAGCCGGACTGGACGTCGTCGATGTTCTCGAACAGCGGGTTGTACTGCTTGATCTGCCTCGGCGAGATGATCTCACTCTCGACACCGAGTTGGTCGAGCTGGGCGTGGACCTGGCGATGCCAGAGAACCTCTTCATCGGTGATCGCCAGACGGATCGCGCCGCAGCCATGCCACCCGGCGTGGAGCCCGGTCTCTTTCTCGATGTCGGGGTAGAGGGCGATCGCCTCCTGATGGACCTTCGCCATGTTGAGGTCACCGATGAAGTTCGGCACGAGACCGGCCGCGTGCCACGTGCTCCCGGACGTGAGCTCGCCCTTCTCCACGAGAATCGTGTCGGTCCAGCCCTCGTGCGCAAGGTAATACAGCAGACCGACACCCATCACGCCGCCACCGATGATGACGCAATGCGCCTGATTCCTCATTGCTCGAACCCCGCTAACGTGAAGTGATCCGGGTCTGGATTGTTGTATTCAGCTGAACGCCCGATCTTCGACCTCACATCTTCGGGCGTTCGTTTTTCGGGTCGTACCAGCTGCGGATCGAGGTGCTGACAGCCACACGCCTGCCGGCGATGTTGGTCTCCCAACTCCCGGTGTCCAGCCAATCCTTCGTGATCGCCCGATCATGTTCGACATAACCCATGGCGCAGCAACGGTCCTGCGTCGCACTCCACATCGACGAAGACGTGCGCCCCACCACGACACCGTCGCGATAGAGCGGCTCGTCGTGGTAGGTGAGCAGATCGGGGTCCTCGACCCGGAACTGGATCAGCCGTTTCGTGCGCGGTTCGCCACGTTGCACCTCGAGCGCCGCGCGACCGTTGTAGTCGACGTCCTTGTCCCATGCGATCGTGAACCCGAGTCCTGCTTCGAGTGGCGTGTCCTGATCGGTGATGTCGTGGCCCCAGTGGCGCATACCGGCTTCGAGGCGCAGCGAGTTCATTGCGTGGTAACCAGCGTGGACCAGGCCGTGGGCCGACCCGGCTGCGACAATCGCGTCGTAGAGCGCGACGGCATCGGGCTGGGAGGCATAGATCTCCCAGCCGAGCTCGCCGACGTAACTCAAACGCAGCGCCAGGACGTGGGCGCCGCCGAGCATGATCTGTTGCCCGGTGGCGAACGGAAACGCATCGGTCGACAGATCGGCGTCGGTCAGTTCCGCCAGCAGGGCTCGCGAGTGTGGCCCCATCACGCCCAGCATCGACTGCTCGTGGGTGACATTGTCGAGCGACACCCGACGACCGGCGGCAGCGCGGCGCAGCCACGCCCAATCACGGACCTCCGACGCCGCGGCGGTGATCACGAAGAACCGCTCATCGTCGATCCGGTTGACGGTGAGGTCGGCTTCGATACCGCCCCTAGCGTTGCACCACTGGGTGTAGACGGCCTTGCCGTGAGGCGCATCGATGTCGGCCACGCTGATCGTGTCGAGGACGCCGAGAGCGTCGGGTCCCTCGACCACGAACTTGGCGAACGAGGTCTGATCGAAGAGGCCGACGGCCTCGCGCACTCCGCGGCACTCGCGCACCATGTTGTCGTGCCAATTCTGCTTCCCGTACGAGTACTCGTATTCCTTCGACTGCCCGGCGTCGGCATACCAGTTCGGACGTTCCCAGCCCGCCGTTTCGCCGAACACGGCACCGGCTGCGGCGATCCGGTCGTGGAGCGGGGAGCGCCGCTGACCCCTAGCGCTCGAGTACTGCCGAAAAGGCCAGTGCATCGCATACAGGAGGCCGAGGCTTTCGGGGATCCGATCCCCGAGATAGCTCTCGTCGGCTTGGAACGGCAGCGCTCGTCGGATGTCGACCGAGTTGAGATCCATCGGTGGATGCTTGTCGGCGATCCAGTCGGCGAGGGCCCAGCCGACGCCGCCGGCCGATTGGATACCGACCGAGTTGAAGCCCGCCGCGACGTAGCATCGATCGACTTCGGGGACCTCGCCCAGGTAGTAGACGCCGTCGGGGGTGAAGGCCTCGGGACCGTTGAAGAAAAGCTGCAGGCCGCATTCGCCGAGCGCCGGCACGCGATGAATCGCCCGTTCGAAGACGGGGCCGATGTGCTCCCAGTCCTCAGGCAACGTGGCGAACGAGAAGTCGCGCGGGATCCCATCGAGACGCCAGACCTTGCCGCGCGGCTCGAAGAAGCCCGCCATGATCTTGCCGGTCTCCTCCTTGAAGTATGTGTGGTTGCCGGGATCGCGAAGGGTCGGCATACCTCTGTCGACCCCGTCGATCGGCTCGGTGACGATGTAGAAATGCTCACAGGCCTGAAGCGGCACATTGACACCGATCTGGGCGGCCAGATGGCGTGTCCACATGCCGGTTGCCAGGACGACGATCTCGGCGTCGATCTCACCTTGTTCGGTGATGACGCCCGTGACTCTCCCGTTGCTCGCTTTGAGTTGCGTCACCGCAACGTTCTCGATGATCGTCGCACCGCGGGCCTTGGCCCCCTTGGCGAGCGCGATCGTTGTGTCGACGGGCGAAGTCTGGCCATCGCGCGGGATGTAGAGCGCACCGACCAGGTCGTCGGTGCGCATCAGTGGCCAGCGCTCGGTCGCTTCGTCGAGGTCGATGACCTGGGTCTCCACCCCCACGCCCTCGGCCATCGTTGCGCCTCGAAGGATCTCCTCCCAGCGCTCGAGATTGTCCGCTACCGAGATCGAACCAGGCGTGCGATAACCGGTCGCCTGCCCCGTTTCGTCCTCGAGTTCTTCGAACAGACGGGCGGAGTAGGTCGCCAGCTTTGTGAGCGAATGCGTCGACTTGAGCTGCGACACGAGGCCGGCGGCGTGCCAGGTTGTGCCGCAGGTGAGCGAACCTTGTTCGACGACGACCACGTCGGTTATCCCACGGCGCGTCAGGTGATAGGCGATACTGCAACCGATGATGCCGCCACCGACAACGACGACCTGAGATCGGTCCGGGAGCGCTGGAACCATCGCCGCAGGCTAGACGTTTTGGCCGATCGCAAACGGGATTGCTTTCAGTTCACGAATTGCCGGTCCGTCAGCATCGGATCGGTCGCGGTCGCGGCCAGCGCCCTGGCGGCAAACGCATCCTTGCCAAGGCGTTTGTTCCGATCGAGGATCCGTGCGTGCACGGTCGCAGCGGGCCGAATTCGCCGCGCCGGTCACCGCCGCCGAGGCATCGATTCAGACCGGCAAATTCGGCCCATCTGTCGTATCAGGCCCAACTCGATCGCCTTGAACAGGCGGCGCATCGCGTCGGGCCGCCGCCGAATCGGCAGTTCGAGCGTGGCCGCTCACCACTTGAGCAGCGACGTCGTGCTGGCGTATTGATCGACACGCTGGGCGGCGAGCTTGCCGGAGATCAACACCATCGGCACGCCCACGCCGGGAAGCGTCGACGACCCGGTGAACACCAGCCCCGGAACCCGCTTGTCGATATTGCGGGGCCGGAATGGTCCGGACTGGCGAAAGGTGCGCGACAGAGAAAACGGCGTCCCACGTTCCATCCCCATCGACTCCCAGTCGAGCGGATCGAACACCCGCTCAACGAGCACTTCATCGACCGGATAGCCCAACTCACCGACCCGGCGCCGGAGGTCATCCGCGTAGCGAGCCCCGTTTCGCGCCCAATCGAGCTTGCCGTCGAGGTTCGGCATCGGTTCGAGGGCATACAAAGTAGAACAACCGTCGGGCGCCAGCGACCGATCGCTGATCGAGCCGATGCTGACCAACGTCGTCGGGTCGGGCATCCGCATCCCACGCTTGGTCACCGCCTTGAAGGCATCGTCGAAATCGCGACCGAAGTGGATGTTGTGGTGCGCCGCTCCGTCGGGTGGGGCACCCCGCACTCCCGCCACCCAAAGCAGGCACGACGGTGAGTAGCGTCCGCGCCGAGCGACGCGTGGGGCCTCGACGCCACCCAGCATCGTCTTGTAGGCGACCGGGAGATCGGCATTGCAGACGACGGCGCCGGAGGTCAGCCGGTCATCGCCGCCGAGGTCGACCCCGATCGCGGCGCCATCTCCGTCGCGAAGGATTCGCAGCACTTCGGCGTCGTAGCGAATCGTGGCGCCGGCTTCGGTCAGTGCCTGCGCCAGGCCGGTGGCGATCGAGTGCATGCCCCGGCGCGGTGCGTACACTCCGGCGACCGTGGCCATGTAGGTGATCACTGCGTAGATCGCCGGCGCCCGGCGCGGCGCCATCCCGGCGTACATCGCTTGAAACCTGAAGGCCCACCGCAGACGTTCATCGGCGAAGAACGAAGCCACCTTGGAGTCGAGCGCTCCGAGGCCTCCGTGCCGGATCAGGTCGAGCAAGCTGCGCCACCTCTTGGCTTGATCTACCGGTGAATCGTAGTTGGCATCGATGAAGCGGGGCATCTCGAGCTCGTACAGCTCGGTGAGCCATTCACAAAACTCGTTGAACGCACCCGCCTCGCGGGCGTTCGCAAAATGGCGAATCTCCTCGGTCATTTCATCGCGGTCGTGCCGTACACGCATCATCGATCCGTCGGCGAACACCGCTCGATACATCGGATCGACAGGGTCGATGGTGACATAGTCGCCCATATTGCGATCGATCGCCCGAAACGTGTCGGCCAACAGGTTCGGCATCGTGAAAACCGTCGGCCCGGTGTCGAGCCGGAACCCGTGTTGTTCGATCACGCCGGCCCGCCCCCCTGGCGCCGAACTGCGCTCGAACACGAAGACCTCATGACCGGCACCGACGAGATGGGCCGCAGCCGACAGGCCGCCGAGTCCGGCACCGATCACGACGACGCGCACGGTCAGACCTCCCGTTGGCTGACGAACGCGGCGAGCGCAATCAGTTCGTCGCGGGCGGAGTCGACGATGTCGGCGGCGCCGATCGCCGCTGTCGCCTCATCGGTGAGCCGCCCGATGGTTGCCTCGAGGTCGGCCAGTGCACCGGTGTCGACGATCGCCTGCTGGATATCGGCGACATCGACATCGGAGAGGTCGGCCCGGCCGACCTTGGCAAGCACCTCGGCTTGCGATGCGCTGGCGGCGGCGAGAGCGCGCGCTAACAACGGCGTCGGTTTGCCCTCTCGGAGGTCGCCACCGACCGGCTTGCCGGTGGTAGCCGAATCGCCGAACGCGCCCATCACGTCGTCGCGCATCTGGAACGCGTCGCCGAGCGGCAGCCCGTAGGCGCTGAGCACAGGGGCGATCGTCTCAAAACGATCCGGGTCGGCAAGTGCGGCTCCGAGGTGAAGCGGGCGCTCGATCGTGTACTTGCCCGACTTGTAGCGGCAGATCCGCTCGGCCTGGTCCACGTCACGGACACCGCTGACCGATCCGAGGATGTCGAGTAGCTGGCCGACATTGAGCTCGATCCGCAGCTCGTTCCAAATTCTCCAGGCCGTCCGGTTGGCGTCGGCGAGCATCTGGTCGGCATACACGAAGGCGAGGTCACCGATCAGGATCGCGACACCCTCACCAAACCGGCGCGACTCGCCTGTCCAGCCGCTTTCGGCATGACGTCGACCCCAAAGTGCGTGCGCTGTGGGACCGCCTCGACGACTCTCGGCGTCGTCCATCACGTCGTCGTGGAACAGGGCGAAGGCATGCATAAGTTCGAACGCCACACCGGCGTCGGTGACGATCTGTGCCTCCGGATCGCCGCCGACAGCAGCGTGGCCCCAGGTGCAGAATGCGGGACGCAAACGCTTGCCCCCCGACAGAACGAGACGCCGGATCTCGGTCATCGGATCGCGAAGGTCGGGATCGAGCGCAGCCCACCGCTCGAGTTCGGGCGTGAGCACGTCGTCGAGGCGAGCGGCGACCCGATCAGCGATCAGGCGCAGGCTGAGGGGCGCTTGCGTTGTCACGGACCTGAGGCTATGGCGATTCGTCGTCGGCCGTGCCAACGAGTCGCGTCGGGGCATCGAGATCGGCGATCACCTCGTCGATTCGTATCCGTGCGTTGCCGATCCGGTGGCGACACAGAGCGATCAGGTCGGCTGCCCGGGCGACCCGCTCGGCGAGGCGGTCGACGTCGACCTCCGAGCCCTCCAACTCGCGCAAGATCGTGTCGAGTTCGTCGAGAGCTTCGGCATATCCGAGGGCGTCGGCGTCTGATTGACCAGTGTCTGATTGACCGGTGTCTGATTGACCGGCGTCTGATTGACCGGCGTCTGATTGATTCGTCACGATTCCTCGATTCGGCTTGACAGGCTGCCGTCGGCAATCTGCGTTGTGATGAGTTCGCCGGGGCCAACGCCGCGCACGGAGCGGAGCACGGAACCGTCGGCGGCGCGGGTGATGCTCCAACCGCGCCGCAGCAGGTTGACGGGATCGAGCAAGGCGAGGCGGGTTTCGGCAGCATCGATCTCGCGCTGGCGGGCGGCGATCACGTGAGGCAGGCGGCGAACAATCCGAGTCGCGGTGGCGTCGAGCCCGCCACGCGACCGTGCCAGTTGGCGGTGCGGCGCCGAGCGGAGACTCTCACGACGAGTCGTCAACCGTTCGTCGGCACGTTCGACCGCAGCGTGCGTCCGGCGTGCGATGCGATGGGCACGATCGACCAGCGAACCCGTGGCGGTGCCGATATGTGCGGCGGCCAAAGCCTCGATCGCCACCCACCGCTGCTCGGTGGCATCGCGATATGCGACGATCATCTCGATCAATGCACCGGCGCAGGCGGTCGGGGTTTTCAGGGATCGATAGGCGACCTCGTCGGCGACGCTGACGTCGATCTCGTGGCCCAGCCCGGTCAGCACGGGAACCTCGCTCGTCGCGATCGCGATCGCAATCGACTCGGCATCGAACGTCGCCAGCTCGTTGCGGGCTCCGCCACCCCGAATCACGACGACGACATCGCTGTCACCGCCACGGCTCAGGGTTCCGATTGCGGCGGCCACCGATCTCTCGGCGAACTCACCCTGGACGCGCGTGTCACAGACCCGCAATTGGAATCCCAGCCCGCTGGCAACCAGCTCTTGATGAAAATCGTGCCAGGCCGCCGTGCCGACGCTCGCCACGACACCGACTCGCAATGGGGCGATCGGTATCGGCCGGTTGCGGTTGGCGTCGAACAAGCCTGTCGCCACCAGACGGCGGATCACCTGATCGCGGGCCTGGGACAGCTCACCCAGCGTGAAACGGGGGTCGATACCTGCCATCTTCAAGCCGAGCCGTCCGTTGCCGGCGTAGTAGTCGAGCTGGCCGAAGATACGCACCTTCATGCCGTTGGCCAAGTCGAGCCGGTTCTTCTTCAGAAGCGGTGTCAGATTGCGCTTCATCGGGGCGAACAACGACACGTTGAGAACCGCCTTGCCCTGCTCACCGTTCTCGACCAAGGCGAAATAGGAATGCGGCCCGCTATTGCGCAACCCGTCGATCTCACCGGTTACCCACACGCCGTCAGCAAATCCGCGCCGGAGTTGATCATTGATGGCCACGGCCAATTCGCCCACCGTGTAGGTGGGATTGGTCGGGTCGTCGCGCGGTTCGTCCCCGAAGTCGAACGATGGCTGGCTCACGGTCATTGATTCTGCCCGATCGCCGGGGGGTTCGCCGTCTCGGTGCAGGCGAACGGCGTCACGGACGCCCGATGTCAGGCGCCGAGCTGTCGAACGTTGGCCGGCGTGAGGTCGACGTCGGCCTCGTCGAGCGTCGGGAACAGCTGGCCATCGATCGCCAGATTGCGCTCGCGGCGCACAGCCTCGAGCTGCGCGAGCGGTTTCTCGAGCTGGCGTTTGCGGGTGCCGACCAGCTCGTCGAACTGGCGGTCGAGCTGATCGAACTTGTTCTTCACCTTGTCGAGCTGCTCGGAGTACTTCTGCCACTGATTGCCGAAACTGCCGATCAACGCAAGGATCTGATCGCTGGTTTGCTCGACTACGAAGTTGTCGTAGGCCTGGCGGATAACACCCAGGAAGGCAAACAAGGTGAGCGGCGAACACATCACGACACGCTGCTTCATCGCATCGTCGATCAGGCCGGGATCGCCCTCGTGGATGAACCCGGTGAGCTGCTCGTTGGGGAGGAACATCAACACATAATCGACCGACTCGTGGGCACTCTGGCGTGCATAATCGCGCTTGGCGAGCTCTTTCACGCGGGCCCTTACATCGCGCAGGAAGGCGGCACGATGGGCTTGGCGTTCGGCGTCGGTGTCGGCGTCGAAATAGCGCAGATAGCCCGCCATCGGGAACTTGACGTCCATGTACAACTCGTGGCCCTTGGGCAGTGGGAACGTGAAATCGGGACGGCCGGTCGCTCCTTCGAGTTGGGTCTGCTTGACATAGTTGACGTTCTCTACGAAGCCTGCCAACCGCAACACGTCTTCGGCCATCCTCTCGCCCCATTGGCCGCGGGCCGTCGGGCTGGCCATCGCCTCGCTCAACGCCCGCGCCGACTCGGACAGGGCTTGGGTGACCTCGGCATGGCTGCGCAGCGACTGGTCGACTTGACCGAATTTCTGAGCGTTGGTGTTGGCGAGCTCGGTGACGATCGAGCCGAGCTTGGTGAGCTCGGAACGCATTTCGGCGTGCACTTGATCGAGGCGGCTGTCGATTACGTCCTTCTTGGCAGTCAGTTCTGCCGACGACTCGTCGCGGGCCTGCTGGGCGGCGGCGCCCAGTTGCTCGCGTTGCATGACCGCCGACTGCTGCAGCGCTGCGGTGACGGCGGCGTCGCGCTCTGCCACCGTTTGCGCACGCATCTCGGACAGGGCGGACGCGATCGCCTCGTGCACGACCTCGTCGACCGCCACGGCGGGTTCGGCCGCCGTGGCGAATGCTGACGCCCGGTATCGCCGACGAGTCACCTCGACGGCGATCAGCGCCACGGCCACAGCGACGACCGCTACGAGCACCACAACCAACAACATGTCCATACCGACCATGATGACCATGGGGTGTTACAAGGATCGCGGACCCCCGCTGACCAGGCGTTTCGGGCGTCTTCCGACCGACCCAGAAGGGCCCCTACCCGGAGGATCGACGAAACTCTCTACCTCACCCGCTTGCGCTGTCACCGCTGCGGGAAGACGAAACAGCGTTGCTCGAGGGTGCCGAGCGCGTAGGTCTCGTAGTCGATCCCGAAATCGGAGTAGATGACCCGGCAACGATTGCTCCAAGACAATGCTTCGGGCGACGAGATGCGGTGAACCACCTGCATCACACCGCCTTCGTAGACGCGGTACTCGGCCCACGTGCCAGGGAAGTCCTTGACGCAACCGATCTCGATCGAGGGCACCCCGCTGCGAGTCATCGTGCGCACACGATGACGGTGGGTGTGACCAGCGGCGTAACCGATCACGCCGCGGTGCCTCAGACACAGATCGTCCAAACCATCGCTGGCGTCGGGGCGGATGCCGAAGTAGTCGTCACTGCGACTCGAAGAAGGACTACCGGGCACCCACTGCTGGTGGTGCCCCATCAGCAGTACTCGACCGCCGATCGTTGCCAGTCGATCGTCGATCTCGGCCAGTTGAGCGTGGCGCAGATCGCCAGAGGTCCGGCCTGGAATCGTCGTGTCGAGCAATCCGATCATGACCCCCGGCAGTTCGATCCACTGGTCACCTGCGTATCGATTCTGCCCCTTGTAGGCGTCGTGATTGCCGCGCACGACGTGCAGGCGGTCGCCGAACGGCTGACGCCAACAAGACTCGAACGCCTCCCACTCGTGGTGGCGACCGTCGACCGACAGGTCACCCTTGACGAACACGGCATCGGGCTCGATCAGGGCGACCTCGCCGGCCGCCGCCCGATTCATCATTTCGGGATATGGCGACTCGTCGCGGCCCGGCCGCACGATCGGGCCATCGGTTCGGTCGTCGATCGCGCCGCACTCGGTTTCGCCGAAGTGCACATCGTTAACGGTTGCGAATCGCGCCAGCAGGGCGCCACCGGGCCGCGCCAGGGTTCGCACCGTCAACCCGTGCAGGTCAACCTCGGTGTCGGGCGCCAACCCCTCGTAACGGTGGGTGATCTCGCCCTCGTGCAAGATCGCCAGATCGTCGGCGACGGTCGTCAGTTCGATCGTCGCCGAGGCCAAGGCCGATCAGCTCCAGGGACGATCCGGCCCGGCGAACCGGTCGCGCTGCCACCAGCGGCCACTGAATCGCCACGCCTGTGTGGGGTCAGGGTCGGGCCCGCCGGGCATCAGCGGCTTCGGCCACAGCGCCTCTACTGCAGCGGCGATCGCGGCGGCTTCCTCGCTGGTCGGCGTAGGGCTGATCGCGACCTGTCGGTCGTGGGCGGACACGTCAGGCAGTCTAGTGGGCCGTATCCAGGCGGTATTACCGCGTCAGGTGCGAACGGCGCGGGTGCGCACGATCATGTCGTGGAAGGTGCGGTTCTCGGAATCCCACAGTGGCCATAGAAAGCCGAGGTAACACGGCATGGCGCTTAGGAATCGAGCAAAGTAACGGCCGACGGCGCGGCCGGTGCCGATCGCGTCACCGGTGCCCTCATCGACGATCTTGTATCCAGCAGCCGCCATCCCCCAACTCTGCCCTCGCGTGCCAACGCGGCGGCAATACAGCACGAGATAGATGACAAAGCCGGCGAGGTAGAGCAACGCTGCAATCCCGAACGTACCGTTCGTGGGCACCTCGCAGAAACCGAACTCACCATTGACGGTGCAGGTGTCGATCTCGGTTGGGCCAGCAACAAGGGTGATTATCGCCGGAGCGAAAAACGGAATCGAGATGAGGGTGTCAATAATGAACGCACCGACGCGCTGCCACCATCCGGCGTAGCGCACTTGGGGCTGATAGACGGGTGCTCCGCCGTACACAGGCGGCGACGCGCCCGATGCGCCGGGAGCAGGCTGTGGAGGTGGAGGAGGAATCGAGCCGGGCGGTGGGGGCGGCGGGGGCGGGGGCGGGGGCGGTGCGTTCGTCACCTCACCAGTGTGTCAGAAACCGCCAGGTCGCCGAGCTATTTCACAACGGGAAGGTGCCAAGCAGCCCCGCCGATAGGCGATTGGCGACGGTTGGAAACGGGGACAGGCACGATTCCGTCACTGCATCCGGATACTCAGAGCGGGACGTTGCCGTGCTTGCGTTGCGGCAGATCTACGCGTTTCGAGCGCAACACACGCAGACCGGCGACGACCTTGCGGCGGGTCTCGGCAGGGTCGATGACGTCGTCGATGAAGCCCCGCTCGGCGGCGGCGTACGGGTTGGCGTACTTCTCGGTGTACTCACGGACCAACTCAGCGCGGCGGGCAACC
>Ga0255048_10000816_pt1 | contig 22857 bp, 23 predicted proteins | sample JV7_2_2_MG_FD_183619 | JGI IMG/M metagenome (GOLD analysis project Ga0255048, IMG submission 183619) | Seawater microbial communities from Jervis Inlet, British Columbia, Canada - JV7_2_2 | ecosystem: Environmental > Aquatic > Marine > Inlet | place: Canada: British Columbia | collected 2016-10-06
CGGCCAAGGGGCGAAGACCGGCACGGGAGGGCACCTCCCTGGACACAAGGTCACCGAGAAGATCGCAGAGGTCAGGGGCCTGCAACCAGGTGAGGATGCGATCTCGCCGCCGACCTTCACCGACCTCAGATCGCCAGACGAGTTTCGGGCCTTCGCCGACCGGGTCCGCGACGTCACGGAAGGCATCCCGATCGGCGCCAAGCTGTCCGCCCAACACATCGAAGACGATCTCGACGCCGCGCTGGACATCGGCGTCGACTACGTGATCCTCGACGGGCGCGGCGGGGGCACCGGAGCGGCACCGATCCTCTTCCGGGATCACATCTCTGTACCGACCATCCCGGCGCTGGCGAGGGCGCGGCGCCACCTCGACGCCGTCGGCCGCTCCGACGTGTCGCTCGTCATCACCGGTGGTCTGCGCACCCACACCGATTTCGCCAAGGCACTGGCCCTGGGCGCAGACGCGGTTGCCGTGTCCAATGCGGCGATGCAGGCCATCGGGTGCATCGGGATGCGGGCCTGTGCGACCAACAACTGTCCCGTAGGGATCGCTACCCAGCAGGAGCATCTCCGCGAACGGCTCCCCGTCGATGCCGCGGCCCCTCGGCTCGAGCGATTCCTAGCGGCTTCGATCGAACTCATGTCCGTGCTGGCCAGGGCGTGCGGCCACACCCACCTCGATCAGTTCGCCGTCGAGGACCTGACGACCTTCGACCGCGACATGGCACACCTCACGGGGATCGCCTACGGAGGCGTCGCCCTCGACGCACCTCAGTAGCGGTCGCGGCGCACCAGATCTTCGAACGGTTTGCGGCCGCCGAACCGAGCCGGCTCATGCGAGGGCGCCGGGTACCCGATCGCGATGGCGTACCGGCATCGGGCGCCGACGGGAAGATCAAGCACCTCGTGGGCCCGTTCCTCATGATGCATCGTGATGGGACACGTTGCCAGGCCGATGGCATCTGCGGCCAGCATCACGTTCTGGGCGATCCGGCCCGTGTCGAACTCATAGCCCTCCGGTTCCTGCACCAGCGCCAAGGCCGCTGGGGCGCCACGGATCGGTCCGGTGAAGTCGCCGCACTCGGCAAGACGGTCCTTCTGGTCGGGATCGGTCACGACGATGACCGTCCAGGCCTGGAGGTTCTTGGCGCTCCCCGTCCAGCGGGCAGCTTCCAGCACGAGGCGCAGATCGTCATCTGCGATGGGATCGAGCGCGAACGTCCGCACCGCCCGCAGTTTCAGGATGTGGTCGTACGTCTGCATGACGCCAGGCTATCCGTCTGGATGAGGGCTCAGAACGCCTCATCCGCCATCTCCATCAGGGCGCCGTCCTCGCCCTCGGCGGCCTCGCGCCGCAGACGCGCCTTGGGGAGGGCATGGGTGGCGAAGAACCGTGCGGACGCCACCTTGCCTTCGTAGAAGGCCCGGTCGGAATCATCAGCACCCTCGAGTGCCTCGAGGGCGACCTCGCCATGGCGGATGAGGAGCCAGCCGATGATGACCTCGGCGAGACTCTCCAGCAGGCTTGTCGTGTGCAGCCCCGCCTTGTAGACCTCCTGCGGATCCTGCAGCGACGCCATGGAGTGCTCAACGAGGACACCGATGTGACCTTGCAGGTCTTCGAGGGCTGTGCCCAGCAGCTCCCGTTCTGCGGCGAGCGCCTCGTGCCCGCCCTTGGCGGTGTCCAGGATTCGCTCGGAGAACCGGGTCAGGGTCTGGCCTTGGTCCCTGACGATCTTGCGGAAGAACAGGTCGAGCCCCTGGATGGCGGTAGTGCCCTCGTAGACGCTGTCGATCTTGGCGTCGCGGATGTACTGCTCGATGGGGTAATCCTGGGTGTATCCCGATCCCCCGAACACCTGGAGCGAGTCGGCGAGCAGGTCGTATGCCTTTTCCGAGCAGTAGCCCTTGATCAAGGGAAGGAGCAGGTCGTTGAGCCTGGCGAAGTGATCGTCTTCGGGTTGGCGCACGATCTCGTCCTGGAGCTCTGCTGTGAACAGGAACAGAGCCCGCATGCCTTCGGCGTGGGCCTTCTGCAGCATCAGCAACCGGCGCACGTCGGGATGCCTGATGATCGGGACACGGGGTGCGGTCTTGTCCATGATCTCCGCCAGGTCCGCAGACTGGATCCGCTCCCTGGCGTACTCCAGGGCGTTGAGGTACCCCGTGGACAGGGTGGCTGCCGACTTGACACCCACCATCATCCTGGCGTCCTCGATCACGAGGAACATCTGGCGGATTCCCTCGTGGACGTCGCCGACGAGGTAGCCGACGGCCGGCTCTTCCATGCCCAGTGTCAACTCCGCGGTCGTGGACCCCTTGATGCCCATCTTCTTCTCGAGGTTCGTGGCGTAGATGCCGTTGCGAGCACCCAAGGTGCCGTCCTCATTGACTAGGTACTTGGGCACGATGAACATCGACAGACCCTTGGTCCCGGGCTCGCCGCCCTCACGGCGGGCGAGGACGAGGTGCACGATGTTCTCGTAGTAGTCGTTCTCTCCGGACGTGATGAACCGCTTCACACCTTCGAGGTGCCAGAGATCACCATCGACGTGCACGGCCTTGGTCGTGCCGGCGCCGACATCGGATCCGGCATCTGGCTCGGTGAGCACCATCGTGCCACCCCAACGGCGCTCCACCATCGGAAGGGCCCACTGCTGGACCTGGGCTTCGGTGCCGACGGCGGCGATGACACGAGCCATCAGCCCACCGGACGTGTAGAGGAAGGCCGTCGGATTGGCGCCCATGAGGAGTTCGCCGATGGCCCAGCGCACCGCATCCGGTGCTCCGTAGCCTCCCATCTCCGGCGGGAGACCCAAGAGATTCCAGCCTCCGTCGTACAGGGCGTCCAGACTGGCCTTCACCGAGTCGGGGAGACGCACGGACCCATCGATGAGCTCCAGGGGGATGCGATCGGCGTCTACGAAGCTGGCGGCAAAGTCCTCGGTCGCCAACCGGTCGACCTCACGCACCATGTCCATGACCGTGGCCCGGTCGAACTCGCTCCATGGCGCTGAGCCGAGGTACTCCTGCACTCGGAGAAACTCGAACAGGTTGAATTCCAGGTCCCGGAGATTGCTCTTGTAGTGACTCATGGCGCTCCTCGTGCGCTGGCTATCCAATTCAAGGTGTGATTTTGAGTATAGATTCCATTTTTGAGCGTTCAATCAAAGAGGGACCTAGGGTGCACCGCGATGGCCCGCTACCAGGTTGGAATCCGCACCGAGGCCCGCATCATCGATGCGGCCCGTCAGCTGCTGGCAGAACAGGGCCTGGAGGGCACGACACTCAAGGCGATCTGTGAGCGGGCTGGCATTCAAGCTGGGAGCTTCTACAACCTGTTTGACTCGAAGGAAGAAGTCATCCTGCGCGTCGTGCAAGAGTCGATCGAGGCGATCGATCCCGACCCGGCAGGAGCCCGAGGCGACACGCTGGACGACCTCGTTGCCGCGTACATCACGTTCATCACCAACGAGGCGCAGCTCGCGCGCGTCTACATCCAGGTGGCCATCGGCAGTGGTTCCAACAACCACGGCGCGGCGGCTCGGTACCTGCGCCACCACCAGCGCCGCGTCGAGCGCTTCGCCGCCGCGATGCGGCGCGCAGACCCGGGTCTCACCGCCGCTGAGGCTGGAGCGCGGGCCGAGGTGTTGCTCGGTGCCCTTGACGGACTCGCCTTCCGGTGGGTCCTCGACGGCGACTTCGACTTTGCGGCACACGCCAGGCGTGCCACAGACCGCTTCTCCTGAATCGCACCCCCATCGACGCCGTCCGGCGCGTAGGGTCCGTGGCGCCCACGCAGACGGAAGGAGTCGGGCATGCATTTCATCCAGAGCATCGGATACACGGTGCAGACCGGGAAGGCCAAAGGGTTCCAGGACTGGCTGGCGGACAACGAAGGTGCCTGGGCGAGCGCCATGCCGGAAGGCACCGAGTACATCGGAACCTTTGCCGCGGTCATGGGGACCAACAAGCACGCGGGAACGACCTACACCCTCTACCGACTGGACAGCTACGGGGCGCTGGACCGGCTGGCGGCGGCGATGAAGGACGGTGCGCTCGGCAAGATCATCAGCGACTCCGCACAGTTCGTCGACTGGGAGAGCGACGACTGGAGCCAGCTGATCCTGAAGGCCATGGGTGAGGCCACGCTGATCGAGTGACTCTGCTTGCATGAGTGGGTGAGCGCACGCCTGGAGATTGCTCCCGCCACACCGGACCGCAAGGATGATCTGCTCGACTTGTTCGGCCCCAACGGCGCATATTCGAACTGCTGGTGCACCTGGTGGCTGCTGCGTGGCCGCGACTGGGATGCGACACCCAAAGAAGGCAGGCGCGCGCTGCTCATGGGTCTCGTCGAGCGCGGGGAGGCGCCAGGCCTGATCGCCTACCGGGACGGCACACCCGTCGGCTGGTGTGCCGTGGGGCCGCGCTCCCGCTACGAGCGGTTCATGTCGCCTCGGGCGCGGGTGTACCGGCCGTTCGACGAAGAACCGACGTGGGTCGTCAACTGCTTCTTCATCCCGCGCGAACACCGGGGCCAGGGGATCGCCACCGCGCTCCTCGATGCCGCAGTCCGGTTCGCCGGAGCGCGCGGCGCCCGGATCGTCGAGGGCTATCCGATCGACCGCACGGCCTCGGCGCACACCTCGTCGAGCCTCTTCGTGGGCTCCCTGAGCACATTCCACGCCGCCGGCTTCGCGGAGGTGGCCCGCACCGGGGACCGCCCCCTCGTCCGCAAGGAGCTATGACGACAGCTCACGTACCAACCAGCGGTGGATCGGGGCCGCAGCTCGCCACCGGTCGAGGCAGTGGTCGACGAGCTCTGGCGAGAAGACCACGTCGGGGAGCGGCTCGTCGTCTCCGACCCACAGGGCGTTGTGCCGGATGAGTCGTTCGGCGGCCGCTCCAGACACGTCGTAGCCACCGGGGAGCCGCTTGTAGTGCTCCCCCTCCACCTGCCAACCCGCCCGTTCGCTGGTGGTCACGGCGCGCTTCAATGAGGCGCCGGCGCGGGTGTCGACGACCTTGCCGCGGTACGCGGCGAGCCGGTCGGAGTCGAAGCTGTGGGCGCCGGCACCGAGGCCAAGCGACTTCGGTGTCAGTCGGAAGAAGTATCCGGAGACGGCAGTCTTGCGCTCCCCTTCCCAGAACCACAGGTCGAGATGGTCCTTGTAGGGCCGCTTGTCTTTGGAGAAGCGGACATCGCGGTTGATGCGGAAGATCGAGCCGTTGATCCGCGCCTCTGCAACGATGCCGCGATCGATGGTGCGCAGCGCTGCGCCCGCGGCCGCGACGAAGTCCTTGGCAGGCTCGAGCCAGTACGTCTCGTACTGGTCGCGGTGGCCCTGGAACCACTCCTTGGTGTTGTTCGCGGACAGGTCGCGCACGAACATCGTCGTGGCCTTGGGGAATCCGGCGAAACCGGCCATTGCTCCTCGTGGGTCGCTGCCGCGACCCTATGGATCAGCGGCCTCGGGGGGAAGAGGGTCGTTCCCGGTGAGCCGCCGGTAGTCGTCAGGCGTGTCGACATCGATGGGGGCAGCCCGATCGACGGGGACGCGCGTCACCTCATGGACGGGTTCTTCCACGAGGTGGCGCCACAGCGGCTTGGGCCCAGCGAGGCGACGGACCTCCCCGAGGCACTCCCGGGAGAGCAGGAACGGGTGGGTGACGGTGCCGCGGAAGTCGCAGACCGCGGCGAGCGGATGATCAGCCCGCCACGCGGCAACGACGGCATCGATATCGCCCGCTTCCGTCTCGGGATGGTCGCCGAGGAGGAGCACGACCGCTGCCGCGTCCGCCACAGCGTCTGCGCCGGCGAGGAGCGACGATCGGTTGCCGCGAGACGGGTCCGGGTTGCGCACCACGGTCACGTCCTCGCCGAGCATCCGCTCCACTGCGTCCGCGTGAAACCCGGTGACGACGACCACACGATCGAGCTGCGACTGCATCGCGGCCGCAACGACGGAGCCGAGCACTGTTCCCGGCCCGTAAGGGAGCAGCTGCTTGGCCGTCCCCATCCGCTCTGCGGCGCCTGCAGCGAGCACGATTCCTGCGATCACCCGAGCACGCTACCGACGTGTCATACCCGGTGCGTACGGTGATCACCATGGTCGAGTTGCGAGCATCCGTGGTAATGCTGCTTCTCACGGGTGCCGCGTTGGCAATAGTGGCCGTTGCCACGGCGAGCCTGTGGGCCGCGGTGCTGGCGATCGGTGCGGTGGGGCTCGCCGGGCGTGTGGTCGCGTCCCGGCGTGCCGGGCTGTCGCGACGCCGCCATCGGTAGGCTCGCCGACGCCAAGTCGAGGAGATCCATGCGATTCGCGCTGCAGGTCAGTGGAGACTACGACCACGTCCGGGAAGCCGCCCAGTACGCCGAACGGGCTGGGCTGGCCGCCTTGGCGCTGCCGGATCACTACCTCATGGCCCTGAACGAGGAAGAGGCCAAGACGACACCGGCCAACGATGCGTTCGTGCAGCTCGGCGGCCTGGCAACCGCTACCGCGACACTCGAGTTGGTCGTGCTGGTGTCTCCGATCACCTTCCGGCACCCGGCCGTTCTGCTCAAGATGGGCATCACCCTCGACCAGATGTCGTCAGGCCGATTCAGCCTGGGTCTCGGCACCGGGTGGATGGATCGGGAGCACGAGGTGTTCGGGTTCGACTACCCGGAGACTGGCGAACGTTTCGCCAGGCTCGAGGAGGCGCTGGCCTACGTGTCCGCCGGCATCGCCTCCGATCACCCCGGCTTCGCTGGGGACCGCTACACCCTCCGGCCGTTCCCCATCGCTCCGCAGGCATCGCCCGGCTTCCGCCTCGTCGTCGGCGGAACCGGCCCCCACACCACACCGCGGCTTGCCGGCACATACGCGCACGAGTTCAACGTGTACCCAGGGCCCGGGCTCGAAAAGCGCATCGCCAGAGCACGCAACGCCGCACGGGACGCCGGAAGGGACCCAGACGAGCTCCTCATTTCAAGCGCAGGACAGGTCCACGGGGCGGACACCGCGACCGACCTCGACGAGATCCTCGACGAACTGGCCGCCGAAGCCGGTATGACGCGTGCAGACCTCGACGAGGCGCACGCTCGACGCAACTCCCCGGTCGGCACCTGGGATCAGCTCGCAGAACGGTTCGCCGTGTGGGAGAAGGTCGGCGTCGAACGCTTCTATCTCCAGCGAGGGTGGGATCCAGAAGAAACCCCTCAGCTTCTCGGCCGACTGGGCGCCTGAGACCGGTACCGTTCCTCCGTGCCCGGCAGCGACATCATCGACCTCGGTGGACCCGTCCACGTCGCCGACTATGGGGGTTCCGGACCGCTGATCGTGCTCGTGCACGGGTTGGAGGGATCGCACCTCAACTGGCTCGCGGTCGGACCGGGCCTCGCCGAGCACCACAGGGTCATCGCACCGGATCTGTCAGGCTTCGGCCTGACGCCGCCGTCATCACGCGGTGCGACCGTTGACGCCAACGCCGCACTGGTCCACGAGCTGATCCGCAAGTACGGAGACGGGCCGGCAACCGTCATCGGCAACTCGATGGGTGGGCTCATCGCCATGATCGCCACGGTGGGAGACCCATCCCTGGTTGAGCAGCTGGTGCTCGTGGACCCGGCGCTTCCTGCACCGCGGCTGGTGACCACGGATCCCGAAGTGCTGTTCAAGATCGCCGCACCGACGCTACCGCTGGTCGGAGGACAGTTCATTCGCTTCTATCACCGGACCCACACGCCCGAGGAGCACGCCAGGGAGAGCATGCGGTTCGTGTGCGCCGACCCAGACACCGTACCGGATGAGGTGCGGTCGGCGTCAATGGAGATGATCCGGCTGCGCCGCCGGATGGACTGGGCGGTTCCCAGCTTCGTCGAGGCCACGCGGTCGATCGCCCGCTATTCGCTCAACCGCAAGCGGTTCCTCGAGGTCATCCACCGCATCGCCGCACCAACGCTGCTCATCCACGGCGCCCAGGACCGCCTTGTCGACCCGGCCGCAGCCGAGTGGGTTGTCGGGGAGCGGCCCGATTGGGACCTTCGGATGTGGGACGAAACCGGGCACGTCCCGATGATGGAACACCCGGAACGCTTCATCTCCACCGTCCTCGGGTGGGACAGAACAACAGCTGGGTTCAGTCGCCGTTGGTGATGGCGGCGTGGGCGGCGGCCAACCGGGCCACGGGGACCCGGAACGGGGAGCAGCTCACGTAGTTGAGCCCCAGGCGATGGCAGAACTCGATCGAGTCCGGCTCGCCGCCGTGCTCTCCACAGATCCCGACCTCGATGTCCGGCCGGGTCTTCCTGGCGTCGGTGGCTGCGATCTCCATGAGCCTCCCCACGCCCGACTGGTCGATCGTGGCGAACGGATTCCGTTCCAAGATCCCCATCGACAGGTAGTCGATCAGGAAGCCGGCCTCGGCGTCGTCACGTGACATCCCAAAGGTCATCTGGGTCAGGTCGTTCGTCCCGAACGAGATGAACTCGGCGTACTCGGCAATCTCTGTTGCGGTGAGCGCCGCCCGCGGGACCTCGACCATCGTGCCGAATTTGTACGCCACCATCGCACCCGTCTCGTCCATCACGGCCTCGGCCTCCTCTTCGAGGATCGCCCGCTGTCTGGCGAGCTCCTCAGCATGGCTGGTGAGCGGGATCATCACCTCGGGGTGCACCTCCACGCCGTCTTTGGCGACGTTGGCAGCAGCCTCGATGATCGCTCGCACCTGCATTCGCGTGATCGCAGGCCGCAGTATGCCGAGGCGGACACCGCGCAGGCCGAGCATCGGGTTCGACTCGTGGAGGGCGTGCACGCGCTCCCTCATGTGCTCCACCTCCTCGAACTCGGCGAGGAGCTGATTCATCTTCTCCAGCGACCCGGCGTTCGAGATCCGAATCTTCAGGTCGGCGAGGCGGTCCGTCAGCTCCTCCCATGCCGGCAGGAACTCGTGGAGCGGAGGGTCGATCAGCCGGATGATGACCGGGTATCCGTCCATTGCCCGGAAGAGACCCTCGAAGTCGCTGCGCTGCAGGGGCAGCAGCTGTTCCAGCGCCTCGGTGCCCTCCACCCGCGTCTCGGCCATGATCATCTTGCGGACGATGGGCAGCCGGTCCTCGCCGAAGAACATGTGCTCGGTTCGGCACAGGCCGATGCCGTGCGCGCCATAGGACCGAGCACGTTCGGCGTCTTCCGCGTGGTCGGCGTTGGCCCAGACATCGAGCACGCGACGCTCGTCTGCCCAGCCCAGCAGCTTGGTGAGCCACGGATCGTCGATGTCGGGAACCCGGGTCTCGAGCTCCCCTGTGAACACCTCACCGGACGTGCCGTCCAGCGACACCCACTCGCCTTCGTGGACCACCCTGCCGTCGACGGACATCGTGCGCTCGCCGAGATCGATCGTCAGGTCGACAGCGCCGACCACCGCCGGCTTGCCGAACTGGCGGGCCACCAGCGCCGCATGGCTGGTCCTGCCGCCTCGCGATGTCACGATCCCTTGTGCGGCAAGCATGCCGTGGACGTCGTCCGGTTTGGTCTCTGGTCGGGCAAGGATGACGCGTTTGCCTTCCTCTCCCCAGCGCTGGGCGAGGTCGGGGTCGAAGGCAACGACTCCGACCGCGGCCCCTGGAGAGACGTTGAGCCCTGTGGCGAGGAGCGATCCCTCGCGGCGGGCGGAGCGCTTGGCGTCTGGATCGAACTGGGGGTGGAGGAAGAAGTCGACGTGACTCGGCTCCACTCGTAGCAGGGCCTCATCGCTCGTGATGAGGCCTTCGTCGGCGAGATCGACGGCGATGCGCACAGCGGCCTGGGCGGTCCGCTTGCCATCGCGCGTCTGGAGCAGCCACAGCTTGCCCTGCTCGATGGTGAACTCCATGTCCTGCATCTCGCGGTAGTGCTCTTCGAGCGACCGGGCGATGGTCTGGAACTCGCCATAGACCTGCGGCATCACCTCGCCGAGCTCTGCGACGGGCTTGGTGATCCGGATCCCCGCCACGACATCTTCGCCCTGAGCATTGATCAGGTAGTCGCCCTCGATCACCGGCTCACCGGTGGTGGCGTTGCGCGACATGGCGACTCCGGTGGCCGAGTCGCTACCCATGTTTCCAAACACCATCATCTGCACGTTCACCGCCGTGCCCAGATCGTGGGCGATGCCGGCTGCATTGCGGTAGTCGACCGCCCGCTTCCCGTCCCAGGACCGGAACACTGCTTCGACCGCCATACGCAGCTGGTCCCTGGCGTCGACCGGAAAGGTCCTGCCGGCCACGGCTTCTACGATGTCCTTGAATCGAGTCGCGGCTTCGCGCAGGTCCTCGGTCTCGAGGTCCGAGTCGTTGTCCACGCCGCGCCGCTCTCGCAGCCGGCGCAGGACCTCCTCGAACGGCTCGTCGCGCATTCCCATCACGACCACACCGAACATCTGCACGAGCCTGCGGTACGAGTCGTAGACGAAGTGAGCGTCCGGGAAGATCCGCAGCATGCCGTCGACGACTTCGTCGTTCATGCCGATGTTGAGCACCGTGTCCATCATCCCCGGCATGGAGAACTTGGCCCCGCTCCGACACGACACCAGCAGCGGCCGATCGGCGTCGCCGAAGCGCTTGCCCGTGGCCTGTTCGATCTCGGCAATTGCCTCCTCGACTTCGTTCCACACGTCCTCGGGGAGCTCTCCCCCGCTCTCGAGATACGCCGTGCATGCCCGTGTCGTGATCGTGAAGCCCGGAGGAACCGGGAGACCGAGCCGCGTCATGTCTCCGAGGTTGGCTCCCTTGCCGCCGAGCAAGCCCCGAACATCATCCCACTCGCCTCCGACGGCCGCCGAAGCTTCCTCCACGTCCTCGAAGCAGTACACCCACGTCATCGATCGTTCCTCTCGTTGGTCACTCGCACGAGCATGCGGACTCGATGATGCCCTGCGTAGGGCAATTCGGACCGTTTCTGCAACCGGCCAGTACCGTTCTGCCGGATGTCACCCCGGGCAGCCACCCGTCTGACACTCGCTCTGGGCGCCCTGGCGCTGCTCGGCGCGAGCTGTGCCGTGCAACCGTCCCGCGCCGAAGAGACCGAGTTCTTCCCCATTGCACCGCTCGCCGCACCCGCCACGACGACTTCGACTCCGCCGACCACGACAACGCCGCCCACCACGGCCCCTCCGACCCCCCAGCCGACCGCCCCGCCCGAGCCGGTACGTCAGACCCTCGTCGTCCACGGCACGGGCGACGTGAATCTCGATCCCGGGTTCGTGCGCACCTTCCCCTCCGAGGGCTACGACTACGCGTGGTCTGGCCTCGACGGCCTGTTCCTCCATGACGGCCTCTCCGTCGTGAACCTGGAGTGCTCCGCAGGGCCAGGCACCAGGGCGTGGGACAAGACGTGGATCTTTGCCTGCGACCCCGACTCGTATCCCGCAGCCGCAGCTGCAGGCGTCGACATCGTGAACCAGGCGAACAATCACGGTGCCGACTTCGGGATCGCCGCCATGCTTGACGGCAGCAATCTGCTCGGCGAGGCTGGTCTGATCCCCGTCGGCGCCGGTGAGAACGCCGTAGCGGCGTACGCCCCTGCAGTCGTCGACGTGGACGGCTGGACGATCGCCGTGTTCGGCGCCACCGCAGTCGGGCCCGAGAACGGCTCCTGGGCGGCCGGTGAAGACCGCGCAGGGGTGGCCGCGGCCACGAACCTGGAGGCGATGACTGCGGCGATCGCGGAAGCGGACGCCATCGCCGATCTCGTCCTGATCACCGTCCACTGGGGCGAAGAGGGAGACCGGGCACCGCGCCGGTGGGTGCGCAACCTGGCTGAGGCGTACATCGACGCAGGCGCAGACGGCATCTTCGGCCACCACACCCATCGGCTGGGACCCCTCGAGTGGTACCGCGGCCGGCCGATCGCCTGGACGCTCGGCAACTTCGTGTGGCAGGCGTTCCCGGCCGCGGCGACCACAACCGCGATCGCCGAGTTCGTCTACGAGCCGGACGGCCGGATCGGTGCCTGCCTGGTGCCCGTCGTCATCGAACGGACCGGTCATCCCGTGGTCCAGGACACCACCGGCCCGTGCGCGCCCCCTGGCCTCTGAGCCGACCGGGCACCAGATGCCATGCGAGGCCGACAGACGAACCTGGTCACCGCCCGCTCGCGGAGCGATAGCCTGGGCACATGACTGCCGTCATCGCCGTCGCCAACCAGAAGGGTGGAGTCGCCAAGACGACCACCGTCCATTCGCTGGCATCGGCTCTGGTCGAACGGGGACGCACGGTGCTGCTCGTCGACCTCGACCCGCAGGCCTGCCTCACCTACTCCGCTGGCATCGATCCCGACGGGCTCCAGATCAGCCTTCATGACGTGATGCTCGGCAGAGCAAAGGTCGACGAAGCTGTGCTCGCCGTCGATGGGATCGACGTGGTGCCGAGCACGATCGACCTCGCCGGTTCCGAGATCCACCTCCTGACCAAGACCGGAAGGGAGTTCGTCCTACAGCGGGCCTTGCGGCCGGTCGTCGGCGACTACGACTACGTGATGATCGATTGCGGGCCCTCACTTGGGATCCTGACGATCAACGGACTCACCGCGGCCACGCATGCCATGATCCCGTTCCAAGCCGAGACCTTGAGCCATCGGGCGATCCAGCAGCTCATCGAGACGATCGACGACGTGCGTCACTACACCAACGAGGACCTCCAAGTCCTCGGCGCCGTGGCCACGATGTTCGACGCACGCACCCGGCTCAGTCAGCGGGTGCTCGGTGAGGTCGGGGCGATGCACGGGCTCGATGTCCTCCCTCCGCCGATTCCGCGATCGGTGCGTGTCGCCGAGGCGCCGGAACGGGGGCGCTCAGTCCTCGACCACGCCGGATCGTCGAAGCCGGCGATCGCCTACCGCGAACTCGCCGACGCCGTCGAGGCGGCATTGTGACCGAGCGCACCGACCCGAAGGGCAAGCGTGCCCTGTTCGAGGCAGAGCCTGCAGCCGAAGAGCAGCGCCTCGAAGACGACCCCCTGGTCGGCGGTGACCGCGTGGAGGGCAAGCGGGCGCTCTTCTCGGCGGGAGGACACCGGCCGGGAACGGTGCTGATCGACTGCGCCAACTGCGGGGTGCGCAGCCGCGTGTCGCTCATCGAGGCGATGGTGCGCGTCGTTTCGATCTCGTTGTGGTGGCCGGGTAAGCGCTACAGCCGATGGCTGCAGTGCCCTTCGTGCCAGCGCCGGTCGTGGGTTCGCATCGACTGGTTGGGCTGATCTCAGCCGCCGCCGACGAACTGTTCCCGGTCGACGAGGACCCTCAAGTGGTCGCCGCGAGCGGCGACCACGTCGCCCTCCATCAGCTGCACGAAGAACTCGATCCGTCTCCCCTCGGTTCTGATCACCCTGGCGGAGGCCACCACCTCGGCGCCGACATACGAAGGAGCCAGGTGGTCGACGCGCAGGTGGGTGCCCACCGTGGTGAAGCCGTCATCGACACCCGAAGCAACCGCGGCCACCGCGGCTTCTTCCATCAGCGCGGCGACGCGGGGGGTGGCCAACACCGGCACGTCCCCACTGCGGAACGCGGTCGCGGTGTCTGCCTCGGTCACGACCAGGGGAATCTCGGCCTTGCGGCCTGCCTCGATGCTCATGCACAGCAGGCTAGGACTCGCCAGACTGGTGCCGGATGCTTACGCACCACGGCGACGTTCACGTGCTCGACCTCGGCGACGGAGAGAACCGGATCGATCCCGCGATGCTGAGCGGCCTCGAAGAGGCCCTGTCCGCTGTCGCAGAGGCGCCCCCGCCCCGTGCGCTGGTCACGATGGGGTCAGGCAGGTTCTATTCGAACGGTTTCGATCTCGACCTGATCACGACCTACACCACCGACGAGCTCGTTGAATTCGCCTCGCGTTTCGAGCGGTTCCTCGCCGCGCTGGTGACTGCGCCCTTCATCACGGTCGCCGCGATCACCGGTCACTGCTACGCGGCGGGAGCCCTGCTGACACTCGCCCACGACTACCGGCTGATGCGCAACGACAGGGGATGGTTCTGCCTGCCTTCGGTGGACGTCGGGATTCCCTTCACGCGGGCGATGACCGAACTGATCACGGCCAAGGTGCCTGCCCCGACGGCGCACAGCCTCGTCGTGTCCGGAGACCGGATGGGAGGAGCCGCCTGCGAGGGGTACGGCGTCGTCCACGACGCCCTCGGCCACGACCAGGTCGTACCGAGCTCGATCGAGCTGGCCGCACGGCTCGCCGGCAAGGACCCCACCACCTTGGGGACGATCAAGCAGCGCCTGTACGCGGCGATCCTCGATCACGTGCGGTGAGACATCCCATCGACCGCATGGGCGGTCTCGTCCTGTCCCGCGGCCCGGAACGGCTGCGCTTCTTCTCGGAGGGCTGGGGCGGCGCAGCACAACTCCGGTCTCTCGGCCTTCCCCAAGAGCCGCCGTCTCCAATCGAGATCGAATGGGGACCTCCGCGGTTCTCCGGCGCATTGTCGGTGCGGGACGGAACGTTCCTCAGTCCGGTCGCAGCTCTCCGCGCGGTCACCCGCGACGCTCACGTGCGGCGGATCGCACCGGCAGCAGGAGCCGATCGCATCTGCCTTCTCATGGCGGCCTGGAACGATCACGGGTACGAGACCAGGACCCGCCTCGCCAGGCAGCTCGCAGGCCGCGGCATCGCCTCGCTCCTGCTCCTCCAGCCCTATTACGGGCCGCGCCGCCCCCATCCCGACGTTCACCAACCGATCGCGACGGTGGCCGACTTCGCCCTCATGGGACATGCTGCACTCGAAGAAGGGCGGGCCCTCCTGGGGTGGGCGGGAGAACGGAGATATCAGCCAGGGGTCTCCGGGTACTCGATGGGCGGGAACATGGCAGCGCTGATCTCCGCCACCGTCGCTTCTCCTGTGGCCACCGCACCTCTCGCCGCGTCGCACTCGCCTGCCCCGGTGTATCTCGACGGAGTACTCCGAGCCGGCATCGCGTGGGAGGCGCTCGGTGGCGAAAACGCCGCGGCTCCGCGCCTGCGCGACCTCCTACTCATGGCATCGGCGCTGCGGGTTCCGCCTGCGCCGCACACCGCTCATGCCGTCATCGTCGGCGCTCGCCACGACGCGTACGTGCCGCGGTCTGCAACCGAGGACCTCCACCATCACTGGCCGGGCTCGGAGCTGCGCTGGCACGGTGGGGGTCACGCCACACTGCTGTGGCTGCGCATGCACCGGCTCGCAGACGCGGTTGCAGACTCCTTTGCGCGGACGTTCCCCGTCAGGCGCTCTTGAACTGGAACGAGGCGACCGATTCGATCGTAGAAGGCCCCCCCCTCCGCACGGAACCGGCATCCCGTCATAATCCCGTCATGACCTCCGAGGTGCACATCGAAGCTGCGGGGCGCGCGATCCGCATCTCGTCACCCGAACGGGTGATGTTCCCCGAGCAGGGGTGGACGAAACTCGATGTCGCTCAGCACTTCGCCCTGGTCGCTCCTGGGGCGCTGCGGGGGGTCTCCAACCGGCCGACGATGATGAAGCGCTGGACGAAGGGCGTCGCCAACGAGCCCTTCTACGTGAAGCGTGCGCCCAAGAACGCCCGCAGCACCGTCGCAGTGGTGTTCCCGTCTGCTCGGCCCGGCCGCATGTTTCTTCCCCGCGACGAGGGTGACGTCGTGTGGCTGGCGCAGATGAACTGCCTCGACCTCCACCCGTGGAACGCTCGGGCAGACGATCTGGACCATCCCGATGAGATGCGCATCGATCTCGACCCCACAGCCGGCTTCGGATTCGACCATGCCAGGGATGTGGCCCACACGGTCAAAGAGGTCCTCGACGAGCTCGGCCTCATCAGCTGGCCGAAGACGTCCGGCAACCGCGGCATCCACATCTACATCCGCGTCCTACCCGAGTGGGACTTCTTCGAGCTGCGCCGCGCAGGCCTCGCCCTCGACCGCGAGGTCGAACGCCGCCACGAACTGGCCACGACAGCATGGTGGAAGGAGGAGCGCCGTGGCGTGTTCCTCGACTACAACCAGAACGCCCGCGACAAGAGCGTCGCATCTGCATACAGCATCCGCCACACCGGGTGGGTTTCGACTCCGTTCCGATGGGACGAGCTCGACGACATCGACCCCGCCACCTACACCCTCGGCTCGTTCGCCGACCGCTGGGCGGACGTCGGTGACCTGACGGAGGGCATCGACGCCGCCGCCGGCAGGCTCGATCGCCTCATGGAGATGGTGGCAGAGGACGAGGACCGCGGCCTCGGCGACGCTCCCTGGCCGCCGCACTACCCCAAGATGCCGGGAGAGCCGCCCCGGGTGCAACCGTCACGCCAACGCCGGCCCACCGAGGACTACTGATCTCGTCTCCGACTGGCGTACGACACGATGGGCCCGTCCGCAGACGGGCCCACGGAACACACGATCACGGTGACAGAAGGCGTCATCACCCGGATGACCCTTCCCAACTACGGAGCCTTCGAAGCTCCGCTGGCGCGCTTCGCTCAGGCCGAGGACGGATACGCCGAAGCCTGCGGACGGCGTCGCGGTCGCGAGCATCGCCGGCTACGCCCTCACCGAGCGGTGCGGGAGCTTCCTGGCCGGGTACGAGGCTGCGTACGTTGCCGGACTGAACGGCTGAATCCTGGACCCTGCGGGGTCCCGCAGCCGCGCCAGGTAGGTTGGGCGAGGAACGAGGAGACGGTTTGTTCGTAGACGCCCACGCCCATCTCGACGCGTACACGGACGACGAGATCGACGGCGTGCTCGCCGCGATCGAACAGAATCGGATTCTCACGGTCGGGGTTTCGGTCGACGCCGCTTCCTTTGCGAGAACTGAATCCATCGCGGCACGTTCCAGCCTCGTCGTGCCCGCGTTCGGGGTTCACCCGTGGGAGGCACCGCGCCATGCGGATGCGCTGGGGGACCTCGGCGAACTGGCAGACCGGAGCCCGCTGATCGGCGAGATCGGCCTGGACCATCGCTTCGTCACAGATCGCACACAGTGGCCGGCACAGCGCAGGGTCTTCTCCCATCTCCTGCACCTGGCGAGAGAACAGGACAAGCTCGTCAACGTCCACTGCGTGGGTGGGGAACACGACACCGCCGAGACGCTGCTGAGCCATGGCATCGAACGCGCCATCATCCACTGGTATTCGGGACCGCACGACGTCCTCGCCGAGATGATCGCAGCCGGCTTTCTGTTCACCGTCGGGGTCGAGGTGCTGCACTCGGACCACATCCGTGGCATCGCGAGAGCCATCCCTAACGATCAGCTCCTCACCGAGACCGACAACCCCGGCGGTCACCGCTGGCTGACAGGAGACACCGGCAACCCGTCTCTGATCAGCGACGTCGTCGCCGAGCTGGCCAGCACCCGCGCAACGAGTCGGGAAGAAGTCCTCACCACCGTCCGGGCCAACATGGCCAGGCTCTTCGCGAACGACCAGCACCTGACACCCTGGCTTGACCAGCTCCCCAGGTAGCCGCTGCTCACCCCACCACCGTGGCGAAGCCCGGTCCCTCGGGGAGCTCGAGCTGATCCAGCGCGCACTGGACCGCATCCTTGTCTGGTCGCCAGCGCTCGAAGCGGGTGGCGTGGCGGAACCGGCCTCCTGTGAGCTGGTCGTAGCTCACCTCGATCACGACGCCAGGCCGCACCGGGACCCACGACAGGTCCTTGCCTGCCGACCAGCGGCTCTCGGCTCCCGGGACCCGTACCGCCTCACCTCCGAACGACTCGTCGACCGCGAGCTGTTCGAATTGGCGGAGCATCTCGGTCCGGTCCTGACCGGAGAACCCCGAACAGTGGCCGACGAAGGACAGCTCCCCGGCCGGCGTGTACAACCCGAGCAGCAGTGACCCGATCTGGGTTCCGTCCTTGTGGACCCGGTAGCCGCCGACAACACAGTCCACGGTTCGCCTGTGCTTGATCTTCGCCATCTCCCGCTTGCCGTGGACGTAGGGCCGGTCGAGCCGCTTGGCAACGATCCCGTCGCACCCTGCGGCCTCGAACTCGACGAACCAGCGGTTGGCCACCGCCACGTCGGTTGTCGACGGAGTCAGGTTCCAGGGAGGCTCCAGATCGGCCGCGAGCGCAGACAGCCGCTCACGCCGCTCGGCGAACGGGCGTTCCCGCAGGTCCTCGCCGGAATCGGCGAGCAAGTCAAACGCGATCAGCTGTGCCGGGGTCTCCCCAGCGAGCTTCGCGACGCGCGACGCTGCGGGGTGGAGACGGTTCTGCAGGGCGTCGAAAGACAGCACGTCGGCGCGCACGACGACGACTTCGCCGTCGACGACGGTGCCCGGCGGTAACGCCCCAAGGGCGCCCGCCAACTCGGGGAAGTACCGCAGCAGGGGACGCTGGTTGCGCGAGTCGAGCCGCGCACTGCCGGCTCCCGACCACGAGACGGCGCGAAACCCGTCCCACTTCGGCTCGTAGGCCCACCCGGGCGGTTCCGGCATCGTCTCCCGGACCCGGGCTTCCATGGTCTCGATCGGCGGGGTGAACGGCCATGACATGAGGCGAGCCTATCCGCGTGGGAATACGCGCAGGACAGCGCCGTTGCCTCGGGAATGGACCCACTGACCCAGCACCGGACGCAGAAGAACCACCTCTTCTCAGACGCCCACCACTCCCCTCTTGCCGGCGTCCCGCGCGGCGCGGTGGCACTGTCGTACTACGAACCAGACGCAGACCTGGTCTTCGACCTGGACCTCGAGGCGGGCGATGGGTCCCCGCTGCAGGTCGCGACCAGCGACGGAGCGGAGCGCACCTACCGCAGAGCAGCGACGGTCTCGTTCACCGTCGACGACGAGCCGGTGAACCTCACGCTGTACGACACCGGGCACACCGGGCTCTTCCTCCCGTTCCGGGACACGACGAACGGCAGCGAGACGTACGGCGCCGGTCGCTACCTCGACCTCGAGCCCGACAGCGGGCGGATCGTGATCGACTTCAACTATGCCTACAACCCGTTCTGCGCCTACAACGACGCCTACTCGTGCCCGCTGCCGCCGGCGGAGAACTGGCTCCGGGTTCCCATCAGGGCAGGGGAACGCGAGTTCACCCAGGCGTAGCAGCGTGGTGGGCAATACGGTCTAGCCTCGCCGGCCATGGCCATGCTGGTCACCATTCGCGAACCAGGACGTGCGCCGATCATGCGCAGCGTCGTCGAAGGACACTTTGGCGACCCGGACGAGGCCGCCATCGACGACGAGCTGGCGACCACCGATCTGTTCGCCCTCCCCGGGTTGGCCGACTGTCACGGCCACCTGGCCATGAACGCGCTTGGCGATCTCTCCGGCCTCGACGACGCCTCGGTCGTGGCCAACACCAGCGCCAACGCCTGGGCCCAGGTCGAAGGAGGGGTCCTGTTGGTGTGTGACAAGGGGTCCAACAGCGATGCCTCGCTCCTCATCCTCGACGCCCCCCCAACGGACCGCCCCCAATTGCAGATGGCCGGCAGGACGATCGCCACGCCAGGCGGCTACTACGACGGCTACGCCGTCGAGGTCGACGACGCCGGACTGGCGGATGCCGTCGCCGCGGCTGCCGGGCCCCACGGGTGGGTCAAGATCGTCGCCGACTGGCCGCGCCGCGGCTCGGGACCTCAGGCCAACTTCTCCACAGAAGCGCTGGAAGCAGCCGTTGCCGTCGCCCACGCTGCAGGGTGCCGCGTGGCGGCGCACACCATGGCACCTGCCGGAACACGCCCCGTCCTCGACTCCGGCGTCGACTCCGTCGAGCACGGGCTGTTCATGAACGAGGATGACGTGAAGCTGCTTGCAGAGCGAGGTGGCGCCTGGGTGCCCACCCTGCTCGGAGTCGAGACGATCGTGGAGTTCCTGGGGGCAGAGAGCTCCGGCGGCAGGCTGCTGCGCACCGGGATCGACAACGTCGGCGAGCTGCTGCCGATTGCGGAGCAGCTCGGCGTCACCATCCTCGCCGGCACCGACCTGGCCGTCCCCCACGGCAGGGTGGCCGCCGAAGCCGTCCGTCTTGCCGAGGCCGGGCTGAGCTCGGAGGTCGCAATCGCTGCAGCCTCCACGGCGGCATACGACTACCTGGGCGTCGATCGTTCCTTCGCAGTGGGCGAATCCGCAGATGCAGTCTTCTTCACCGAGGACCCGCGAGAGAACCCCTCGGTGTTGCTCGATCCTGCAGTGGTGATGCGGGCGGGAAGGATCGTGCGGTGACCGAGGCGCTCTACGTGCCCAGCGGCGACCGGTTCAGCCCGACCGAGCTCACCACTTCACCCTGGTCGACCGATGCGTGTCACGGCGGGCCGGCGGCGGCGCTGCTGACTCGCGAGATCCAGCGGCTCGAGCCGGAGACCTTCCACCTGGCCAGGATCACGATCGAGATGCTCTCGATCGTCCCCCGCATCGACGTGATGGTCACCGGTGATGTGCTGCGTCCCGGCAAGCGCGTGCAGCTGTCCACTGCGGAGTTGTCCACGGTGAGCGGTGAGGTTCTCGCCAAAGCCACGGCGTGGAGCCTGCGACACCGCGAGCCCTTCCCCTTGCCGCCAGAGGCCGCCGGGTCGGTGGGAAGGCTGCCACCGCCCGAGGAACTTCCAAACGACACGTTCCCCGGAGCCGACTGGGTCGACTACTACGGCGATGCCCAGGAGCGTCGGGTTGTCTACGGCGACTTCCTCCGCCCCGGCCCGGCCGCCGTGTGGTTCCGGCTCAAGGTCCCCGTCGTGGCAGGCGAGGACCCCACTTCGGAGCAACGCGTGGTCGCCATGGCAGACTCGGCCAACGGCATCTCGTCGGTCGCGACCTTCGACGACCTGCTGTACATCAACCCCGATCTCACCGTGCATCTGGCGCGCGCCCCCCAGGGAGAGTGGATGGCGATGGACGCCACGTCGTACCTCGACCCGAGCGGTCGAGGCTTGTCCGACACCGTCCTCTACGACCGTGGCGGGTATCTGGGCAGGGCCAACCAGACGCTGTTCGTCGACGAGCGGTGACGCGTCAGGGACCGCCCGAAGGCGGCCCCTGTCGAGTCGTCACCGGGTCGAGACGTCAGGCACCGCCCTCCAGGAGTTCGATGTCGGTCTGCTTGGAGAAGCTCGTTCCCTCAGTGTCACCGGAGATGCCGGCCAGCGCATTTCGGGCGAGATCCCTCCGGAACGAATCATCCCCCGGAGCGGAGCCCAAAATGCCCTGCGACACCGCAATTTCGGCCGTCTGGTCCCACAACGCCTGGCTCATGATGCCGATGCCCTCTGGCGACGGCCAGATCAGCGCGTTGATCTCGTTCAGCTGCCACTCCATGTGGCTCTTGCCGAGCTGCGGGCCTGCGGCGAGAACCACGTCGACGCAGCCGTCGAAGTTGTCCCTGCAGTACATCCAGCCACGGAACGACGCCCTGAGGAATCCCTCCGCGATGGCGACGTTGGCCGGATCGTCCAGGTATGAGGCCTGCACCCACACCGCGTCCTGGAGCATCGCCGTGCCCACGTCGTTGTAGTCGATCACGTTGAAGTCGGTCGGCTGGTACAGCTCACCCGTCGCCGGGTTGACCACCTCGAGGATCTGGGCGTACTCGTTGTAGATCATCGCTTCGGCGGCATCCACTTCGCCGGTGCCGCCGGCCTCAGCAGGCAGTAGCTGCAACATGTCGAAGCCCTGCTGGATCTGGTCGATGTCGCTCGCCGGATCCATGCCGGCCTGGCGGATTGCGGCGATCACCTCGTGCTCGTTGCCGAAGCCCCAGGTCCCGATCCGCTTGTCGCGGAAGTCGTCGACGGTTTGGATTCCCGTCTCCTTGAACGACACCTGCAGCGTCCCGCTGCGCTGGAACACCTGAGCGATGTTCACCAGCCCGGTACCACCCTCATTCGACTCGAGGGCCTTGGGGACCCAGGCGAGTCCGAACTCGGCGCCACCGGTGGCCACGACCTGCTGGGGGACGATGTCGACACCGCCCTCGAGGATCGTCACATCCAGGCACTCGTCCGCGTAGTACCCCTGATCCACCGCGGCGTAGTAGCCCGCAAACTGCGATTGGGCAAACCACTGGAGCTGGAGCTTGATCGGGGTGACCTCGCTGCAGTCCTCACCGCCTCCACTCGCATCGTCGTCGCTCCCGCACGCCGCAGCGACGAGCGCAAACACCGCAACGAGCAGCCCAATACGGAACCAATGCTTCTTCATCCATCCTCCTCCGCCGGGGACACAGGCAACCTACGCGTTGCGGTGCGCCCCTGTCGAATGGTCAGCGTCGAGTTTCCCGAACTGTCACGTGCCACGGCATCGCCAGCCGCTCGGCGATCACGATCACCAAGTAGAAGGCGATGCCCATGAGGGTGCCGATGATGATTCCTGCCCAAGCCTCGGCAAGCCTCGTGCCGGCAGACTGCTGGAGGATGTACACGCCGAGGGCCTTGACCGGCCCTCCGAAGTACTCGGCGACGATGGCCCCGATCAGACTGAGGACCGCTCCGATCTTGAGCCCGGTGAACAAGAACGGCAGGGCGTTTGGCAGCCGAACCTTGCGCAGGATGGCCCGGTCGGAGGCGGCGTACGAGCGCATCAGCTCGAGTTCGTTGGGATCGACGAGACGCAACCCCCTGGTCATGTTGATCATCACAGGGAAGAACACCATCACCGAGACAACTGCCATCTTCGACAACGGGTTCGTGCTCCCGAACCAGGCGTTGAAGATCGGGGCCAGAGCAACGATCGGCGCCGAGTTGACGGCGATGGCCAGAGGAAGAGCCCCCTCCTGGACGGCCTTCCATCGTGCCGTGGCCAGGGCGATCAGGAACCCCAGTGAGGCGCCGACGGCGAACCCGCCGACGGCCTCCTGGAGGGTCACCCATGCCGCCCCTGAGATGAACGCACCCTCGGTCTCGTAGGCCAGGGCGATGTCGGACGGCTTGGGGA
>Ga0255048_10000817_pt1 | contig 22845 bp, 30 predicted proteins | sample JV7_2_2_MG_FD_183619 | JGI IMG/M metagenome (GOLD analysis project Ga0255048, IMG submission 183619) | Seawater microbial communities from Jervis Inlet, British Columbia, Canada - JV7_2_2 | ecosystem: Environmental > Aquatic > Marine > Inlet | place: Canada: British Columbia | collected 2016-10-06
CTCGCTCCACATCGACGACTTGCACCGTCAAGGTTCCAATAGTCTCCGGACCGGAAGGCACCGGGAGTTGCGGCACTGGGAGGATGACAGTCATGACTACCGCAAGCCCAACGCCCACCAAGCCGAACAAACCTCGCGCAAGCCGTCTCGACAGAGTCAGTTCGCGATCGACGAATAGGAGATCCCCGCCGGCAAGACCTATGGCAATCGCATAGAGCGGGACCATCTGCCATCGAAACCCTTCGGTCTGCATCTGGAGAACGATGCTGATCGACAGAAGACCGGCGGCAATCCCCCTCCGTGGTCTGACGCCAAAAGCTACGGGCCAGACGACAGCAAAGACCACGGCGAAGAAGAGGACGAGTTCGAACTGTCTCAAGCTCCAGCGAGATTAAGAGCGTGAGCTGACTAGTGCAGCTTCAGTGCTTGCCGCCTATGAGATCGCTCCCCAACTGTTTGGGATACGGGTTCCCTGGTGGAACACCATTTGCCAACGGCCATTGTCTTTGATCCATATGGAGCTGCGCCGCGCTTCCTGCCCGGCCTGGCCAACGCTGCGGTAGTTGATGAGAGCCGTTTCGGGGGCGAGTTCCCTTATGGCGAAGTCGCGAATGAGCACGGGGATATGCTCCTCCCTGGAAAGCATTTCGATCAGCATTCGCTTCTCGTAGACGCGGCCCGAGCTTCCGAACTCGATGAAATCATCCCGTAGGAGGTCGCCAAGCCGCTCAGGGTCACCGCGGGCCCCGGGATCGAGCATCTCCATCTCAAGCTCGTGTAACTCGTCGAACCACCTGTGCTGTCTGGCCTTGAACCTTCCGATACCTGTCAAGCGTCCCTCCTCGGGCGTTCAACAGGTTAAGGGGGAGGGTTCACCCGGACAGTGCAATCAGGTTGTCGATGGCCGCGCGAAGCTCTTCCTCTCCGCGAAGACCCGCCCAGGCTTCGACAACGGTCTTGTCGCCTGCGATGAGGACGGTCACCGGCTGGTAGGGAACTCCATAGAGCTGGAAAATTGTCTCTTGGTCGTCTAGACCCCACTGGATTCTTCCGGATTGGAACAACTCATCTGCCCTGGCCTGGGTTGCCTCGAAATTCGACTTCCAGGCCGGGGCAACAAAGTCGACCTCGTCCGCATACTCAACCGCCAGGGCATCTATAACGGGCAACTCCCGTCGACAGCTGGGTCACCACTCCGCCCAGAACACCATGTACACCGGTTTCGATCCTTCAGAGAGCGTGTACTCGCCGCCTTCGCCCAACTCCAGTGTGAAGTCGGGCGCAACCGGTCTACCCGAATCTGTCGTCGGCGGAGAGACCGGATCCGAAGTTGTCGGCGTGGAGCCGTCATCGGCCGTGGTCGACGGGGAATCAGCAACGGACGAAGCGGGAGCCACCGCATCTTGACTCCCCGGAGTCTGGTCAGAGGCAGTTCCGCCACAGGCAGCAATCAACACGAAAAGAGGTACGAGACGACGCACGATCGAAGACGGTAGGACAGCCTACGTTTAATGCGAGTAAATGATGTGCCGGCCGATGCACTGCAAACTCGCGGCTCCCGGTAAGATTCGGTTCCCGTGCCCAACCCGACTCTGTATTTCGCCTACGCCTCGTTTCTTGACCCGGACCGCATCGGAGATGTCGCCCCCGGAGCCAAGTTTCTCTTCACGGCGCACTATCCAGAAACCAAGCTCGGCTTCGTCGACTCAGGTAACAACGGAGCAACGGCGACACTCACGCGTGACCCGGCACACACAGTTTGGGGCGGTGTGTTTGAGATTCCCGAGGATCAGGTCGACGCCCTGGTGAGCGCCGAGGCGCACGAAGGGAGGTCTCCCGGATTTGACCACAAGGCGGTCGACCGGGAGGGCAACAAATACGACTGTCTCGTCTTTGTTGCCGCCGGTGCGCCCTGCGACGACTATCTGCCAACGACCGAGTATCTCGAGACAATGATCAGAGGCGCCCGACACTGGAGCCTCCCGGCGGGTTGGGTCATGGGACTCGAGGATCTCGAGGAAGATCCCCTCTTCTCATAGTTCTCTATACAGAGTCCTCAACGGGGAACAGTCTGTACAGACCCCAGGCAATGATGGCTCCGATCAGCGGCGCATATATGTAGACCCAGAGTTGGCCAAAGTCCCCTCCGGAGACCGCAGCCGGGCCGAACGAGCGGGCCGGGTTGACCGAGGCGCCAGAGAACGGGATGCCGGCCAGATGGACGCCGACCAGTGTCAAGGCAATCGCGGCAGGCGCATGGTTGTGGCCCCTTTGCACGACCACCATTATCACCCAGACGAAGATCGCCGTGAGCAGGACCTCGACAAGGATTGCCGTGTTGAGATCGGTATAGGTGGTTGCGGTCAGACCGACTGATTCTCTGCTCGACGCCGCCCAAATCACGAGAGAAGCGACTCCGGCACCTGCGAACTGGCCTATCCAGTATCCGATGGCGTCGGAGAACGAAATACGCTTGTCGAGAAGCATGGCCAGCGTCACCGCCGGGTTGAAGTGGGCACCGGACACATGGCCCACAACCCAGATCCCTGCCAGCAGAGCGAGACCGAAGGCGAAGCCGATGGCGATGATCTCGGCCGCTCCGTTTGCTCCCCCAACTGCCAGGATTCCCATAGATCCGAGGACAACGAGAATGAACGTCCCCAATAGCTCGGCCAGATATTTGTTGATAACCAAGGTGGTCTCCTCCTCTACGAGTCCGGTCTGTTCGACTCGACATGATTGCCAAAGGTTTCCGGGTCAGGCTATTTCTGTCTCCCGCCGATCGGTGGATTTGGAGACGACTCATGCCAACATCGTGGTGTGCTTGCTGCCCTCAACGTTGGTGCCGTTGCCCTCGGAGTGGCCTCCGGCAGCCTCGCTGCCTCAGTTTTCGCCCTCGTGGTTGGCGGAGGATTGACCATCGCCGGTGTTGAGACCGGCTCCGACATTGGGCTCGTGGTGGGAATTCTCCTTGGTCTGGGCGTGGGGGGCTGGGTTGCCGGAGTCAAGGCGAAACACTCAGGGAGATTTCACGGGGCAGTGACCGGTCTGCTGATTGCCTTTCTGATAGTGGTCATTGCCCGCCTCGGCGGCAGTGCTGCCCCGACTCCCACCGTTGTCTGGCTGGCTGTGCTTTCGATACTCGTTTCGGGTATCGCCGGTTGGCTTGCGGGCAGAAGAAAGCTGACCAGGTCGTAGACTTGCCCGTGCGAGTCTGTTGGACGGTCGCGGCCAATGGCTGAAGTCATTGGTTGAGGAAAGTCCGGACTCCACAGGGCAGGGTGCTGGATAACTCCCAGGCGGGGTGACCCGACGGAAAGTGCAGCAGAGAGCAGACCGCCGATGGCGCCTGGTCTGAAGACCAGGTTGCACAGGCAAGGGTGAAACGGTGGAGTAAGAGCCCACCAGCGTCACGAGCAATCGTGACGGCTAGGCAAACCCCACCCGGAGCAAGGCCAAGCAGGGACGACCGGTGGCCCGCCGAAGTCCCGGGTAGGCCGCGTGAGCGCGTCGGTAACGGAGCGCCCAGATGGATGGCCGTCCTCGACAGAATCCGGCTTACAGACTGACTCGCATCGTCGGGGCCTTCGGGCCCCGACACCCCCTCAAAAGGAAGGGGGCCGGGTACCGTGACCTGCGATGGGTAGTCTCGTCGTTTTTCCTTTCAAGATCGAGCAGCCCGACGTCGTGTTGAAGAACGTGGAGATTGCCGCGCGTCACAGATCGGTCGACGAGGTTCTTTGTGTCGGGTCCGAACCCGAGTCCACCTACCGGGCGGTGGAGGAGGCGATTCCAGCAATCGTCTCGAGGACCGGCACGCCGGTGGGCCTGGTTCTGCAAGATCGGATCGGAACGATGCGACCTGGCAAAGGAGACGGGATGAACACAGGACTTCGCCACTTCGTTGACTCTGACCACCACCGTCTCCACTTCTACGACGCTGATATCACCAGCTTCGACGACACTTGGATCACAAAAGCGGAGACATCCGCCGACCTCGGGTATGACATGGTACGTCACTACTTTCCCCGCTCTGCCACCGACGGAATGGTGACCTGGATGATCACCCGTCCGGGATTCGCCTTACTCTTCCCGGACAGCGAACTGCCCCAGATCCATCAGCCACTTGGCGGTGAGTTGTTACTCAGCAGGGAAGGAGCCGAGACCCTTGCCGGCGACTCCAGGGTGGCACGACAGAGCGATTGGGGCATCGACACGGTCATCACCTTCAGCGCCGTGCGCCATGGCATGTCGATCTCCGAGGTCTACATACCACAGGGCAAGATTCACAAGCTCTACGGACAACTCACCGACATTCGCCGCATGGTGATCGAGTGCTTCTCCGCCATCCAAGCCCTCCGTGGCGAGGTTCTCGACCGACCCATCGCCCATGAGACCCAACCCGCAGAAAGTGTCCCCGCGGCGATCACCGGCAAGACCGGATACGACTTCGAATCCACCATGAGACTCGTCCCCGAAACCTTCACCCCTCGCCAAATGGACCTCCTGTCGGCCCTCCCCACCCCCGCCGCGGAGGGAATGCTCCTGGCCCACACCGGCAACCTGACTTTTCTGGACGAGTCTCTCTGGCGCGATGTCTATCTGGCTCTCCTCGATGAGTACATCGAGGGTGACGACGACTGGGAGGAGATGCTGTTCTTGGTGTGGGTGGTGAGAGTCCTGGCCTACACCGCCGAAGTGGCCGGCCATGGTTATGACGTTGCTCTCCGGTATCTGGAAAGAACGATTCGCCAGTACGCGTACCAGGGAACCTAGTGGGCACATAGGCTGGGGGTCATGTGCGGAAGGTTCTCGATTACCGGCGATCTCGACTTCTACGCCGAGTATTTCGGTGTGGACAACGTGGTCACGGAGTCGTTGGGGAAGAGCTGGAATGTGGCGCCCACCGATCCTGTGTATGTGGTCGGCGAGAAAGACGGCGAAAGACAACTCGGGACGATGAGATGGGGTCTGGTCCCCCACTGGGCCGCGGACACCAAGACGATCCACATCAACGCTCGTGCCGAGACAGTCGATACGACGGCCGCGTTTCGGGACTCATTCGCCACCAAGAGATGTCTCATCCCGGCCGACGGGTTCTACGAGTGGGAACCTCCGGAGAAGGGGCGCACTCCCCACTGGGTCTACCGCGCGGATGGCCACCCCATGGTCTTCGCCGGGATCTGGGCCGCCCGAATCGACCCGGAGACCAACGACTGGCGCCGCACCTGTTCGATCATCACCACCGCTGCCGAGGGTGTCATCGCATCCATCCATCATCGGATGCCGGTGTCGCTGCCTGCCCGGGCGTGGGACGCCTGGCTCGACCGGGACCTCACCGATCCGGAGGCGGCACGCTCCCTTCTGGCCCCGATCGAGGAGGATGTTCTGATGGAGCACGCGGTCTCCAGGAAGGTCAACTCGGTACGCAACAACGACGAGGACCTGATCGAGGCAGTCGAGGCGGAAACCCTGTTCTGATCAACGTTCCGAAAGCAAGGGACCTGCTTGCCTGACCTTTACCAACCTCCGCGAAGCTGCGCTAGTGCCCTGGGCACTAGCGTGGCGATCCGCGGTTAACGACTGGGTTACAAACTGATGGAATTGTTCTTATTCTTTCTCGAGGGAGCGCTCGCACTCTTCTTCTTCGCGTCCGGAGCTTCCAAGCTCTTCTGGTCAAGAGAAGCCCTCTCCTCGATTCTCCCCCATGCCATGGACTTCTCGAATTCAGGCTTCCGTGCCCTCGGTGGATTCGAGCTGGCGGCATCGATAGGCCTGCTACTCCCCATCTTCATCGGAGGCGTCGAGATGCTGGCACCTCTGGCAGCGTCTGCTCTCGTCGTCCTCCAAACCTGGAAGGGAGTGCTTCACTGGCGGAGAACCAGGAACGGCGCATATGCGGCACTCACCTTCCTGATCGTATTGGGATTATTGGTGATCCTTTGGGGACGACTTGGGCCGTACCCCCTTTGAGCCCGACCCCGGGCTGTGGTTTCACTCGGGTGCGCCACTGCGTTTCGGCACTCAATGGGTCAGCAGATACTTGATCACTGAAACTGATGCCGCGATAGCGAGAATCATCAACGTATAGGCCAAGCGTCCTGCGAGAGACCAACCTCGGCTCCGCGCAGCGAGATAAGCAGCCACGCCCACGATCAGCATCAGCAGCCAGATGGACACCGTGGCGGGCGAGGCGACATCCAACCATCCGAGGTATGGGATCGATGCCGTTGCACCTACTGCAAAAGCAGCAAGGACGATGGCACCGATCGGCCGCCAACCACTTGTGAAAGAGACTCCCAGCGCGTACACCGACGCCAGGCGGAAGGCGAACGTGTGGGCGAGAGTCAAACCGATCGACGTCCCCCAAATGAGCAGCAGCTCCCCATCGTTATCGAGGGATTGCTCCAGCCCGACCACCAGCGCAATCAGGACAACGCTCAGGTATACGCCCATCTCCAAACCGTCGCGGCCTGGGACTTTCCACGGGCCCATCCGAGCTTGTGCTTCATCGACCATCGGCGACGAAATGTAAGAGGCACACGGGTTACGGTGCAAGATGACAATTCACCCGGAGGGCTGGCGTTGAGTTCCACGCAGCTGCTGGCATCACGATGTGGTGCAAGCGTCCCGGCTCACACCTCATATTGAAAGGACTCCCTTGACAAAGTTCGCCTACTTCTGTGGACACGAGCAGTGGCAACCCGAGGACCTGGTTTCCCATGCCGTCCTTGCCGAAAGGGCCGGATTCGACATGGTTGTCGTATCAGAGCATTTCCACCCGTGGGTCGATGACTCCTCGGCCTCTGGCTTCGCCTTCTCGACAATCGGGGCGATGGCAGAGGCAACGGAGAGTCTCGAGTTCGCCACCGGGGTAACCACTCCATTGTTCCGATACCACCCGGGGGTGGTAGCCCAGGCCGCGGCAACGCTTGATCGGCTGTCTGGTGGACGGTTCACACTGGGAGTCGGCACCGGCGAGAACATCAACGAGGGGCCCCTCGGTTACCAGTTCCCGAGGTATGCCGAGCGCAACGCTCGCATGTCCGAGGCGTTGCAGATCATGAGACGGCTTCTCGACGGCGACAAGCTCACATTCGAAGGCGATTACTACCGAACCGATCGGGCCCGGCTCTACTCGCCCCCAATCGGACCGGTGCCGATCCTGATGGCGGCCGGGGGGCCGAAGTCGGCCACTCTCGCCGGTCAACTCGCCCAGGGAGTGATCACATCGGTCAAAGACCCCGCCGAGACCATCGAGCGGGTGACCGACCCCCTGAGGGCCGCTGCCTCCGAGGCCGGCAACCCTGATCCGACGGTGCTGACGACACGCTGGTCACTGTTCGCATCCAACGAAGACGAGGCCTGGGAGGCGCTCTACTCCTGGCGAGGCCTGCGCGCTCCCGGAAGGCTCGAGGCAGTGGATCCGCAGACGCTCAGAGAACGAGCCGACGAACTCCCCCGTGAAGAGGTTCTCGGTCGTTACAGCCTCGTCGATACAGCCGATCAGATCGTCGAGGTCTACCGGCCACTCGTGGAGGTCCTGAAGGCCGACATCGTCACCTTCCAGATGGCCTCTCTCGACCAACCCGCCCTCATCGACCTCCTGGGCAGCGAGGTTCTCCCCACCCTCAAATCGCTTACCCCATAAAACAGGGTCAGCCGACACGGGTGATCAGTTCGACCAGTTGGACGAGTTGCTGTATCACCACCGGTGACAGTTCGGGCAGGCTGGTTGCCACCCGAAGAGACGGCACGATGCTCTTCAACTCGGTGAGGATCATCAGGGCGTCTTCGGTCTGTGTGCTGAGCAGTCGCTCGACAGAGGGGAGCATCTTGTCGGCTAGCCCCGGACCGAATGAGGCAAAGAGGTCGATTCGATAGCCGTCGTCGTCTCGAAGCATCATCACACGGTCACCACCGGTCTCGGGGGTGATGACGATCGTCTCAAAGTCTTCGTCGTCCTGACTGACCGTGGGGCCTTCGGCGGTGGTGACCGTCCCCGTGAGATAACTCCCCGAGCCCTGGGCAAATCCTGCCCAGAAATTCGCAGCGACCGCGACATCGTCGCTTCTCAGGGCGTCGGCCACCTCACCAAGAGTGGCTCCTTCGGCGAGAGACGCCAGAGCGGCATGGTTTGGCATGGCAAGGTGACTGGCCGCATTGAAATCCGGGGCGTTGAGATGCTCGATGAGCTCTACGACGGCATCTTGAGGGGTGTCTGCTCCAGGGCCGACGGTGTCGGTCGGTGAGACGATCTCGGCACCCCCGCCACAAGCGGCTATCACCACAACCACTACGAGGAGAAGAGCACTAGTGCCCCGGCCACCAACGTTTGCCGTGTTCACGACGGCCAGTGATGCCCCTGGCGGTGTCCTCGTCCTCGACGAACGGCCAGGTGCGCCCTCGTCCTGCGTCCTTGCCAGAGACACCACTGTCTCGCCCTCAACATCGCCAGCGTTGGTGGCCGGAGCACTAGCTCTCATCGCCCACATACCCGGGAAGCCTTCCTGCCGTCCACACTCTCCGGCGTCGCTCTGCGACGTTGAGACCCAACGCCAGCCACAGCCAAATCAGGTAGGCGAGACCTGCTACCTCCTTTACCCAACGCCAGGGGTCGGACAGGGCGCGCTCCCATGCCAGCGACCAGAACGGAGCCTCCCCGGCGGGAATCTCCAAACCGAAGAACGGCCAGAGAAAGACATCCTGGTTCACCCACATGGCATCCAACACGAGATGAAACAGCCACCCGATCCCCAATGCCATCCAGGCGCGTCGTCGGCGTCCTCGCCGGGTCAGCACGAGAACCAGAGCCATGTAGAGGCTGGGCAAGATCAGGGAGTGAAACCAAAGCTCTCCTGTGGAGTAGCGGTCGGCCAGAAAAAAGGTCCCGATCGGTAGATCGATCAGATCGGAAAGGATCGCACCAAGGAACAGAAACCGGACATCGACCTTGGGGTCACGAAAGATCCACCGGAAGAGCCAGAGGCTCGCCCCAAGGTGCCAGAACAACATGGGTCAGGCGACGAGGATCCTGCGACAGTGCACACACCGAGGCAAATCGGAACCGAACGCCTGCTCCTGCTCTGCGGGCGAGAATGCCATGTGGCATCCGCCACAGACGTTGTGGTCATATGAGGCAACGGCCACGCCCTCTTTGATCCGTCGCAGCTTCTCGTAAAGCTCCATGAGGTCGTCGTCTATCGGGCGTACGGCTTCCTTCTTCCGCTCCTCTTTGCGTGCCAGTTCCGCGTCGATCTTCTTCCACTGCTCCTTGATGGATGCTTCAAGCTCCACCTTCTCGCTGGTCGCAACCGCGATCTCGGATTCGAGAGCCGCTACCTCGTCCCGGGCCGGATCAATGTCCTCCAACATCCGGAGAACCCTCTCCTCCATTGCCTCATCCTGTCCTTTCAGCCCCTGAACCTCGAGACGCATGTACTCGGTCTCCCGGGCGCTCATTCCACCGGCGAACAACCGTGTCTCGTGTTCCTTCAGCTTGACCTCGAGGATCTCGAGTTCGCCATCAGACTTGTCCAGTTGAAGGTCGAGCTGTCTCAGAATTTCGGCCGAGGCGACTCTCTTCGCCTCGAGTTCCTTGAGGCTGGAGTCGACCGTCTTATAGACCTCCAACTCCGGAAGTGACTGTCGCTTCTCGAGGAGACGATCTATCTGAAGATCCAGCTTTTGCACATCGAGGAGATCGGCGAGACTCGGTAGCTCCATCAAGTTGGGGAGGCTAGTTGCGATGATCGAGGAGGTTGACACAACCGTCTGTCAGGTCCATGTTTGCGGGTCGATGTTTGTCAGATCGACCACCTCCACATCAGAGACACTGACAATGAGATCGACGAGGGCCCTCATCCCGGGCCGCTCGGTGGCCGTATGGCCAGGATCGATGATCGCAAGGCCAAGATCTGCCGCCCGAACTGCCCGATGGTGAGGAACGTCGCCTGTCACCAGAGCGTCCGCTCGATCCGCTGCGGCGCCAATGAAGTCCGAACCGGACCCGGGGACAACTACCACCCGGTCGACGGGGTCATGCCGATCGCCGGTGATTCGTAGACCATTGGCACCGAAGGCATCCGAAACAAGAGCGTCGAGAGCGGCGAGGGTACCGTCGAAGTCACCCACTCGGCCGATGTCAGGGATGCCCTCCGCAGGGTCGCCGCCAAACGGCTCCAGCCTCCGGAGTTCGAGTGTGGCTGCGAGGGCATCGGCGGTTCCGCCGGGGGCGGCGTCAAAGTCGGTGTGAGTCACAAGGAGGTTCACCCCCATCGACACCAGCCGAAAAGCGCGAGCCTCGGCAGAGCGTCCGGCCAGCAACCGGTTGGTCGGCTCGAAGAGAAGCGGGTGATAGGTCACCAGCAAATCGATGGACGTCTGCTCTAGAGCCTCGATGACATCTTCGTTCACCTCATGACAGACGCCGGCACGCTCGATCGACGCGTTCGGGTCGCCGAGTTGGAGACCGACAGGGTCCCAGGAGGCAGCGTTCTCGGGTCGGGTGCGCTCTGCCAGCGCCTCGGTGAGATCACGAACTTGTGACACACCCAGGATCGTAGAGACCGACGTATCCTCCTCTGCGGAATGGACCTCTCCCCCGCACTCGGTTGGCAACCACCCGACCACTGGCAGAAGCTCACCGTTGTCGACTCACATGCAGGTGGCGAGCCATTCAGGGTGGTGATCGAGGGCCTGCCAGCCATTCCTGGCGAGACCGTATTGGAGAAACGCAGCTTCGCTCAGAAGAACCTCGACGAGTTGAGGATCGCGCTGATGTGGGAACCGCGGGGACACGCCGACATGTACGGGGGTTGGCTCGGCCCACCCGTCGAACCCGACAGCGATTTGTCTGTCTTGTTTCTTCACAACGACGGTTTCTCCACGATGTGTGGTCACGGGATCATCGCGCTGACCAAGGTTGTACTCGACACAGGAATCCTTCAGCTCCAACCAGACGAGACCACGATCCGAATCGACACGCCCGCCGGCCAGGTGACCGCCATGCCGAGCATCGAGAATGGGCGGGTGGCCTCGGTTCAGTTCCGGAACGTCCCCTCGTTCGTCACCGAACTCACATCGACGATCACAGTCGAAGGAATCGGCGACATGACCTACGACCTCGCTTTTGGGGGAGCTTTCTACGCCTACGTCGGCGCAGACTCCATCGGTGTCGACCTTTCCGATGCCGCGGCACTCGTGGCATCAGGTCGGGCGATCAAGAAAGCCATAAGCGCGAGCCAGTCGATCGAGCACCCCGACGATTCCGAACTCGGTTTCCTCTACGGAGTGGTCTTCACGGGAGAACCGGTCGACCCGGCCAACCACAGTCGACACGTCTGTGTGTTTGCAGACGGCGAGGTCGATCGTTCTCCGACCGGCACCGGGGTCAGTGGTCGACTGGCGATCCTTCACGCCCGGGGCGAGATCGACCTCGATCAGAGGATTACCGTTGAGAGCGTCGTCGGCAGCGAATTCACCGGCCGGATCGTCGACACGGCTACCGCCGGGGAATACCAGGCCGTGATACCGGAAATCTCAGGCACCGCCCACATCGTGGGCAGGAGTGAATTGTGGATCGATCCGGACGACGCTCTCAATCCCGGGTTCCTGATCAGATAGATGAACCCGGCCGTCTATTCCTAACCCTCTTCACCCTCGGCCTCAGTAGATCTGGTCGACGAAGGTTTGCTCCTGGAAGGGTGGTCTCATGTAGGGAAGGTTTTCCATGACCGGGATCTCGACCGGATCAGGTGTGACGTCGGCGTAGTCGATCTGGGAAAGGATGTGGCTTATGCAGTTGAGCCGTGCCCGCCTCTTGTAATCGGACGGAACCACGTACCAGGGTGCCTGCTTGATGTCCGTGAACTGGAAGGTGGTGTCCTTGGCCATCGAATAGCGCACGTATTGGCGATGCTCCTCCAGATCCATGTCGGAGAGCTTCCAACGCTTGAGGGGTTCCCGATTCCGTGATTCGAACCGCTTGCGTTGCTCGTCATAACCCACCGAGAACCAGTACTTGAGCACGGTTATCCCCGAACGGACCAGCATCCGCTCGAACTCGGGACAGGATCGCAAGAACTCCTCATGCTCGTCATCTGTGCAGAAACCCATCACCCACTCGACGTTGGACCGGTTGTACCAACTGCGGTCGAAGAGAACGATCTCGCCTGCCGCCGGCAGATGACTGACATAACGCTGAAAATACCACTGGGTCAACTCACGTTCCGTCGGTTTGGGAAGGGCAGCCACACGCACGATTCTTGCGCTAGTGCGCTCCGTGATCCTCTTGATCACACCACCTTTGCCGGCCGTGCCACGTCCCTCGAAGATGATCGCAACACGAAGTCCCTCCTGAACCACCCAGTACTGGAGTTTGACCAGATCTTCCTGGAGTTGGGCCAGTTCGCTCTCGTAGAAACGCTTCTTGAGACGGCCCTCATCGGTGTAGTGCTCGGCCCCGGCCGGCGTGTCGTAACTGACATATTCGTCTGCGCCTTCTGGAAGCGCGGAAGCATCTCGTTGATCTTGGGTCATCGCTCTCTCATCTGACACCGATCACAGCATAGAAAGATTCACCGAGCGGTCGGATCGAACTCTCTGTTTGGTTCAAGAATTGTTCAGATAACCTGGCTCAGCCCTCCGTCGACAACCATCACCTCCCCGGTTGTGTAGGCGTTGGTGGCCAGGGCGATCACGGAGTGCGCGATGTCGTCTGGTGTTGCCGACCGACCGAGCGGAGCAGTGTCCGACACGTGTTTGTGCATTCCTTCCCAATCTGACGTCCAAGGAGTGGCCACGAGTCCGGGCGCCACTGCGTTGACCCGCACCGGACCACACGATTTCGCCAGCAGCACGGTCAATTGGTTGAGAGCCGCCTTGCTCATGGAGTACGCAATCGAACTGCCGATTGGGCGGACTCCCGCGATCGAGGTGACCATCACCACGTTGCCGTCGGGAGACTTTCCGAGATGGGGCATTGCGGACTTGGTCAGCCACCAGGTCCCAAAAACATTGACCTCGAAGGTGCGCCGGAAGATCTCGTCGGTGAGAGCATCCAGATCCTCATGAGCAACCTGAGTGGTCCATCCGGCGTTGTTGACAAGGACGTCGAGTTGGCCAAAGCGGTCGACCGTGGCATCGACCAGAGCCCGTCCTTGGCCCTGATCACTGATATCGGCCTGAACGTAGATCGATTCACCTGGGAGCGACTGGGAGACATCTTCACCGGCCGCGACCGAGGTTGCCGAATTGACGACGACCTGAGCGCCCGCAGCGCTGAAACGACGGGCGACCGCCTCGCCGATCCCGCTTGACGACCCGGTAACGATGGCGACTCTCCCTTCGAGTTCTGCCAATGGAGCATCCTTTCTTCTGGCTGATCAATCATGACAGACGGACACGAGCTCAGGGTGCCTGGATAGTTGTCCTGGTGGTTACCACCGCGCCACCGGCCATGTTCAGAGAACTCCGGCGGGATGCAGATGACGTAATCTGGCTGCACGAAGCAGAGCCACTATGGGCCGTCGGCAAGTTCTGCGCAGACTTGCCCGGGTCAGAGACGACGAGGCCATCGATTTGCTGGAAAAACCCGAGAGACGTAACGGAGTGTCGGCAGGGGAATCGGCAGAAACACGTTCGGCGCGTGACGAGGAGGTCGTCGTGTCCGTCGAATCTCTCCGCCTCGTCGGACACCTGACAATCCCGCGCCACCCCAAGGGCTTGGTGGTGTTCGCTCACGGGAGCGGAAGCAGTCGTCTCAGCCCGCGCAACCGTTTCGTGGCCGAAATGCTGAACCAGGCAGGGTTGGGAACTCTCCTTTTTGACCTGTTGACACCTGACGAGGAGAGAGACAGAGCCAATGTCTTCGACATTCAGCTCTTGGGTGAGCGTCTTTCCAAGGTCACCAACTGGTTGCGCTCTCAGCCCGAGGCCCTGGACGTCCCCATCTCGTATTTTGGCGCCAGCACTGGCGCTGCCGCCGCGCTCTGGGCCGCCGCCGAGCCGACGGCACAGCCAGCAGCGGTCGTCTCCAGAGGCGGTCGACCCGATTTGGCCGGGGCACGTCTCTCCGAGGTTCGGGCCCGCACCCTCCTCATCGTCGGAAGCCGAGACGAGGTCGTGGAGGGACTCAACAGACGGGCCCTAGACAAGCTTCGATGCGAGAGGCGCCTTGTGGTTGTGCCCGGCGCCACCCACCTGTTCGAGGAGCCCGGGGCGTTGGAAGAGGTGGCTGTGCTGGCCTGTGACTGGTTCCTCAGCCAAGCTGGTCACCAGGGAAAATAGCGCGCCTCTTCAAGGGCCACATCGAACGTACCCGGCGAGGACTCGCTTGCGAAGAGCCCTCGGTCCCGGCCTGGTCGGCCAATTTGCCGTTGTGGGAACAATTTCGGTCGAACAGGCGTTCGGCTTATTGTGAAGGACCAGATGACAGACAACACAACCCGGGCAAGCGGGCTCGTTGACGAGAGCGGCCGCCTGACTACCGATGTCCTCAAGCAGTATCTCGCCGATATCGGCCGGTACGATTTGCTCACCGCAGAGGATGAGGTTCGCCTCGCTCAGGCCATGGAGATGGCCAGCGAGGCCCAGCGCCGTTTGGACACCGGGATTCCAAGAGAGGCCGCCGAACGCGCTCGTTTACAACGCTCAATTCGTTTCGGGAGCCAGGCGCGCGAGCAGTTCATCGCGGCCAATCTGCGTCTGGTTGTCGCCAACGCCCGGCGCTATGCCGGGGGCAACGTTGACATGCTCGATCTCGTTCAAGAGGGAAACCTGGGTTTGATCAAGGCGGTGGAGAGATTTGATTGGCGCAGGGGATTCAAGTTCTCCACCTACGCAACCTGGTGGATCCGACAGGCGATGCAACGGGTCCGCGCCAGTCTGGGTGACTCGATCCGCATTCCGACAGGGGTGTTCGACAACCTTGCCCCCGTCCGCGCCGCTTCCGAGACGCTTCGCACGACACTCGGTCGTTCAGCCACGCCGGCGGAGATCGCCGAGGAGACCGGAATCAGTCCGAGAGAAGTCGAAAAGGCTCTGTCGGTGGGTGTCACTGTCGCTCTGGAGACTCCGATCGGGGATGATGGAGCCCAACTCGGTGACTTCATTGCCGATGCCGATACCCCGGATCCTGAACTCGTAGTTGAGCAGCGAGTCCTCGGTGAGGCACTTGCGCGCAGTCTCGCCGCTCTCCCCGATCTCCAGCGCCGGGCACTCACTCTGCGTTTCGGATTGGAAGACGGGCGACCGGAGACGATGGCGAGGATCTCGGAATTGATCGGCCTTCCCGAACATCGGCTGTCCGGATTCATCTCCGAGACGCTGCAAGCACTCAGCGCGGATCTCGAAGCGGTCGAGGAGATGCGCGTCGCATGATGGATATCTGTCGGCCGGCATCCCGCAGATGGGTCTTTGGCCTCTAGAGGGCTTGGATTGGCCGGGTTTACGGTCGTGATGTTCAGTGATTGGAGGTCACAGTGCGCGCCAAACCTGGAGACCAGTTGGTCATCAAGGGTCATCGTGTCGGTGAACGCGAAAGGCACGCCGAAATCCTGGAAGTCCGCGGGGAACGTGGCGGTCCTCCCTACGAAGTGAGGTGGTCCGAGGACGGACATGAGGCTGTTGTCTGGCCGGGAAGCGACGCCGTGATCAAACATAGGAGAAGGAAAGCCGCGGCTGGAGCGAGGTAGCTCAGAAATCGCCGACGCCCGTGGGCCGGAGGGGGTGAAACTCAGCCCTTGACCACGCCGACAGGCCGCAGCCGGGCCACCTTGGCGGCCAGACCGGCTCGTGCACATACGTCGGCCACTTCGTCAACGTCCTTGTAGGCATACGGAGCCTCCTCGGAGAGCAGTCTGATCGACCCGGCTCGTACCGATATTCCTCTGGCCTGGAGTTGTTCGCGCACCGTTTGACCCGACTCCTTCTTCTTCGCCATCTTGCGACTCATCACTCGTCCTGCTCCGTGAGCTGCGGAGGCAAAGGCCGGGTTGTCGCTCACGCCGCGCAGCACCCATGAGGCCGTTCCCATCGACCCCGGCACAAGTACCGGTTGACCGACAGCGATCAGGTCCTCGGGCAGGTCGGGATGCCCCGGCCCGAAGGCGCGGGTAGCCCCCTTCCGATGCACGCACAGTTTCTTGGGCCGGCCTCCGACCTCATGAGTCTCGATCTTGGCCAGATTGTGGGCCACATCGAAGACGAGGCTCATCCCGGTCGCTCTCGGAGACACACCGAAGGCATCGGCGAACGCCTCTCGAGCGACATGGGCAAGTATGTGGCGGTTGGCCCAAGCGAAGTTGGCCGATGCAGCCATCGCCCCCAGGTATTCACGCCCCTCGGGTGTGTTTACCGGCACACAGGCAAGTTGGCGATCGGGTAGGGCGATGTCGTAGCGACCCATCGCAGGGCCCATGATCCGCAGTTGATCGGTGCAGGTCTGATGGCCAAGCCCACGAGATCCGCAATGCAGCATCACCACCAGCATCCCCTCGGCTAGACCAAACACACTTGCCGCTGCGGGATCGTGGATCTCGTCGACTACTTGAACCTCGAGAAAGTGGTTTCCGGCGCCCAACGAGCCCAACTGGCCCCGTCCCCTCTCGACGGCGCGGTTGCTGATCACCGAGGGGTCGGCACCGGCCGATGTGCCTCTCTCCTCGCATTTCTCGAGGTCGTCTTCCCAGCCGTACCCGGCATCGAGAGCGGCCGCGGCGCCTCTGGCGAGCACGTCAGGCACCAAGCGAGCCTCGGCAATCGCTCCCTTGCCAAGCCCGCGGGGGATCCGCCTGTCGAGATTGTCCATCACCGCGTCCTTGTGGCTATCGAAGTCGGCCTCTGTGAAGCTCGATGCGAGCAGTCGGACACCGCAACAAATGTCGAAACCGACACCGCCAGGCGAGACCACTCCTCCCTCGTTGACGACGGTGGCTGCAACCCCTCCGATGGGAAATCCGTAACCCCAATGAATGTCGGGCATCGCAAAAGAGGCCTTCACTATCCCGGGCAGGTGGGCGACATTGCCGACCTGGGTGGATGCATGCTCCAACCGGACCAAATCCATGAGGGCCTCTGAGGCGAAGATCCGGCCGGGAACCGCCATCCCGCTGGTGGCAGGGAGTTCCCAGACAACGTCAGAGATGCGCCGGTACTCCATATCACCACTGTGCCGTGTTCGACTGGTGTTTGCCAGGGCCAAAGGTCAGACGTCGAAGTACACCCGGCCGAACCAGACGTCATCTCTCTGCTCTACAACCAGATCGTGGTAGGTGACTGCTTTTATCGGAGGCCCGACCGGCTCAACTGCACCAACGAGAACACCACCTGCCTTCACCCTGGCGGCGAAGTCCTTGGGGCCCGTCGATACCCGGAAGGCACAGAAGATGAGGTTCTCGACCTCGGAGTGATAGAGCAACTCGGATAGCGTGTCGACCACCAACTCCTCCATACCCTGCGCCACCACCTCCACCTCGACCCATTTCTTGGCTGATGCCGGCTCGGCGGAGCCAATGAGCCCGAACATTCCGGCGCAGAGCTCCCCGATCAGGTCGCCCAGGGTGTTGGCAGTGGCCTCGATCCCGGTGTCGGCGGTGTGGGAGAGAACCCGAAATGGCATGAGAGCATTGTGGTCTCCGCTTCTGAGATAACGCTACCTTCGACTAACAAGATCCGGAGACAGGGTCGCTCGTCAGCGTCGACTTTCGAATATAGAGTGCTGCACAGTGGTCGGCCACGAGGAGATCAGCGAAGACAAGCTCACATGGGCGAAGAACTCTTCCACGACTTGTTCAGCACACTTCCGTTTGCGATTGACGTTCGGACCGAACAAGGTCAGCGGATTGACTTCAGTCCCGGCTAACCACAGAAGGAGACGACTATGGCCGCAATAACAATGCAGGGTCTCGGGAAGATCTACGAAGGAGGGACCCGGGCGGTCGGCAATGTCGATCTCGAGATCCACGACGGCGAGTTCCTGGTTCTGGTCGGGCCGTCCGGCTGTGGAAAATCGACGATCCTGCGGATGATCGCTGGTCTCGAGGAGATATCTGAAGGGGTGATGATGATCGGGGACCGGGTGGTCAACGATGTTGCCCCCAAAGACCGAGACATCGCCATGGTCTTTCAGAATTACGCCCTCTATCCCCACATGTCGGTATACGACAACATGGCATTCGGGCTCAAGTTGCGGAAGTTCAAGAAGGAGGACATCGATCGTCTCGTCACAGACGCCGCAGACGTACTCGAGATAGTCGATCTCCTCGAGCGCAAGCCAAAAGCCCTGTCCGGTGGCCAGCGACAGCGGGTGGCCATGGGCCGCGCCATCGTCCGTGAGCCTGCTGCCTTCCTGATGGACGAGCCCCTTTCCAATCTCGACGCCAAACTCAGGGTGCAGATGCGGGCCGAGCTGGAGCGTCTTCATAATCGTTTGGGAACTACCACGGTGTACGTCACCCACGATCAAGTCGAGGCGATGACTCTGGGCGACCGGGTGGCCGTCCTTCGCTCCGTATCGGAAACCCGTCCCTACAACCTCCAGCAAGTGGGCCATCCCACAGAGCTGTACGACCATCCGGACAATCTCTTCGTCGCGGGATTCATCGGGAGCCCATCAATGAATCTCACCTATTGCCACCTCGAGACCGAAGGGGACAAAGTCATCGCGGTGTTGCCCAACACTCGTCTCGCTGTCGACAAGGCAACGCTGGACAATCATCCAGGTCTGGAGAATCACATGAATGAGGAACTCGTGATCGGCCTCCGTCCCAGCGGGCTGGAGGCCGCCGCCGTGGTCGGATCAGACCCGGAGCGGGCGCTGCAGGCGAAGGTGGAAGTGACCGAGATGCTCGGTGCGGATACCTACATTCACTTCTCCATCGACAGAAGTCCTGTTATCACGCCGGACATCGAGGAACTACTGGCAGACACCGGCCACACCGTCTCATCGCTTGGCGACAAGACGCAATTCGTTGCTCGAGTCAGCCCCGACATAAGGGTGAAGCACGGCGATACAGTCGAGCTGGTTGTGGATACGTCAAAGCTGCATTTCTTCGACCCCAAGTCCGGCGGTCGCATCGGGGCCAGCAAGGCGGTCGCTGCCGGCGTCTGAGCGAAGGCATCGACCAGATCAGCGTCGACGAGCGAAACCCCCCCAGCGTCAAGCCGGGGGGGGTTTCAGGTTGTCAAGACAGTTTTGGGTCATGCCCGGGACTCAGATCTACAGCCGTCGGAACAGTGGGCTACACGGGGAATCGTGAATCTCTTCATTTCGCTCTCCTTTCGCTTGGTCTTGTGACAGATCTTGATATTCAGGTGGTGAGGTCGGGTATGTCCCCGATCACTTGTCTTGCTTGGTCCTCGAGACGCTGCTTGGCCTGACCGACGTCTTCAAGGGCCTCTCTGAGCTGGTCGAGCTCCCCGGATCGGACTTTGATCCCTTCCCGTATGAACAGGGCGGCAGCTTCCGATCGGCTTCTAACCGCCCCGGTCTCGACCCAGTCGTCCAGGTCGCTCTTGGTGTCCTCGTCGATGCGCACCATCACTACTTGATCTCGGGATGTGCGTCCCATTTCGGCGACAGTGGTCTTCATGTCACCGGCCAGGCACAACACAGTGCAGTTGGCGAGGTCGTCTTCGCCTCCCAGCCCTATTCGGAAATCAATACCGTGTTCTTCGAGGGTCTTGCTGACTTGGGTCCACACGTCACTCACAGCCACAATGTAACACGATTACACATTACAAGCAACTCGTAATGTCAGGTTCCTATCACCTCCCAAGACACCCGCCTCGATGCGGCGCATCGCTCTTCCCCAGTTCATGGTTGGCTGGCGAACTGGAGGATCACATGTCCCGTCTTCCTTCCCACGAAGATGGCCTCTCATGTCGACCGAATCAGGGACACCACATACTTTCCCAAAGGCTCCGACATGAGCCTGCTCACACAGGCCGACCTCGACAAGGCTGCCCACTCCCTAAACGGACGGCCTCGACAGACCCTCGACGGGATGACACCATCAGAGAAACTCGCCGAAGTGATGCAATGACCCCTTGAGCTCGCAAGGATTGTGTGCGCCCCACCGCATGAGCGTTCGTGGTGGAGTGGGCATCCTTCATGTCCGCGTCGAGCATGTCCGCCAGACCTTCGTCAATCTCCGGCATGAGATGCCCGTAGGTGTCGAGCGTGGTCCTGATGGAGGGCCTCGGCGCCGACGTGGCGGACCGCCTCGACGGCCTCTATGCGCTCCCTTCCGCGCCCTCGGCGCGCCCTGGCGACGTGGTCGACCTGAGACCGGAGGGCGCCACTGGCCGCTGACCTAGTCTTTTGATAGTGGGCGTTGACGGACTCGAACCGCCGACCCCTGCCTTGTAAGAGCAGATCCCTGCACATCGCTGACCTGGGCAAGCAGCAGTAACCCAGGTGACACCTGTATAATTGCGCTTACTGGCATCTCATTGTGTTTAGAGTAATGCACGTTATCACGGCATGAGACCGGCATGAGTTGGCCTCATACAAAGCCAACCAGAGGATTGCTGCTCCTCTCACAACGGCAACAAATGACCGCACATAATGCCGATGTTTATAGGCGGGCTGGAGCCTCTCTACAACTCTTCAAAGCGGTCGAAGAAGTCTTCGCTCACAACCGGGCTCAAGAAAATCCCGATACTCCCATCGAGGCAAAGTTCAGTTAGCTTCCGACCGTCAACAAGGTCGATTGTGGGGTGTCTGTTGAGAGCTGCCTGTCTGGCAGGTCCGGAAAAGCGAGCTGTAGTCACCAGCACTCCATGCTCGGCACCTGCAGCCGTTGCATCGCTCTGAAATAGCGCCACCGTTTCCCTGCCGACAGTCTTGGAGGGTTCGTAGCGTTTCGCTTGGACTGCGATTGTCGTCGAGAGGACGCCGCCGCCTATTGGTGCCGTGCCGATGCCATCAACACCCTCATCGCCTGAGCCACCGACACGCTTCAGTTCCATTCCCTGAGACCGAAGCACATAAAGCACAAAGTGCTCGAACGCTTCGGGCGTTAACTCGTGCAAGCGAGCAAGAAGCGCCTCTCGCCATGATTCATCGTCTTCAAGGCCACTCTCAGATTCTTCGCTGTCCGAGTCGGAGACCTTCTTCGGGCTCTTCCTTCGGGCCTTTCTCACTGCGTGATCGACTTCCTTGAGGCGTTTATCCGCCTCCGAGTCAGACAGACCGGCGATTTCTCTGCCGAGGTCCGTGATTAGGAAGAGCCCCCGCTTTGGGCTTTCGAGGACACCGCCGAGTTTGCAGTAGCTGCGAGCCCAGTCCAGACGGTCAACAAGAATGGATTTCTCTCGTCCGTCGTAAGTCACGGCGAGCATGTCCTCCGAGAACCCTTGCGCCTCGATCACGGACTCAGTGATTTCACTCGATGCTCCTGAACCGCCCAGTGCGAGTACCGCTCTTAAGACCGGCAGCATCAATTCGCCGTAGGACGGAAGGCTGGACTTCATATGTTCAACCTACTCTTGAGATACGTTGATCGGAGGCCACCGGTTGTAGCCGTGCTGGGGATCGTTTGACCGATTCTTGCGAATGAACTCACTCTCTCGTCGGTTTACTTCCTCTGGGCTCTCCGAGCGAAAGAGAATCTCCTTCTTGACCTTGAAAATCAGTGTCTCTTCAGGAGGGAAATCAGCATGTATGAGATCGTTGTTGGCGCTTCCGAAGTAGTTCACGGTGTCTGTCAAGTCCTTGCCAACGTAGATCTTGCCGTTCGGGTAGGTGATCCGATATATGGAAGGCATTCATCGCAGGCTACGGCGACCGAACCGGGTGGGCCGCTGTTTGTTTCGGCTACGTCGCTGCAGTCGGTTCCAATGTTCAGCCTCGGCCCACTAGTAGGCCGCACATAATGCCGGTTATGAGCGGCTGATGTGCTGACTTGACCAATTGGTAGCGGTAGTCGACGGTTCCGGCTGCGGTTCGATGCGTAGTATCGGGTCTGTGGGCGAGAGTTCAGATCTTGCGGCGCGGGTAGAAGCGGCCGGGTGGTACCAACGGGACTGGGGTCCGGCCATGTTGGACGGGTGGGCTGTGAGAACCGCGGATGCCGCCCTCGTTGAAGCCGAAGATCGCGTTGTCGACGTCGGATGCGGGACTGGTGTTGTTGCCCGCGAGTGCGCTCGACGGGTCGGTGCAGCTGGTTCTGTGACTGGAATCGATCCCAACGAGGCAATGCTCACAATCGCCAAACGTATGGGTGGTGAGATCGTCTGGCTGGAAGGCAGAGCCGAAGACCTCCCTTTGCCCGATCGGTCCTGTGACAAGGTCGTGAGCCAGTTCGCCATGATGTTCTTCGGGGATCGGATCACAGCGGCATCTGAGATGTGGCGTGTATTGGCCCCTGGGGGACGCATGGCTGTGGTCGTGTCTGGGCCTATCGAAGCTACGCCTCAGTATGAGGCGCTGGTGGATCTGGCGAGACTGCACATGGGCGAGGACGTGGCGGATGACATGGGGGGACGGTTCGCGTTGGGCGACCTCGAGGCAGTGGCGTCGATCTTCGACCGGGCTGGCATAGCTGGCTTTGAGATTGAGACCGTATGGGGTTGGGAGAGATTCCGGTCGGCTTCCGGATTCGCGGAGGCAGAGGTCCGGAGCAGCGCCGCTCTCGCGGACTTGCTCGATGAGCTTGCGTTCGAGGCGATGCTCACCGACGCCGACGAGCTGATGCAAGAGATGCTCGACTCGGAAGGCCGTCTGGTGTTCAAATCGCCGGCGCATGTAGTCACGGCCGTCAAGCCATAGCGCAAGGTTCAGAGCCGTAGGTCTGAATGGCCTCATGAGCACTGCAGCCGTCGGCATCTAGATGGGGCTCA
>Ga0255048_10000820_pt1 | contig 22832 bp, 21 predicted proteins | sample JV7_2_2_MG_FD_183619 | JGI IMG/M metagenome (GOLD analysis project Ga0255048, IMG submission 183619) | Seawater microbial communities from Jervis Inlet, British Columbia, Canada - JV7_2_2 | ecosystem: Environmental > Aquatic > Marine > Inlet | place: Canada: British Columbia | collected 2016-10-06
GCACTCATGCCGATTGCGGTTTCAACCTTGCGCGAAACCCCCATAAAAGGGCACAGGCCGAGAAATTTCACCAGCACGATATTGTTGACGAACACGGTGCCGACCAATAGTAGTAGATACTCTGACATAGGCGCGCATTATAAAGTGTGGAAGTTATGATAAATACCGATTTAATAAGGGGTTATTAGTAAAATTAGTGATAGTCAAGGGTGAAACGAGATATGCTTTTGAGGCCAGAATTGTCGACCATGCCGGCACTAGATATACTCCCTGCTAGAAAAATGACTAGTAGTAGACAAGCAGGATAAAATTCTTTCAGAGGTATCCGGGTTTAATCATTTTACTGTCATTCCGGCCGCTGAACCGGAATCCGGCTTGATTTTGCTTAATCGGAAAATTCACCCGGCTCTAATTTGGCTGCGTCCCCAATAAAATCATCTATTGATACTCGCTGGGAGAGATGCCAGTTTAGCGGGCTTAGGCTTTTCTGATAATTAGCGGAAGAACTGAAATCATCGAGAAACGAATCTACGGTTGGGTTTTGCATAATCGCAAGAATAGCAAACGGACTGCTAATCAGGGTGGCGAGCAAAATTCCTTTACGATGCCCGAAGTGAGTGATACGAATCAGGTAAATACTGACTGCTGCCGGGATGATTAAAAGGTACCAGGCCAGTTTAAATATCGAGGCTGGAGTATCAGAGGAGAACAGGTACACCAGCTCTACAACAAGCAGCGATAGCAGTTGGTAAATCAGATAAATCAGCGCGACCGAAATAATCACGGGCTTGATTTCCCAGCGATTAACTAACAAACGTTCGAGTATCGACAATGAGAATACGAACGCAGCGATATTGAGAACTGACTCCCTGAATACAAAATTAAGTAACTCGTTCCATTTGAGCGTATTGTATGAGCTAAAATAAAATTCAAACCCGCTGGTTAGAAAGCACAACATCAGCAGCATTGCAGCCCAGCTCCAGTGCCCGTATAAGTGTTTCATTCGGCCATCGCCGCTGGCGAGAGATTTTGTCGATTCTACGCGATGATTACGCGACAGGATTCGAGCCGAGATTCGACCCAGGCCAAATTCGATCGGCAGCATTGCAGAGGTGAATTTATCTTGCGGGGGGTTATCAAATTTTGCCGGATTTACATTTGCCAGATTCTGTAGTTCGACCTGACCTTCATTGTCGCGCAGGATTCTCAGGTGATAGGGTTCCACGGTAGGGTCGGACAGGATGATATCGTTGTCGAGTGCGCGGCCGATGCTAAGCTCGGATTTATCAAGCACATGGTAGCGGTACAACCCACGGGTTTTGATTTCAAGAATCAGGGGTTCCAAACTACATTCTCCAGAAATTTCTTTACCAGTGGCAAGCTCGCACCAAAGTCAGTACCAGTCATGATAAAAGTAATGAAAAACCCCTGGTGGCCATGCCCGGTTAATGCCGCGGTAAATAGAACATCACTCAGGCCGGCATACTCGACGTATTCACGCCGACACAAATTGACCTTGAATTCTTCCGAGGAAATCTCGACGAACCAGGTGTCGCAATTGAAATTACTGACCTCATCCTCACTGAGATTGTTTTCGATCTGATCCTTGTTAAGTTTCTGGTAAAGATTGTGGAATCGTACTGTATCGAGCTGGTCTGATTCGAGCCAGTAGTATTCGTAGATAAGGTTACCGACAAATTTGTTGGCATCGTCGAGATAAACATGATTCTGGTTGGCACAGCGAATCTGATACCGCTTGAACAATGCGTTGGCGCTTAGCTTTGCGCTGTTGTCCCAACAACGCACGGTCGGTGAAATCGTACCTGGCAGGCTCAGTTGGCGCAGTTGGATGACTGGCCATGTCTCGTTTAACAGATCTTCAATATAATCCTTTTCATAGGCCAGCAATTGCCCTGCCACCTCGTTTTTTAAATCTGCAGATGATTCTTCATGGGTATTTTTCGAACTTAGAATCAAGCTGTTCAAGTATTTGGATGGCACAATAAAGCTGATATCGTTGCGCGCGGTTGCGACGTTTATACCGATCGCTTCGCCATTTTCATTAAACGTCGGCCCTCCGCTCATACCAGGGTTAAGACTTCCGGAGAACAATATACGGCTATCGTCAGTCTGGTTGAGGATTCCACCATTGGTGCCCACCGCGAGGCTGAGACCGAGATCAAGCGGATTACCCATCGCGAATACCGGCGCACCTTTGGGGGGAAGGTCACCGGTGATAATTGCCTCACCGAGATTTTCGTCGGATACCAGAAGAGCCAGGTCGTGCACAACATCCAGCGCCACCAGCTTGAGTTCGCCTTCGCGACCGTTTTTTGTCAGGTAGGTCACATAAAATAGATCCGGTTCCAGAATAATTTTATTGATGACATGGAAGTTGGTCGCGATGTGTCGACCATTGGCGACGATGAAACCCGAACCAATACTCGATTTTTTACCCGTTTCCCTGTTCAGAACACGAATCTGAAATACGCTGTTCTCGTTTAGCTGGTAGATTTTTTTCGATTCGAGTGCAGCGGCCGAATGAAGTAACAACCCTGGTAGGCCAGCCAGCAGGAATAACGCTGAAATTGTTTTTACTAGTGAATGACTACCTGGCATTTTTACTGGCCTCACCTAACTGACGCGCATGCCCGGTTTAGCTCCACTGTCTGGATGAAGCACGTAGAGCTCCTTGTCATCGGACCCGGCGGCTAACACCATGCCCTCGGATATTCCGAATCGCATTTTTCTTGGTGCCAGATTGGCAACCATTATCGTGAGTTTACCTTCGAGCGCTTCGGGTTCGTATGCGCCGCTAATGCCGGCAAATACGTTGCGCGTCTCATTACCGATATCCAGTGTCAGCTGGAGCAGCTTGTTCGACTTATCGACGCGTTTTGCTGCGACAATACGGGCCACGCGAAAATCGAGTTTGGCGAAGTCGTCGATGGTGACCTCGCTGGCAATCGGTTCAATCGAGGGGTCGCGCGAACCGGCATTGATCCTGTTTTCCTCGATCTGTGCCTCCCTGGTAGCTTCGATCATGCGTTCGATAAAAACCGGTTCGATTCGGGTCATCAATGGCTTGAAACGATTAATTTGATGGCCGAGCAAATCGGTTTCCAGATCTGACCAACTGAGTGCATCGACATTCAGAAAGGCCTCTGCCTGGGATGCCAGCCGAGGCAGTACCGGCTTTAGTAGAATCACCAGTTGGCGAAAGCAATTGAGCCCGATCGTACAAACTACCTGAACCTCGGCATGTCGAGTTTTGTCCTTGATTGCAACCCAGGGTTGCTTTTCGTCAATATACTGATTAGCCCTGTCTGCCAGGGACATGATGTCACGCATTGCACGACCGAACTCGCGATTTTCATAGGCGATGGCAATGTCTTCGGACACAGCGAGATATTGCTGACTCAAAGGATTGTCGCCGGTTTTGTCTGCGAGCATTCCATCGAAGCTTTTATTGATAAACCCAGCACAACGGCTGGCGATATTAACTACCTTGCCAACCAGATCAGAATTGACGCGAGTACTAAAATCCTCAAGATTCAAGTCGATATCATCGATACCGGAGCCGAGCTTCGCGGCAAAATAGTAACGTAGATATTCCGGATTCAAATGTTCGAGGTAAGTTCGCGCCTTAATGAAGGTTCCACGCGATTTCGACATCTTCTGGCCATCGACGGTTAAAAAACCGTGACAGTAAACAGCGCTCGGTTTTCTAAACCCGGCGCCGTGCAACATTGCGGGCCAGAACAATGTGTGGAACCTGGCGATATCTTTGCCGATAAAATGGTAGAGTTCTGTGTCACTGTCGGCTTTCCAGTATTTGTCGAAATCATGCTGATTCTGATCACACCAGTTTTTAAAACTCGCCATATAACCGATCGGTGCGTCGAGCCAGACATAAAAATATTTACCCGGCGCATCGGGTATTTCGAAACCCCAGTAGGGTGCATTGCGAGAGATATCCCAGTCCCTTAGTCCTTCATCCAGCCATTCGGACATCTTGTTGGCGATTTCCTTTTGTACGTGGCCGGCGCGAGTCCAGCTTTTGAGCATGTCTTCGTAGTCGCCGAGTTTGAAAAAATACTGCTCCGAATCTTTTTCAACCGGTGTTTCACCCGTGACCACTGAAACCGGGTTTTTTAAATCGGTGGGTGCATAGGTGGCGCCGCAATTTTCGCAGTTGTCACCGTATTGATCAGCCGTACCACACACCGGGCATTCGCCCTTGATGAATCGATCGGGTAGAAACATTTCGGCCTTAGGATCGTAAGCCTGTGAAATAACTTGCGTGCGGATATGCCCTGCGGCTTTAAGTCGTGTGTATATCAGTTCGGCAAAGTAACGATTCTCTTCTGAATGGGTGGTGTAATAATTATCGAACTCTATTGCGAAATCAGAAAAATCTTGCTGGTGTTCGATCATCATGCGATCGATCAATACCTCGGGGGTTACGCCTTCGGCCTGGGCGCGCAGCATAATCGGCGTACCATGCGCATCGTCGGCGCAGATGTAGGTACACTCGTGCCCACGTGACTTCTGAAAGCGTACCCAGATATCGGTCTGAATGTATTCGAGCAAATGACCGATATGTATCGGGCCGTTGGCGTAGGGCAGGGCGCTGGTAACGACAATTTGACGAGATTTGGAGCTCATGTATGGGGATCGGTCGACTAAAGCTGCGTAGTTTATGTGTTGCGCAGGGAGCTGTATAGGGTAGCCATTGAACAAACGCATAAAAACTAGGTGATATTTAGGTGGGGCCTCGGGTAGAATGCCGTCCTCGAATTTAAAACCCGCGGATAGTAGAGTTATATATGCCTATCACTAAACAGCAAATTGAAGGTGCGTTGGGCCAGGTCACCGACCAGCACATGGACATGGATTTGATTTCGGCAAAATCGGTCAAGGACATCGCTATCGACGGCGACAAGGTTAGTGTCGTGCTGGAACTCGGATACCCGGCTGCGGGATACTTCGATAGCCTGAAACAAACAGTACGTGATCGACTCGCAGGACTTGACGGTGTGGGCGATATCGATGTCAAGGTGTCGAGCAAGATTAAATCTCACACCGTGCAGCAAAATTTGAAGCCGTTGAATGGAATAAAGAATATTATTGCAGTGGCCTCCGGCAAGGGTGGGGTTGGTAAATCCACCACGGCGGTAAACCTGGCGCTGGCATTGCAGGCTGAGGGCGCAACCGTTGGAATTCTCGATGCCGATATATATGGACCCAGTATTCCACGTATGCTGGGCTGTCAGGGTCAACCCGAGTCAGCCGATGGGAAAAGCCTGGAGCCGATGATTGGTCATGGCATTCAATCAATGTCGATCGGGTACCTGGTCGAGGAAGATACGCCGATGATCTGGCGTGGCCCGATGGTCACGCAGGCGCTGGAACAACTGCTCAACGACACGCACTGGAAAGATGTTGATTACATGATAGTCGACCTGCCACCCGGTACCGGTGATATTCAGTTGACGCTGGCACAGAAGATTCCGGTTAGCGGTGCTGTCATAGTCACCACACCCCAGGATATAGCATTGCTCGACGCGCGTAAGGGATTGAAAATGTTTGAAAAGGTCGAGGTGCCGGTGCTGGGTGTGGTTGAGAACATGAGTATCCATATCTGTAGCCAGTGTGGTCATAGCGAGCATATATTCGGCGAAGGCGGTGGTTCACGCATGGCCGAGCAGCAGGGCGTCGATTTTCTTGGTGCGCTACCGCTGGATATCCGTATTCGCGAGCAGGCCGATAGTGGTAACCCGACAGTGACGGCAATGGAGGACAGCCAGATCAGTACTATATATCGCGAGATTGCACGAAAAACAGCCGCGAAACTGGCAACCCGGGCGAGAGATCATTCGGCAGCTTTCCCAAGCATAGTGATTGAGAATAACTGAACGGAAATAGTTGCCTATTTCCCTTCGTCCCGGCCCCCGAACCGGGATCCAGTATTAATTCCCTTCGTCCCGGCCGCTAGAGCCGGAATCTTCCTAATAATGGCAGGTTTCAAGATTCCGGGACGCCGGACCGCCGCTTTCACGGGAATGCCGGGCTTAGCTCCACCCGGATCAAAAATCCCCGCTTTGGTAGTCCATATACGCCTGTTGTAACTCTTCCTGATTGTTCATCACGAATGGACCGCTGCGAGCGACAGGCTCGCCAATCGGTTTGCCCGCGATCAATAAAAACCTGGCCGGCTGTTCCTGGGATTCGAGTTCGATAGCTGTACCCAGGCTCAGGATTGCCAGTTGATCCCGTGTCACGCTGATTTTCTCACCTTGTTCATTTTCAAGCCCGAGCGAGCCCTGAATGACGTAAACAAAAGCATTGTGTTGCCCGGGTAAGGACTCTGAGAAAGCAGTGTTTGCGTCGAGACTGACATCCAGATATAGCGGAACGGTCAACGGCTGTGAAACTGGCCCCACGGTGCCTTGTGACGTTTCACCGGTGATCACCCGGATACTGGTACCGGGCCGTGATTCCAGTGGAATTTTGTTGACCTTGTACTCCTGGTAAGCGGGTTGGGTCATCTTGTGTGATGCCGGCAAGTTAATCCAGAGCTGGAAACCCTCGAGCCTGCCATCTTCCTGTTCGGGCATTTCCGAGTGAATAATGCCTTTACCGGCGGTCATCCACTGGATACCACCGGCTTCGATAACACCTTCATTGCCGGCATTATCCTTATGTCGCATACGGCCATCTAGCAGGTAGGTGACCGTTTCAAATCCACGGTGCGGGTGTGACGGGAAACCAGCTATATAGTCATCTGGATTGTCCGAACGAAACGCGTCTAACAGTAGAAAAGGATCGAGTTCCTGTAGAGCCGGTTGACCAATGACCCGAACCAGTTTGACACCGGCACCATCGGTGGCAGGTATGCCGGTAATCAGGCTACGTAGTTTTCTGGTGGTTTCGATATTATTCATGGCTATCTCCATTATGCCGCAGTTTCGACTGCGTAGTGTTGCCCAATTTGATCGAGCGCCTTTTGATAACTGCCATCCGCATCGACATTCATCCGATCGGCACCAATGATGTTGATATACTCGATACCAATGAAGCCAAATATCTGCTTCAGGTAGCCGGTTACAAAATCTACCGGGCTATGCAGGAGTGCGCCGCCGGTGGTAATGACAATATCCACAGTTTTGCCTTTAATGAGACCAACGGGACCGTCTGCAGTGTATTGAAACGTAACACCAGCTCGACATATCAGATCGATCCAGGCTTTTAGTGTCGCTGGAATGCCGAAATTATACATCGGCGTGGTCAATACAATATGATCGGAATACCTGATTTCTTCGATCAACTCATCGGAAAGTGCGAGGCGCTGCTGCTGAATCTCACTACGTTGGTCAACCGGGGTAAAGTTAGCGGTTACCCAGTTTTGGTCGATAAAGCCAATTTCCTGATTCAGATCACGTTGTTGCACAGTGGCCCCGGGATGTAAAGCCATTAGCCTGGCGATCAGTTCATCACCGAGCTTTTTGCTGTTTGAGGTGTCGACGCTTGCGCTCGCATCGAGACGCAGTATATGTTTTTTAGTATCCATATTTATCTACTCGCGATTAATTATTGGAGTTGATTGCCCATTGGCCAGGGCCGTGGACGAAAAGCAACAGAAATGCCCCGCTGATTGCAAGATTTTTCATAAATAAAATCATTTGCATTTGCTGACCGAAATCACTGTGAAAAATGACTGCTGCGAGGAAAGTGAATCCACCGAGTAATAAAGCCGCGATTTTAGTCTGGTAACCGACCAATACTGCGATACCGGCGAGCAATTCGACTGCTATGACCGCCGGCAGTAGAAGGCCAGGTACACCGACCGATTCCATGTAGCCCTGAGTGCCTTCATAACCGCCGATTTTACTGTAACCGGCCATGATAAATACTATCGCAATCAGTGCGCGACCTACTAGTGTAGATGCGTTATTAATCATTTCTTTGTTCATTGTGGTTGTCTCCTGGTTAAGAATAAGGGTATTATAATTGTTCCTTAAATTAGATATATACACGTATTTGTAAAATACTGTTTATATATATGGAACAATATGAGCAAGTTTGAAGAACTCGAAGCATTTGTCGAAGTGGTCGATCGACATGGCTTTAGCCCCGCGGCAGACAAGCTCGGTGTGGCCAAATCAATGCTGAGTCGACGCGTTAGCAACCTCGAAAAACGGCTCGGTGTGCAGTTGTTGCAGCGCACCACACGCAAACAATCGCTGACCGATGCAGGAAGGCATTTTTATGAGCGGGCAGTCAATCTGCTGTGCGATCTTGACGAGGCTGAGCAAATGGTTTCCGAAGAGCAAATTAGCCTTTTGGGGCGGATAAAACTGGCCGTGCCTTTAGGTATCGGCATAGGTCGGCTTTCGAAACCGATTGCCGAATTCATGGAACTCCATCCCGGGGTCGAAATTGCGGTGGATTTGAATGATCGACAGGTCGATCTTGTTGCCGAGGGTTTCGATTTAGCGGTCCGCATTGGACACCTGCAGGACTCAAACCTGATAGCTCGTAAACTGGCTAACGTGGGGTTCGCGGTCTGTGCGAGTCAGGACTACCTGGACAAGCATGGCGAACCCCGGCATCCATCTGAATTATCTGATCATCAGGTGATGGTTTACAGCAATGTTCAGGTTGGACAGCAATGGTTTTTTTACGAGGCTAACAAACGTATCTCACCGCGGGTCAAGTACCGCTTGAGCGCGAACAATGGCGAGCTATTGGCCAAAGTGGCCAGTCATGGGCTGGCGATTACAGCAGGCCCGTTGTTTTACCTCCAGGAATATATCGAGCGTGGCGAACTGGTGCCGATTTTAACCGAATTTCCGAAACCTGAAGCCGGTATGTATGCCGTGTATCCGCCGGGAAGGCTTGTATCCGGGCGCGTCAAGATGTTGAGTGATTATTTGTTCGAGCATTTTCGCGAAGCAAAAATCTAGTTTTGATGTAGTTGGACGCTTGTCTTATAGACCCTACCCCCAGGATGTCGATATACTGCGCCCACTTTTTCCAGGATTGAATTGTGAGCATAAAGTCTGATTTGTGGATTCGGCGTATGGCCGAAACAGAAGCGATGATCGAGCCGTTTGAAGCCGGTCAGATACGTGAATCGGATAATGGCAGGATTATTTCTTACGGCACGTCTAGCTACGGTTATGATGTGCGGTGTGCCAATGATTTTAAAATTTTCACCAATATCAATTCGGCGATAGTCGATCCGAAGAACTTCGACGACGATAGTTTTGTCGACCTGAAGGCCGATGTCTGCATAATTCCACCGAATTCCTTTGCACTCGCACGCACGGTTGAGTTTTTTCGCATCCCGCGCAGTGTCCTGACTATCTGTCTCGGCAAGTCCACCTACGCGCGTTGCGGAATTATCGTCAACGTGACGCCGTTGGAACCCGAGTGGGAAGGCCACGTAACGCTCGAATTTTCCAATACGACACCATTGCCGGCTAAAATTTACGCCAATGAAGGGGTGGCGCAGATGTTGTTCTTCGAATCGGATGAGATTTGTGAGACCTCGTACAAGGATCGGGGAGGGAAGTACCAGGGTCAACGGGGAGTGACATTGCCGAAAGCCTAGAGGTATTTCGCCGTTTTTAATGTAAACGTTTAATCGAAAGAGATTTCGCACACCACTACTTTCAGGTAGCCGATAGGCCACACGATGGGGCTGCCATTTTCTTGGTTACTTCTTTTGGGCAAGCAAAAGAAGTAACTCGCGCACTTACTCATAATTAACTAAGAAGTATCGAAAGGGTCAGTGTGCGAAATAACAAAAATTTAGGGTAATAAAGACCCTAACTACGCAAATCGAGGATTTGCCACCCCCTCTCTCTGGAAATACCCGTTAAAGCATCATCAGGATTAACCGCTACCGGTGTGGAAACCTGTTCCAGCAAAGGTAGATCATTGATCGAGTCGCTATAAAAATAACTATCAGCCAGGCTATGATCACTACCCTCAAGCCAGGCGTTAAGCGCCACCACCTTGCCTTCCTTATAAGTAGGAACACCCAGATAGCGCCCGGTATATCGACGATCGACAATTTCTGGTTCGGTCGACAAAATATGCGGGATACCCAGTAGTGCGGCGATTGGTTCAGTGATGAACAGGTTGGTTGCGCTAACAATGAGCAGGGTATCGTTTTGACTGCGATGCTGTTCGAGCAAGTCGTGAGCCCCGATGGCAATGATGGGTTTTATCCAGTTCTCCAGAAAGTCCGCACGCCAGTGATACAGATTGTCTATTGAATGCAGCGTTAGCGGTCTCAGGGCGAATTCCAAATACTGGTGGTTGTCCAGTTGGCCACGTTTGTAGTCTTGTAGAAATGCGCGGTTTTCACGTTGATATTCGGCTTTGTCGACAATCTGGTTGGCGACCATATATTCACCCCAGAGGTAATCGCTGTCGCCGTTGAGCAGGGTGTGGTCGAGATCAAAGATTGCGAGTGCCATTGATATGATCGGTTGGTGTAACTAATTTATCTGTGTCAAAATAACGGGTCGAATAGTAATCGATTTAACGGGAAAAAGTGAAGTGATTGATGGAGACGGATACAGGGCTAATGTTGGCATTATCCTGAGCAATCAGGAAGCTAAAGTTATGTGGGCACGTCGGGTGGGCCAGGATGCCTGGCAATTTCCACAGGGCGGTATCAGTGCCAATGAAAAACCCGAGGATGCGATGTACAGAGAGTTATGGGAAGAAACCGGGCTGAAAAAGAAAGACATTGAAATCCTGGCATCGACTAACAGTTGGCTGCGCTACAAACTTCCCAAACGATTGATTCGCCGAAATTCAGAACCACGCTGTATTGGCCAAAAGCAAATTTGGTTCCTGGTACGCTTGCTTAGCAGTGAACAAGAGCTCGATCTGTTTGTTTCACAGAAGCCGGAATTCGATGGATGGAAATGGGTGAACTACTGGTATCCTGTCGAAGACGTGGTGTTTTTTAAGCGTAGGGTGTACCAGTGTGCGCTTAAGCAGCTGGAATCCGGTTTGCCGGTATCGGCGCGAGCAAATATTAGTGAACCACCGGCTATCTGATAAATGCGTGGTACTCAATTACCGGATTAGTTAATCAATACAGTGGAGCATAGGATAAGGTGAAAGGGGGGAAGGTTCAGTGTCATCGATGATATCCCGACTGCAACGAATTGTTCAGGAAGTCAACCGTGCGCCTGACATCCAACACGCGCTTGACCTGATTTCCGAAAGATTGATTGAAAATCTAAGTGCCGATGCCTGTACTATATTTCTGGCTTCGGAAGAAGACCCTTCCCAATTGATATTAAAATCCAGCTATGGTTTGAATCCTGAAATCGTTGGTAAGGTAAAGCGCAGGATAGGCGAGGGCTTGATCGGCATGGTGGCCGCCAGGGCAGAGTCGATCAACCTGCTCAATGCAATAGATCATAAGAAATTTATTCTGGTTCCGGACTCAGGTGAAGCCGAATATCCGATCTATCTCGGGGTGCCGATAATTACGCACCGCAAGGTACTCGGCGTAATCGCCATACAAAGAGCGGTGAAGGCATTTAATGAGGACGACGAAGCTTTCCTCGTAACACTGTCATCGCAACTTGCCAACTCGCTCGAACACGCCGAAAGCCAGGGCCGTTTTAAACTCATTGGTGATCACAAGGTCGAGCCGGCGATACATATTATTCGTGGTGTGGCGGGCGCACCAGGCATGGCGATTGGCGAGGCGTTAGTATTCAATCGCGGATCTGATCTCGATTCCGTTCCGAATAAAAAAATCGAACAGCCTGGACCTGAGATAGATGGATTCAAAACCGCGATTGTTAAGGTTCAGGAAGAACTTACCCAATTTGCCGAACGTATGCGAGATTCCTTGCCAGAAGAGGAATGCGCATTGTTTATTGCCTACGCGCAGATGCTTGGTAGCGGTTCGTTGATTGACGATACCATCCAGGGTATCGAACAGGGTAACTGGGCACCTGCCAGCTGGCGCGATACCGTGGAAGCCCATGCCCAGGTATTCGAACAGATGGATGACGATTATCTGGCTGAAAGAGCCAACGACATACGTGATCTGGGGCGCCGGGTATTGGGGAAATTGATTATCGAACAGGGTTCTGAAATCAATTTCCCAGATAATACGATTCTGATCGGTGATGAAATATCTGCTACCGACCTGGCCGACGTGCCATCTGATCGGCTCTGTGCCATTGTTTCGGCGCATGGTAGTGGCTCTTCCCATGTGGCAATCCTGGCACATGCGTTGGGTATACCTGCGGTAATGGGCGTACCCAATCTGCCAGTCAAGCAGATGAACGGATTAAAGGTGATCGTCGATGGTTACAGCGGCAGTGCTTACATCGATCCGAACGAGAGCCTGTTGTCGGAGTACAATACCTATCTTGAAGAAGAGGCGGCAATCGAGCAGGAACTACTCGGTCTCAAGAATGAGAAAGCAGCCACGCTCGATAATCACCATATTTCCCTTTACGTGAATTCAGGTCTGATGGCCGATCACACGCCGTCTCTGCGCAGTGGTGCTGAGGGGGTAGGCCTGTATCGGACGGAAATTCCATTCCAGATTCGGGATCGATTCCCGAGTGAAGAAGAACAGTTCCATATTTATAAGAATGTCCTGGAGACATTTAAAGGTAAACCGGTGGTATTGCGGACACTGGATGTCGGTGGTGACAAGCCATTGAACTACTTCCCGATTAAGGAAGCGAATCCGTTTCTCGGTTGGAGAGGGGTTCGCATCACGCTCGATCATCCTGAAATTTTTATTACCCAGGTAAGAGCGATGGTACGTGCCAATATTGGAATTGATAACTTGCAAATACTGTTGCCGATGATTAGCGGTCAGAGTGAGCTCGACGATTCATTGATTCTAATTCACCGGGTCAAGGATGAAATTGAAGATGAAATAGGGCAGCGCCTCGAATTCCCGACTGTTGGAGCCATGATTGAAGTGCCTTCCGCGGTTTACCAGATTGATGACATTTGTAATCTGGTGGATTTCATATCGATTGGCACTAACGATCTGACCCAGTATTTGCTTGCTGTAGATCGCAATAACGAGAATGTCGCCGGCTTATTTTCATCGTTACATCCCGCAGTTTTGAAAGCCATGCGACAGATAGTGGAGGGTGCGCATCGTTCAGGGACACCAGTCAGTGTTTGCGGTGAGATGGCCGGCGATCCGTTGGGATTGATGGCTATTCTGGGGATGGGTATAGACAGCTTATCGATGAGTGTTGGTAGTCTGTTGCGAGCCAAGAAAGTGATAATGTCGTTCAGTATGGCGGAATTGGCCACATCGTATAACGAGGTAATTACGATGACAGACTCAGAGGATATTCGTGAGTATTATACCGATTGTCTGAATGCGAAGGGGCTTGGGGGATTGATTCGCGCGGGTAAATAGGGGCTTCAGAATAATCCGGGGAATTTCGTTTTTAAAAAGGTTTAACAACTGTCAGGATAACCACGGAAAACAGGATTATCACCGGGAATTCATTGAACCATCGAAACCAGATATGACTTCGATGGTTGCTATTAGAAGCCAGGTCCTTAATTATCTTTCCACAATAAAAATGGTAGCCGACCAGGGTAATGACGAGCACTAATTTTATTTTCAGCCAGAGTACATCGGCATATGCCTGCCAAGCGTAATCGACCAATAACCAGCCGCCAAAAATCAGGGTTAATACCATCCAGGGTGTAATAAAACGGTACAATTTTGTTTCCATTAAATTCAGTCGCTGTCTTAGCACCTCTTCCTCTGCAAGAGCATGATTCACAAACAGCCTGGGGAGATAAAATAATCCAGCGAACCAGGCGATCATAAAGATAAGGTGCAGGGCTTTGATCCAGATCATTTAATGCTGTCACTAAGATACTTGCGGTAAGGCGTTAAATTTACTATATATTGTGACATTGTTGGTAAGACTAAGCTAAATACCTGCAATTCGTTTTCTAGCGAGGCGATCTATGTATAATGCGCCGTTAATTTTAACCAAAAAGACATCACTTTAACATGGTAAAGATCGGTATTGTTGGGGGCACGGGCTATACCGGGGTTGAGCTGCTGCGTTTGCTTGCAGACCACCCTGGAGCCGCGGTGGAAGTGATTACTTCTCGCTCAAATGCCGGTACTCCAGTGGCCGAGGTATTTCCAAGCTTGCGTGGCAATTTTGACATACATTTTACCGAACCCGATGTGGACTCTTATCAAAACTGTGACCTGGTTTTCTTTGCGACGCCGAACAGGGTGGCAATGGATCAGGCCGAAACATTACTTGCCAGGGGTATTAAAGTAATCGATCTTGCAGCTGATTTCAGAATTCAGAACATCCCGACCTGGGAGGAGTGGTATGGTGAGTCGCATGCCTGCCCGTCACTGGTACAACAGGCAGTATACGGATTACCTGAATTGAATCGTGATACGATAAAAACAGCCAGCCTGGTTGCCAATCCGGGATGTTACCCGACCTCGGTGATTCTGGCCTTACTGCCGTTGTTGAAGAATGAATTAATCGACCCCTCTAGCATCATTGCCGATTGTAAATCTGGAGTCAGCGGTGCTGGCAGGAATGCTAACATCGCTAATGCCTATTGTGAATCGAGCGAATCGGTGAAGGCTTATGCTGTGGCCGGGCACCGGCATTTACCCGAAATCAAACAGATCCTGCAGTCTATAAACAAGAATGCCGAACTCGTATTTACTCCGCACCTGATGCCGATGATCCGCGGAATGCACGCCACCGTGTACACTGATGCGATAGATACTGACACGGAAATCCAGCAGGTATTCGAGACATTTTACCTGGATGAACCGTTTGTCGATGTAATGCCGGGTGGATCGCATCCCGAAACTCGCTCGGTGCGAGGCGCCAATCATTGCCGGATTGCGGTGCATTATCTGGATGCGAATAAAAAGTATGTCATATTGGCAGTGATCGATAATCTGGTTAAGGGCGCGGCCGGGCAGGCGATTCAAAATATGAATCTGATGTTCGACCTCGACGAAACTACGGGCTTGAGTGCACCGGGGATGATGCCATGAGCAAGGCGCATAAAGGGTTTAAAGTTAAGCAGCATAAACCCTGGATATTGTGGGTAAGTATTATCATGGTACTACTGCTTTTCTGGGGGTTTTTTGTACTGGGTCAGGCCTACCAGTCATACCAGTTAATGCAGCTCGACCTGGAAAGGGCGACCCTGCTGAGCAAGATCGATGAACTGGAGTCACGCAACCATACACTGGTAAAAAACAATGCCCAGCTCGAAGGTTCCAGCAAGATTGAAAATGATGCCTACCAAAGGGCCAGCCGGACGCTGGTGAAGCTCCAACGACAAATACTCGCACAAAAAGAAGAACTGATTTTTTACCAGGGGATCGTATCTCCCGCTAACGCAGCGCTTGGAGTCAATTTGCAGTCATTCCAGGTTAAGCATAAAAATAATCAAAAACCTCTCAGCTACAAGCTGGTTTTGACCAGGCAGGGTAAAATAAGTCGCAAACTGAGAGGGGGAGTCAAAATCACTATTCGTGGTGAGGACGCTGGCGGGGCAAAAGAGTATAAATTATCAGAAATCAGGCTTGAAAACCCTGGGAAAGCGACTAAATTTAATTTTAAGTACTTTCAGATATTTGAAGGAGATATCGCATTTCCAGAAAAATTTACCCCATATGAAGTCGAAATTGACATCAATGCCACGACAAAAAAGGTAAAATCCTTCACTGAGACTATTTCATGGGCACGAGTGATGCTTGAGGATTCATAATATGTTCGGTAAAAAAAGTAATTTTAATTCAGCACGAATCGATACGTTGATCGGCCAGGGAACCGAAATTAACGGTGACTTGATCTTTGCCGGTGGTTTGCATGTAGATGGCAGAATTAATGGGAACGTTGCTGCCGAAGAAGGTAGTTCATCGATTTTAATATTGAGCGAATTCGGTCACATTGAAGGCGACGTAAGGGTTCCTAATATAGTTATAAACGGAAAAATTGTTGGTGATGTGCACGGCTCAACCCGCGTAGAACTGGCGCCTAAATCTCGTATCAAGGGTAGTGTTTATTATAATTTAATCGAAATGGCGATAGGTGCCGAAGTCAACGGTGCACTGGTTCACCAACCCAATGACGGCAAGCCGCAAAAGGTGCTGGAAGACAAGTCCACATCATGGAGTGAACCGAGCGAGCCTGTCATCGGAGAGCAATAAAACACGGCTATTCTACTAATAGTTGACTAAATTAGTCAGGAAAGCTAAGGTAGCCTGAGGCATATGTGAGTGGCACCATGAATATCACAATCGACGCAAATTTCGGGAAAATAGCTAGTCCGGTAACCAGTACAGTACTGGATTTTTCGGATAATGCCGCGCGCAAGGTAAAAAAACTGATCGAAGAAGAAGGTAACCAGAAACTGAAGCTAAGGGTTTCAGTTTATGGTGGCGGTTGCTCGGGTTTTCAATACTCGTTTTCTCTCGATGAAGAATCTAAAGAGGGTGATAAAACGATCACAAAAATGGGTGTTAGCCTGGTGATCGACCCAATGAGTTATCAGTATCTGGCAGGCTCTGAAGTTGATTTTACTGAAGAACTGGAAGGTGCAATGTTTGTAGTCAAAAATCCAAACGCAACTTCAACCTGCGGCTGTGGAGCTTCTTTTTCAGTATAGTTCGCAGCACCCGGGTAAATAATTTAAGGCAATAAAAAAAGCTGGTTAATACCAGCTTTTTTTATGTTTCAGACTCCAGTCCTGTTGAGGCCTATCGGGGTTCATTAAGAATCTAGAAGTGATAATAGCCGTTTAGGTAGATGCCGTCGTATTCCAGGTTTGTATTGACATCAGTAACATCGTTCAGCTCGAGCGAGAACTTTTTGATACCGCCTTCAAATCCCAGTCCACTGTCGGATTCAAATCCCAGCATGATGGAAGAATCTTCAATTGAATTGTCGCCGGCACTGGCGCCGTTGAGATCGGCACCGATGTAAAAGCCACTAAAAGGTAAATCGAAACGGGCCGACAGGTAGAGCAGTGGAATGGTTTCGTCGATCGGTACCATTGTCGAACTTGATCCTGAGAGTGCGACCTCGCCGTCAAAAACCTTCACGTCCAGGCCAATATCCAGGTTGATCCAGTTATCCAATATTTCGTAGTACAGTACGATGTCATTATGGGATAGATCGAATGTCGAAGTGACCGGACCCGTGTACGGTTGACCTTGATATGTGAAGTTGGCATTTTGGTTGAAACCTGAAGAATCTAGATCAATATTCTGGAATCTGATATTAGGTAATAAAGGTATTGGATGCTCGAGCGTCAATACTAAATTCGATGGCGTTATATCGTCCAAGCCAAGGTCCCCCACTAAATCTATAGGGGTTACGTCAATATCGCCTTTAATCGATCCAGTTAAATCGGGTTTCCAGTAGCTGGCGCCGATTTTAAAGCCGACGAAGTCTGCGCGCACGCTGGTCATGCACAAAAACAGGAGGGTCGAAAGGACTAAAACAATCCGTGTAGTCTTCATTTGGTGGCTCACGAATGTAATTAATATACAGACTGATAGTTTAGCACTAGTCGCTATTAATGACAGTGATGACAGGGTTCAGTTCCCTCTAGATGTTAACTAATTCTCAATTACCAGGGGCGGAATATGCCCGATAACTGATTATCGCTGAAAATATATACCACCCAGCAATGTCTCCGAACTTGCCTGGGTAACCATTGGCAAATTTCCTGTCTGCCAATTCATGCTTTGTCGTGCTAGCCAGGCAAAGGCGATCGCTTCGACATAATCAGGATCAAGGCCCAGCTGATCTGTGTTCAGAATCTGGTAATCAGGCAGCGCCAGTTGCAATCGTTTCATCAGGTAGTGGTTGTGAACACCACCACCACAGACAAAGCATTCGACCGGTGTCGATGCTAACTGCCCGATTCCCCCGGCAATAGTTTTTACCGTCAGTTCAACCAGGGTTGCCTGCACATCTTCGGCTGCCAGGTCCGGGCTTAACTGGGGTAACAGCCAATCCGAATTAAAATATTCAGTGCCGGTCGTTTTTGGCAATGCCCGCTGAAAATAAACTTCATTGCCCAGCAAATTATCCAGCAACGCATCGATTATATTTCCGCTTTGTGCCCATCTTCCCTGTTCGTCCCGGGCCTGCTGCTTGTTCTGGTTAATCCAGAAGTCGGACAGGGTATTACCGGGACCGGTATCAAAACCAATAACCGGCGATGCGGTGTTAGCGGGTAAATAGGTAATGTTGGCAATACCACCGATATTTATGATAGCGCGATCACTGCTAGCCGAGCTAAACATGAAGCGGTGAAATGCCGGTGCCAGCGGTGCCCCCTGTCCTCCTAGCGCCATATCCTTGCGTCTGAAATCAGCGACTGTAGTAATACCGGTTTTTGCGGCGATTATATTCGGGTCTCCAATTTGCAAGGTATACGGCAGGTCGCTGTCAGGGCTGTGTCGAATCGTCTGTCCATGATTGCCGACCGCATGAATTTGTGCGCTATCCAGTTTTGTCGCCTCGATTGCTCGATTGACAATTTGCGCGTAGGTATTGCCGAGCTCAACATCGAGCTGGCAGAGGTTGTCAAGGCTGACAGTGCCACTCACCGTAATGTCGCGAATTCGTTGCCTGAGTGGCTGATCGTATGGGTGGCTGTTGCAGTGTAATATGGCGGGGGGATCTTGAGCGAAATCAACGATCGCGATATCAACGCCGTCGAGACTGGTTCCCGACATTAACCCGATATAAATTTCACTGGACGAATCGTCCTGCATTAGAAGTTATTATCGGCCAGGGTATTGTCCATCAATTGCAGCATGGATAAATAGGCCTGTGTATTCTCTTTAAAATGTTTTTGGAAAGAAGGGTGAACCGGTTTTGCTTCCGGCAGGCGAACAGTCAGCGGGTTGCGATGTACGCCATTGACGCGAAATTCATAATGAAGATGGGGTCCTGTTGCCAGTCCTGAGCTACCGACAAAACCTATGATCTGACCCTGCTCGACCTGTTTACCCTGGCGTACTCCGCGTGCGTAACTGTTTAAATGGCCGTAAACAGTGGTGTAGCGACCGCCATGCTGAATAATTATTGCACGTCCGAGGCCACCCTTGGTGCCACGAAATTTTATCCTGCCATCTCCTGCCGCTTTCACCGGAGTGCCACGTGTTGCCGCGTAATCAACACCTCTGTGTGAACGCCACTTCGATAACACCGGGTGCCAGCGTTTTTTGTCAAAACGCGAGCTAATACGGGTAAAATCGACCGGGCTGCGTAAAAAGGCTTTACGCATACTTTTACCCACCTCGTTGAAATAATCGCCTTTACCCTGTGGGTCGGTGTAATACACGGCCTTATAATGCTTGCCGTTATTGACAAATTCGGCTGCCAATATGCGGCCGTTCCTGATTTTTACGTTGTCTTTGTAGAGTTCGTTGTATACCACGCTAAAGCGGTCGCCATTCCTGATATCAAGCGAAAAATCGATATCCCATCCAAAAATATAAGCCAGATCCATGATCACGCTCTCTGGAATATCGCCTTCCGCGGCGGCTTCAAACAGGGAAGTCTCGATCACACCCTCGCGAAATACTGGAAATGCCTGCAACCGGTAATTGGTGATCTTGCTGTTAAATGTCTGGTCTTCATTGCGCTGAATCGAAAGGACTTTGGTAATATCGAGAACATATTTCATCCGGCGAAGACGATTCGAATCGTCGAGTAATATATGAATCTCCTGGCCGGGCTGAATTTTACGTAAGGTTTTTGTCTGCTGGTTTAGCGAAGCGATCGCATGAACCGTTGCAGCGGGAATCCCGGCGGAATCAAAAATTGAGGCCAGGGTATCGCCCGGTTTAATTGTGATAATGTCCCAATCGGTATCGTCGGGTAACGCCAGCAAATTCTGGTAATCAGGTTTGGTTCTTACCACTTTTCCCGGTAATTCCAGCGTATAGTGTAATCGACCTGACTTGAGGGTAGAATCCGCTCCCTTGGCTGCTGGATGCCAACTGGAAGCGCTAAAACCGAGTAATATGACTGCAGTTGAAGCAATCGTCAGCTTTAACAGAATTTTCAACTGGAATCCAGATGACCTGGGCGCAGTGTTCCGAGGGCTCACTTTTTCGGAATGACCTGATTTAAAGTCAATATCTTGAAAACTCATGAGAAAATTGGCGTAAGCTGTTGGTTAAATTAATTATTGTGTTAACAATTATAGTACAAAAAGAGGTATAGCATGATTTCTGTGGAAGATGCAATGCAGCAAATCAAAAGAGGTACCGATGAAATACTGGTTGAGTCGGAACTGGAACAGAAATTAAAGAAAAGGAAGCCACTGAATATCAAGGCTGGATTCGATCCGACAGCGCCCGATCTACACCTCGGGCACACAGTGCTTATCAATAAAATGCGCCAGTTTCAGGAACTGGGCCACCATATCATGTTCCTGATTGGTGATTTCACCGGCATGATTGGCGATCCCAGTGGCAAGTCGGCGACGCGACCGGCGCTAACTCCAGAGCAAATTCAGCAAAACGCGGAAACATACCAGCAGCAGGTGTTCAAAATCCTGGATCCGGATACTACCGAGATCTGCTTCAATTCGACCTGGCATGGGCCAAAATCATCAGCAGATATGATTCGCCTGGCATCGCGGCATACTGTCGCACGCATGCTCGAACGCGATGATTTCTCCAAACGATATAAAAGCAACCAGCCGATTTCCATTCATGAATTTCTGTATCCGCTGGTGCAGGGATGGGATTCAGTTGAAATGAAGGCCGATGTAGAACTCGGCGGAACCGATCAGAAGTTTAATCTCCTGGTTGGACGAGAACTGATGAAAGCCGAGGGTATGGAACCACAGATTACATTGACTATGCCGATATTAGAGGGGCTGGATGGTGTGCAGAAAATGTCCAAATCGCTAAACAACTATATCGGTGTCGACGACGTACCGTCGGACATGTTCGGCAAGATCATGTCGATAAGCGATGATTTGATGTGGCGTTATTTTGAACTACTGAGTTTTCGCCCTATGGCAGAAATTGATGGGCTGCAAAATGAAGTAAAGCAGGGTAAAAATCCCCGCGATGTAAAGTTTTTGCTCGCCGAGGAGCTGATTACTCGCTTTCATGATGCGAAAAGTGCGCAAAAAGCACAGCAGGATTTCATCGACCGGTTTGCCAAAGGCGTAATACCCGATGATATACCCGAGGCGTCAATAACCCTGGAGGGCCCGATCATCGGCGTGGCGGCCATGTTAAAGCAGGCGGGGCTGACCAGCAGTACTTCCGAAAGCTTTCGTATGATCAAGCAGGGCGCGGTAAAACTGGATGGAGAAAAGGTCGAAGACAAGGGGTTAATGATTGATAAAGGGCAGGTCGTGGTGGCCCAGGTCGGTAAGCGTAAATTTGCACGCATCAGCCTGACCTAGGCGAATCAAACCAGGAACAAAAATTGGCTTGACGAGGTCAGGCAACTGTCTATAATGCGCGCCTCGTCAAATGGGCGGTGTAGCGAAGCCGGACCCCGGTAACAGGGCTTTAACGAGATTGCGAAAAGTCCGCATTTTAAAATCCAAAAAACGAATCAGATTTTATTTTAATAAAAGCTGAATTAGTCGTTGACGGGGTTTTAAAAGGGCTTATAATGCGCGCCTCGTTTGCCTAAACGGTCGCTATTGCGAGCGATCGAAAAAAGCGATGAGACGGTTCTTCCAAGGGCCAAAAGCACCAGGTGTTCCCTGGTGAAACGATCTTTAAAAATTGATTAGGTAATTTGTGTGGGCACTCATGTCAATGATGATTTCGTATCATGACGATTTGAGTGACCAAAACTTTAACTTACGTTAAATAAGTCGAGGTTACTCTCTTCAAAAAGGTTACACGGAGCTATCCGTAAATAGTTTTAAACTGAAGAGTTTGATCCTGGCTCAGATTGAACGCTGGCGGTATGCTTAACACATGCAAGTCGAACGGTAGCAGCAGAGCTTGCTCTGGCTGACGAGTGGCGGACGGGTGCGTAACGCGTGGGAATTTACCTTGTAGTGGGGGATAGCCCGGAGAAATCCGGATTAACACCGCATAATCTCTACGGAGGAAAAGGGGCCTCTTCTTGAAAGCTCCTGCTATTAGATGAGCCCGCGTTGGATTAGCTTGTTGGTAGGGTAATGGCCTACCAAGGCGACGATCCATAGCTGGTTTGAGAGGACGATCAGCCACACTGGGACTGAGACACGGCCCAGACTCCTACGGGAGGCAGCAGTGGGGAATATTGGACAATGGGCGAAAGCCTGATCCAGCAATACCGCGTGTGTGAAGAAGGCCTGAGGGTTGTAAAGCACTTTCAATAGAGACGAAAAGCTTAGGGTTAATAACCTTGAGTCTTGACTTAACCTATAGAAGAAGCACCGGCTAACTCCGTGCCAGCAGCCGCGGTAATACGGAGGGTGCAAGCGTTAATCGGAATTACTGGGCGTAAAGCGCTCGTAGGCGGCTTGTTAAGTCGGATGTGAAAGCCCCGGGCTCAACCTGGGAACTGCATTCGATACTGGCAGGCTAGAGTATAGTAGAGGCAAGTGGAATTCCGGGTGTAGCGGTGAAATGCGTAGATATCCGGAGGAACATCAGTGGCGAAGGCGACTTGCTGGACTAATACTGACGCTGAGGAGCGAAAGCGTGGGGAGCAAACGGGATTAGATACCCCGGTAGTCCACGCCGTAAACGATGTCAACTAGCCGTTGGGGGTCTTAGTACCTTTAGTGGCGCAGCTAACGCA
>Ga0255048_10000824_pt1 | contig 22803 bp, 23 predicted proteins | sample JV7_2_2_MG_FD_183619 | JGI IMG/M metagenome (GOLD analysis project Ga0255048, IMG submission 183619) | Seawater microbial communities from Jervis Inlet, British Columbia, Canada - JV7_2_2 | ecosystem: Environmental > Aquatic > Marine > Inlet | place: Canada: British Columbia | collected 2016-10-06
GCCATTTAAAAATAATAATAATGCTGTTACAGTTTCGATCATGGGCTTTTATGGTTTCCATTTGCAAACGTTCTTTGCTTATCTTTTAATTTTTCAATATCACTCAATACCTTTTCAACATCTTTTTGTAAACGTTCAATATTAACGCTATTTGACATCATGTTTTCCATACGATCTTCCATCTTTGTAATTTGTCCTGCCATGTGTTCCACTAACATGAAAAGCTCGGATTCTCCTGATGACTGGCCCAGCTCACCCCTGGGGTATTTGATTCTAAATTCTGAATTTTGATCTAAGTCTTTGGTATGCATTTGAAGAAGCGTGTCGTGTTGGTTGAGCTTCTCCTGGATTTGAAAGTAGCCGAAGGTCCCGAGTGCGACCATGATAATTAAAGAGATCACGGTTTTCATCGGCATCTGTACCGATTGTTCAGGTCCGAGTTTCATATTAGTTACAATTGTTTTTGTCTAAATCAATTGGCTTGTCACCATTATAAAACCATACATAAGACGAAAGTTTCGTTCCATCTTGTGTATAGGTGCATTTTTTGCCTACCGAGCAGGCGCTTAATGCAAATAATAATGCAAGAACTAAATATAATTTATTCATGTTTCTCCTTCGTTTCATCCATATATACCATAGAATGGACTTTATTCACAAAGCTTTGTTCATACGTTAATGCTTCTGCGTTTTCTTTTGCGTTTCCTACCTGACAACATGTACCGGATTCTTCTTTTTCTTTGGTATGCGTATTGCAAGTTTTTTTTGGGTCTATTGGCATGAGAGACACTCATCGTTGTTTACTGTAGCCCCTTGAGGATTACAATTACATTTTTCGCACGCACATACACCATTGGCATCTGAATGTCCGCTTACATTACAGTGACAATCACACAAACAATCTTTACACTTTGTCATTTGTACTTAAAAAGCCATTCCGCAAATTTTTTCCATAATTTTTTAATCATCCTTAGTCTCCTCAATACTATAGAAGAATTTATTGCTATCTTCTGTTTTCCATTTACGACTATCTTCAACATTCCATTCACTGGTTTGAACTTTCCAGTCGAAGGGAATTTCATCCTTCACAGTGAAAGATGGAATACTCCAGATTAGTCTATTGTTTGGCTGAGCCGCATAATTGCCATTTTCTAATGCCAATACATGAGCGCACTTATGTTCGTGCGGAATTTCCGAATGATCGGTGTCCACTATATTACTCTCTGGGTGACCCCAGTCAACCGTAAAAAGGTACGCACCGGCGTACCATTTTTTATCTTTTCCTATGAATTTACCGGACTGACCGTCCAAGACATCAAAAGAAGTAACGCTAGGATAGTAACTAAAGCAATTCCATAGCTCCAGCTCGTCAAGTCGCATCCTAGGAACCTCTTTGACATCAAAGCCTCTTTGTATGAACGCAGAGATTGGCAAGCGGTAGAATACAGCTCCGTTTTCCATAATTGCATGGAAGAGTATCGGACGCCCTGTAATCGATGCAAACCCAAAAAGTAAGCAGTCTTCCACTTCTCCATGATGTTCTTTAAGATCATAGAGATATTCTCTCCTTACCTGCGCATAAGTTGCAGGTATATTTGCATTCAGATAGGCCATTTAACATAAAACTCCTAGTTAACTAAAAAATAAATGGCAACAATAACTACCACGATAGCGGCAGATATCTTGGGATTAGCTTTTGCTAATGTCCAAACTTGTTTCACTTTTTCCATATGTCCTCCTAATGTATTTCGCCCCAGTTTTTACCCGATTCATAGTCTACCTTATTTGGTATCTCTAGTTCAACTGCAGCTTCCATTATATCGACTATGTGTTGTGCCTGTATATCATTTTCTACAGAAATATCCAGTTCATCGTGTATCTGAATATGAGGAATAATTCCCTCTTTATACAAATTTAACATAGATTGTTTTGTCATATCAGCAGCGGATCCTTGGATGAGTCTATTCAAAGCTTTGTATGTGAAAGCTCTTTTGATCCCTGGTCCGTGTTCCTTGATCGCTGTTTCATGATCCAAAGGTTTATGAATCCCGAACCTCATGGGTTCCCACAAATGAAAACGACAACGTCTACCCAACAACGTACGAATATGTCCGGCATCTTGGGCTCGGTTCGATGCAACATCCATCAGTTGTTTAACAAAGGGTACCCGACTGTGATACATTTTAAAAAGTTCGTTCGCTTTATCTTTACTCACACCTAATTCTGCTTGAAGTTTATTTTTTCCCATTCCATAAAATAATCCAAGATTAATAGTCTTCGCTTGGATTCTAGGGATGTCTGCCATCTTTGCAACAATGCCATGGAAATCTGGTTCTGTTTCCTTATAAGCTTGGACTACATCGTTCACACCATATAGGTTTTCCATCTTGGCATAGTGGACCACGAGCCTGGGTTCTTGTTGGTTGTAATCAAAACAACCCCACTTACACTTTTCTTCAGGCAAGAAAATAGAACGAATCAAAGGTCCGAGTTCCTTGTTCCGTGCAGGAATTTGTTGAAGGTTTGGGTTATGATAACTAAATCTCCCCGTCACGGTTCCTCCATTGTCCGATCGAAGTTGATTGATTTCGGCATGGATTCTTCCCTTATGGGCATATTTTAAAATAGAATCTATAAAGGTCGTGTGTGCTTTATTAATTTCACGAGCCTTAGCTATCTTTTTTACAATAGGATTAGGGTGATTGACTAAAAAATTCTTAGTAAAACTAGGAGCTTTGGTTTTTTCTGTGCGTTCATAAACTAGCTTCAATTTTTCAAAGACTTGTGCTATACTTCTGGCCGCCCAAATCTGCACATCGATACCCGTTTCTTTCTTGACATCCCCTAGTAATTGGTTTTCCATAATTGCCAAGTTTTTTTTATGTTTATGGGCTGCTGCTTCATTAACTCTTACCCCCTTCATACGCATGTCTATTAAACAGGGTAAAAGATCTGTTTCTAATTCAAAAATAGAGTCACAATCCTCATGATAAATTTCATATTTCATTTCTTTCCATAAGCGTAAAGTAAGATCGGCGTCTTTTTCTGCATACTCCCCCACGTACATAGCTGGCAGCTTATACATCTCGGACTTGGGATCAACGCCCAGGGCACTCGCCGCCTCTCTTAAAGCTGTTTCATTTTTTCCTTCTTTTAGATACTCCCTGGATAAAGAATTAAGGTCATATTTAAATCTGTTTTCGTTCACAATTCCCGCAGCAATCATAGTATCAATAATTTTTCCGTTAAGTTTCATGTCGGGAAGTGTTTTAATCCAACAGACATCATACATCGCATTGTGAAAAACTTTAGAGGCATCGGTCTTTAGAATTGTTCTAAACCAATCAAGAACTTTCTTTTTATCCATATTCCCGCCCCCTTCATGGGCGATAGGGTAATAACCTTTCCATCCTTCTACTGCGACCGCAATACCCGTTATACATCCATCATTAGTAGCGGACCCGGAGCCTCGAGTTGTTAAGTTGGTATCTTTAGTTTCTAAATCAATCGCAATTTCCTTGGCTTCTTTTAGGTCAGGAAATTCAGTGGGTTCTAACCATTCTGTTTGAGCTTTATAAAGTGTTATCATATATTATAGAAGGTATAACGCAGGGTTATCTCTTCTCCTTTTTTTATGTCTTGGGTTGTCATGAGATTCCATTTCTTGCGATGAGAACCCTCGCTAAGTAAAAGTTCTACCTTCACACAGTTGGGAGTATTGGAATGATTAATAAATCCTCCCAAAGGAGTTCGAATGATGGCGTCATCAATCTTAATATGCGTAGTCCCCAGAGTCGTTGCTTTGTTAATCTTTTGATTGGCAAAGAGTCCTAGACCATTGATACCACTTTCTTTAATCGTTACGGATTCCGGTAGAGGTTTATACATCTTTGTAATCCCTTTCAATAATCATTTCACAATAATGAATTGCTTTTAGTATATCTTGCTTACCATCTTTAAATGGATGCCTAGAAATATACTTAATTATATTCCCTTCTGCAAATAACATTTTATTTTCATGGACAAAAGTGCTGGGTTGAATCTTCATTTTTTTATAGTGTGATCCTCCAATTTGTTTTTCATAGATACTCATAGTGCTATAAAGATCCACATACAGGTTAGTATGGTTATAAATAATAAATCACTTTTCATTTCACTCATATCTGATAAAAATTATTCTCCTTTGGTGAAAGAATATATAAGGTATGTTGAGTCCTTGTAATTCCTGTATAAAACTGTCGATGAACAGGATCAGGATTACGTTCATAAGATTTAGAAGCATTCCAAGATAGATCGGGCATCAAAGTAACTTTTCTTGACTCTCCTCCTTTGGCTCCGTGAATAGTGGATAAGGTAATTCTCGGAGGTTTACTTAAATCCTCTCCATTTCTTTGCATCGATTCAATATAGTTAACTGTTTTGTGATCACACTCAAGGGCTTGAGACCAGGGCCGGTTTTCAAGAAGACCATGCTGTTGTTTACAGTCCTCCATTGTATAACTTTTATCAGGCATCATCGTTTTGCAGGTTTTGAATCCTCTCCGTAGTTGTTTTTTCTTAACGCCCAGATAACTATAGATTCTTTTAACGGATTCAAACGGGAGCTTGCCCCCTTTCCTCCATTCTTCCCATTCTAATAGGGCTGTTAAAAAATTTTCTGAAACACGGTTATTTCCTTTTGTTTGATAAGGATAGCCCCATGATTCTAAATAATCTTTGACTCTGTCCAACATGTAATTAGCACTAGCTAACACTAACATCTTGCCTTCTTTAAAATCTACGGAACGTAAACTATGTACCCAGTGTACTTCTCCTTCTTCATCTCTAGGTTTCCATATTTTAGGTTGTCTTTTAGAAAGTCTATTTACTATTAGATCGGCCAGTTTATGTACTTTAGAGGGAACTCTATAAGATTGGGTAAGAACTGTTCTTTTCCCTTGTAATCCTAAGAAGTGATCTACATCTGCACCTTGAAAAGTATAAATAGCTTGGTCATCATCCCCGGCTATAAAAGATTTATGGGAATTCTTTTCCAGCAGATGCACCATTTGCCATTGAAGCCAGTTTAAATCCTGGGCCTCATCAACGAACAGTACATCTAACTGCGGAGCAAGTTGCTTTTGAACAACTATTTCGATGAAATCAGTAAAATCATATTTATGATTATTTTTTTTAAATACAGGTAAGGCTTTGGCAATTCGTTGTAGCTTTAACCAATTAATCTTTCCTCTATGTTCATTACGATCATACTGCTCTTCAATACTAACTCCTCGATATCGAGCGAGATTAATTTGATTTAGATATTCATTTTTCGAGATAACCATTCCTGTTTCATCTACACTGGTTTCTGTATTAAAATTAATTACTCCAATCCACTCAGCAAATTCTTGATAATCTGCAGTTTTCATTAGTTGGGTAGAAGGATCAATTCCTAACAATCTGACCGCCATAGAATGAAGTGTGCGAAAATAAGGTAAGTCTTTTTCATTCAAGTCAAAGCCTTCAATTTTTTGAGCTCTAACAATAGCCTCAACGTTGGCTCTTTTACTAAAGGATACATAGCCAATGCGATCAGGCTTAATTCCTTCTTGTAAAGCTTCGGTTACTTTTTGTAATAATGTCTGTGTTTTTCCTGTGCCTGGAGGGCCAAATATAATTTCTCTATTCATTAAAAACTTCCTTTCTTTATTGTTGGTAATGGTTCGTTAGTATTTTTAGGACGTTCAAAAGCCTTGACCACCATTACTCTAACATTCATCTCATATATTCGGAATCTTCTTTCTTCCACTCCAAAATATTCTTTAAGACGATGAGCTGTTTTGTTGTGTTCAAGTGCTTTCCATTTAGCACGTTCTAAAAATTTCCAAAAATCTTTATACCTAAAATATGTTTCTCCCTCTTCAGTATAAGGGACACCTCTATTTAAATCTTCTTTAACTCTTCCTTTAGCTCGGTTGGTACAAAAATCTTCTAAGTAACCCCTTAGCTGTTCTTTAATGGATAAACTTTCAGGAGCTTCTATTTCTTCGAGGTTTTTATAAAGTTGTTTTAAGAGTTTAGTCCAAATAATTTTAGAAACTCCAGGAACAATTAAATTGATTTGATCCATGCATGCTTTTTGAAATTTATCTTGTTTTTGTAATTCTTCTGTATCTAATTCTATTGGTTTACCATTTACATTTAAAAACCATATAGGAGGAAAACATGTTAGCTTTCTTAAACTATTTAGATCTGGCATTGAAGACCCTTCCCCAATTCCAAATTCTCGAGTCTGACAAGTCATAGAATCGCAATGAGCACAAATGGGTTGATCTTTACAGGTATAATTATAATCTTTTTTTCCTAGGGATTTAATGATGGTCATAACTTCTTGAGGATTGAGAGGAGGATTCATATATTTAGAGTTATAAATTCCTAATTGATCTTGCCAGTTATCTGGATGTGCTTTCTTAAGATAAACCCCTAAATTATACAGACCATTATTCCGTGATCCCTCAGGAAATCCTTCATTACATAAAATATCTAAACACGGAGGTCCCTTCTTGATAGGTGAATCTTCGGTTTTAATATGAATGGAATTAAAATCTTTTCTCTCAATACCATATTTTTCATACATGAGAAAAAACTCTTCTAGAGTAGCTGCTTCGCCATTGTCTTTAATAGCATATCGTGTTGTTTGATTTCCGTGATGATAAGGAAGATTTAAAAAATTTCCTGTATCCCCTCGATCAACTAATATTTTGGTTTGTTTTGGAAAAATTTCACATTCAGAATAACCTAACGCAGCTGCTAACTCTTTTAATTTAGCTTGCATTGCTTCGGCTTCTATAAATTCTTTCGTAAATAAAAATACATGAGCCCCTCCACTTTTGGACCTACATAAAATAAAGGGAATATTCTTTTTTCGAATTCGTGTTATAAAAGTTTTATGATCAAAATTATATTGATCAATATCAATACATCCCCATTTACATTGACTATCTGCATTAATAGGAATGATTCCTAAGGCTGGATCTTTTCCTTCAAGATGAGCGTGCCAGAGTCTATCTGTCACTATATCTTTTTTAATAAATGCTTTTCCTTTGACTTTTTCACCGTTGGTGAGAGAAACTTTAGAGACATACTGTCCGTATGCACTATTAAGACCTTGAAATATATTTTTAAATCTTTCTACTGTCATAATTTTCTAATGGGGACGTCCCCCGCTAGGTTGACGTCCCACGTTTTTACCCTCGAGTAAAACTTAGAAAGAAGTAGCGGCCTTTTGTGCTTCTTCATCAGAAGACACATTAGTCTTGATCGCTCCTTCTTTAAATTTGTTAGAAAAATCTGCTGCCATCTTAAACAGATTTCCATCTTGATTATAACCATCTCTCGTAACTTTCCATCCAAACCAACTTCCTTTCGAATTTGATTGTGGTACAGAAGTTAAACGATAAATGTGGCTATAAATAGACGGAACGTACATACCTTTAGCACCTTTTTCCGTCCAACCATTCATCTCGGCCATCCAATCCTTGCTTACTCTATTTTGAGAAGCTTTCATCGTAATGACAGAAATAGTAGGCACTCCATTCAAAAGAATTACAAAATGATAAGAAGTTCTTTCAAGATAATTACCATTAGATAATCTATCTTTAAATCCTTTATCTCTTGTAGTTTCATTTTTTAAAGGAGTATCTTCAGGGTGAACTACAGGTCTTCCAACAGAAGATCCTCGTTCGGCCCATTCAAGATATTTTCTTTCGTAATGACAAGGAACGACTTTTATTCCTTCAGTTCCGCTATAAACTTTTTTAGTGGCACTATTTAATATCATTCCAGGTTCTGCTCCTTGAATGTATCTATTGTCACTTTTGTTTACTTGCGGAGATAAAGGCATCAATATCTTTAAGAAAGGCATTGATAAATCTTCCTGTTTCAGGTTTTCCAACCCTTTACCCGCATGTTCTTCCATTAAATTTGCTGGAAGTTTTGCGTTTGGATCCACCTTTGTTACTGATCCTTGGTTCGTGTTTTCTTGTTTCATGTTTCCTTTTTCTTGATTGTGGTTCGGTTTCCTACGAACACGTTAAATAAATTCGCGGGTATATCTTTTTTCTTTTCGATACGCTCGCGAACGAGTGCTTTAAGAGTCATGGGCTCAACCTTCAACTTTTGTGTCGGCTGATACCCCTGACTCTTTGCAAGGTTAGCATATTCCGCCGCCTTGTTATCTTCATTCCGTCCAAAGGAAACGACAACATCATTTTTAATAATGTCGCCTAGGCCATTAGAACGAAGCCAATTATGTGCAGCATCTCTATTTTTCATAGAAATATTTGCACTATAATACGGTTTAACTTCGACGTGTGATCCGTCTGCAAGTTTCAAAGAAGCTAATCCTGTTTCAGCTAAAAGAGTAGGAATGACTTCTCCCGAAAGTCTTTGTTCCTCTCGTTTCATTTCAGCTATATGATCTTCTTGAGTTTTAATTCTGGTTTGTAAATCGTCTAAACGATTTATTTCGGTAGCTAGCTCTCCAACATTTTTCGTTTTATCAAACGAATTAGATCCGTGAGCTTCCCGTAGTTCCGTTATCGTTTTCATCTATATCACCTTTCTCGTGTAAGTTTATGACGATGGGATAGTATCGTCGTTCTTGTTTATCCCACTTAAGTAATTTATACTTTCCATTGGTTATATCAGAAACAATAGAACATGCAACACCTATTATTGCAGGATCACCTGTTAATAATAAAAAATCTCGGGGTGTATAATTTTTTAAAACTTTTCTTAATTTAAATATTAAAGGACCGGGAGAAAAAATAATTTGTGCCATCTCTGGTAAACAGAACACAAATTTGCCATATTTCTGCGCCCCCATAATATTAATTTTAGGAGCACCATGACGAGTTCCTGAAATTTCCTGTATTACATATACAATAGATTGGGGCTCTTCAATTTCTACTTTTATATTGCCAGTGTTGTGATCAGTTTCCATCGTTAAAGGAGGATTTTTTAATTTATAAAGTGTACTTTTTTCTCCTGTTTTTTCAATTTTATTAATTAATGAAGGAAACCAGTCAGGCATGGTTATATTTTTTGTATTCATTTCTTTCTTGACAGTAATATATGTTGTCCTATATAACAAGTCAATAGAAAGACTAAAGTAGAAATGGGTGGCGGGATGGCACAAGAAAGTTATGGATTATAAATTTAAAACAGAACCCTATGGGCATCAGCTCAAAGCGTTAGATATGTCGTGGCATAAGGACACTTTTGCCTATTTCATGGAAATGGGAACAGGTAAAACCAAAGTTCTTATTGATAATATGTCCATGCTTTATGATCGAGGAAAAATTAATGGAGCGTTAATTATCGCCCCTAAAGGGGTGATTGGAACTTGGTTTAATCAAGAACTGCCTGCTCATTTAGTGGATCATGTGCGATGTAAAGCTGTGCTCTGGCAAGCTAACATCAATGAAACACAACAACTGAAATTAAATACCTTATTTGAATCCGGGGAAGATCTTCATATTTTAATTATGAATGTGGAAGCATTAAGCACTCCCAAAGGAACTTCTTTTGCTTATAAATTTTTAGCTTCTCATAGGACCCTCATGGCCGTCGATGAAAGTACTACCATTAAAAACCCGAAAGCAAAGAGAACAAGGAATGTTTTAAAACTTTCTAGATTTGCACCCTATAAAAGAATTTTGACCGGTTCGCCGGTTACAAGAAACCCTCTTGATCTTTATTCGCAATGTGAATTTTTAAATCCAACCCATTTAGGATTTGAGTCTTACTATTCTTTTAGAAATAGATATGCTGAAATGTCCACGGCTAATTTTGGGGGAAGGCAAGTTCAGATCGTTAAATTTTTTAAAAATCTCAAAGAACTCGCAGAAAAGTTAAAATACTTTTCTTACCGTGTATTAAAATCAGAATGTTTAGATTTACCTGAAAAAATATATATGAAACGGAGTATTACTTTAACTCCTGAGCAAAAGAAACTTTACAAACAAATGAAAGAAACCGCCATTGCGGAATTAAACAGTAAAAAAGTAACCAGCACTATTGTGTTAACTCAGTTAATGAGACTTCAACAAATTGCTTGTGGTCATTTTAAAGCGGATGATGGTAGCGTTCAACGAATTCCCAATAAACGAATGGATGAGCTGCTTGAGGTTTTGGATGAAACAGAAGGTAAATGTATTATATGGGCCCATTGGCAACATGATATTAAATATATTATTGAAACCCTCTCGAAAGAATTTGGAAAAAATTCTGTGGTTGATTATTATGGCTTAACGCCCCAAGACCAAAGACAGAAGAATCGTGATGCTTTTCAGAATGATTCTAAAGTACGATTTCTCGTTGGAACGCCACAAACGGGGGGATATGGGATAACTCTTACAGCAGCAAGTAATGTGATTTACTATTCGAACGGATATGACCTCGAAAAGAGATTACAGTCCGAGGACCGTGCTCACCGGATCGGGCAAAAGAAGAATGTGACCTATATTGATATTTTAGCCGAAGACACGGTGGACCAGAAAATTGTTAAAGCTTTACGTAAAAAAATAAATATCGCTTCTCAAGTAATGGGTGAAGAACTTAAATCTTGGATATGATGAAACTTTTAAATCTTAAAGCTATTCCGGTTGCACAGGAGAGAAATTTTTATTCCATCAATAAAAAAGAATTAGATGTGGTAAGAAAAATTAAATATAGAAAATCTAGAAAAGGATTCTATTTATCAGAGACTGTAACTTTATTAGAAGATAAAGATTTCGCCCCGCTTAAAAAAGTTATTGTTGAAAAAGCTAAGGAGTACGCCTTAGATATATTAGGGATTAAAGATAAAATTTATCTTACGCAAAGTTGGTCTACTATTAATACTACTGATGCTTTTCACAAAACACACACTCACCCCAATACTTTTATAAGTTTAGTTTATTATGCGCAATGTGAGAATGCGTGTCTCTTTTTTGATCTAACCACCAGCTCCATTAGAGAATGTTTTAATTTTTCTTATACCATCAAGAAGTATAATATCTACAATAGTGAAAGTTGGCAGCTTCCAGTGAGGACGGGGGATATAGTTTTATTTCCAGGACATATTCGTCATGGTTCTGTAGTCAATGAGTCAAAGACTCCGCGAATTATAATAGGAGCTAATTTCTTCCTTAAAGGAAAGCTTGGAACCCAAAAAGAAGTTAGTAATATAGTCCTCTAAAATGTAGGATATACGCGCGACGCGTAGTAAAATTCAATTCCTATTTTAAATAAATTACAACCAGCATGATAAAAAGAATTAATCCTTGGTATCTATTGAAAGTAGTTACGAAGAGAGTTTCTTTAAATGCTTTAAGTTTTTCCCATATGAAATTCATTATGCATCTCCTAACATAGGTTTATATTGAGTCTTATTATCTTCGTCTTTATACGCTCTAAGATTCTGCTTTATATTCTCTGCTTGATCGGGATTGTACGCCACGTGAATCCAGCCCGAGTTGGGCTCGTCTAAATTCCAGTACTCGAGAATCATTTGATCATACAGGAGGTTGTGCTTGATCCAGTTAAAGACCTCGTTGTTGGGCGTGCCATAAATTTCGAAGTCTGCCGCCATCCCCTTGCAGTGCTGCGAATCTGAGCTACTACCGATGGCTTGGGACAACTGCGGACTGCGATAACCCGAGGATACACTCACAACGTGATTAAAATGGTCCCTAACAGGCTGTAAGACGCGCTCACAGAGCAATCTTAGGTTCTCTAAGTGGTCAGGACTAGGCTCGTTCGGAATGCCCTTCCTCTCAGCTGTCTGTGACTTAGTCAGCTCCACTAAGCTAAAATTTTTTGATAGTTGCATATATTATGCTAGGAAATGTTGAAACAATTGTAAAGCTATAGTCCCCACCATAGCTAAAAGAACCCAATAGATTTTGTCTATCTTGCCACCCAAGTCACGAATACGTAAACTCATATGTTTCAAATGGTTGTTCTTGATACTCGCCACATCTTTTTTAAGCCCGGTGATATGGCCTTGTAAACTGATAATGTTTTCTCTTACGCTTTTAGGGGTCATGTTGTTTTTAAATTTTGTTTCCGTGCAATCTCTTGATCGCTTGGAGATAATAGAGCGGATTGATTGGCTGTCAAGCCTTCTTTATTAAGCGTTAATGATGGCCGAGTATAAATCTGTGGGTTAAAGCCGGTCGTATCTCCTGGTGCTTGTTGACCCATGTTAAAGAAACTTTCTTTTTGTGGTCTGAAGTCAAAGATATCTGTTAGGTCTGGCCATTCAGGTGATGACAATGTAATACCACTCATGGTTTGAGCTAACGATTGAAGCGCTCTTTCCGCTACTCGATATGGATTTTCTGTGCCTAATTTTCTAGCATTATCTTCAAAGACTTGTTGTACATTTTCAGATATTGTAAATGGAATAAATTGATTTGTTAACAAAGCCGCGCCATCTTTTCTAGAAATTCTTCCAAGCACATTCATGATCTGATTTTCAGAGGTACCTAAGATCATACCGGCTGTAAGATCTCGAGACATTTCTTTCATCTCTTCCCACTTTGCTTTGTTGGCAATGATATATCTATCCACGACATCTTGAGGAGAGATAGGATCTCCTCTTAAAAGTTTAGAATTAAATTCTCTACGAGCATCACGAATACCTCTTTGGTATCCACTCATCTTAAAGTCTAAGCTTCGTGCAGGATCTACTGTCACCGGTCGGTAACCTGTAAATCCTAGTGCTTCATCGGTTAGATTATATGTCTGTCCTGTTCCCTGGTAAGGTCCGATCGTTCTGCTTGGTTCTCCTGTCGCAGCAAAACCTAAACGAATTAACTGTTGTAAAGAAAAAGGTGCTTGAGATCTAACGAGGTGAGCGATAATATTAGATACCTTTTCTCCAGTCGGAGTAGCATCGGTATATAAAACTTTGCCATCTTTAGTTTTTCCGCCTCCTCTTACCACATCCAACATAGCTTCGGTCCAAATGGATTCAGATATAAAAGGCTCACCGAGTTCGGCTGTAGATGTGGCTAATCCTTTCATGAAGCTTTCCATTAAAGCTTCTTCATTCGTCTCTCCCTCCGCTACTTTATTAAGAATGGTTTGAATAGGTCGAGTTAAAGTATCGTAGGCAAAGCCATGACTGAAGTCGATGTATTTTAAGTCTCCAGTTTCTTCATCTCTCATGGGTAAGATGGTGGAGTTCTTGGACCATGAAGGTAAGAATCTTTTCAACGCTGCCAATTCGTCGTCGGTATAGTCGTAGATGGTTTTAAACATCTCTACAGTAGCCGCAGGTACTATAGCTGTGGTTGCTGCCAACCCCGCTAGTCTTTTCATCCCAATCGTTCTTAAAATAGGATCATTAATTTCTTTAATAGATTGTTGCACAATCCCGGTACCAGTTCTTAATATTTCTGCAGGAAAAGAAACGAAATTTCCAACGGGAAATCTTCTTAAAGTTCGAATAAATTCAGGGACATATTCATAGTTAGGTACGGTATTTCTTACAATATCAGCGGCCTTTTCTTTAATCTCTCGAATGCTCGGCATCTTTTTAATTAAACCTTTATCGAAGGCTCGTTTATAGGCGTTGCCATAACGATAATTTTCCATGACAAAGTTACTAATTTTCCAGAAGTCATCTTCCATGACGTACATGTCCTGACTAAACTTCGCAAATTTCTTAGCCCAGTTCGGTTGCAGCATCATTCGAGCCGCACGATCGGTAGTCAATCTTTGACCAAAATTAATATCGCCCATTAGTCTAGAGATATCTCCATACCTTACATTGGTATTCACTACTCCGAGCTCTAATAATTCTCTATAGAAAGCCTGAGCTTCGGGAGCATTCGCCTTGAACATTTGAGGTTGAACAGAACCCACAGCTTTCTTCCACGCTTGAGCTAATACTTTAGGGTTTTCAAACCAGATTCCATTAGCGGTTTGAAAAGTAGCCGCACTGAAAAAGTTTCTGGCATGAGTAACCGGTGACAACACCGTCTTTGCAAACTGTGATGTTGCCTTAGGAAATAAAAACAAACTGTCATAAATAAAGCTGGCAGTTTTATTATTAATAATATTTTTTTCTGCTCCCTCGAGGGCTTCCATTAAAGATCGTTCGCCCCAGGCTCCATCAGGAAAGGCACTTCGTATAGGGTTTTCCATAGCCGTTTCTCCCCAAGGTCTGGCTACTCGTACTCCAGTTTGTGGATCCGTGACCACGCTTCCTTTATAAAGAGCAACGTCCGCTTCGCCTAAGGCATTTCTGGCAGCCGATTCAGTTCCATAAAAAAATCCTCTTCCTCCTGCTGCAATGTTGGTAGCAGATTTATCAACTAACTTTTGTAAAAATTCTCCCTTACGGGCAACCATGGATAATCGTTGAGTACCATGAATCATTTTTGCTCGTACATCTTTGACTTCTCCAAAAAGTTCTCTAAAAGCTTTGCTTCCTCTCCCGATGGTCGTCGGTCCAGGAATCCCTTCTGCTCCAGGGAGAGCATACCTTCCTTTAGTGGCGACTTGTTCTAATCTTTTTACAAAGGTTCCATTTTGAACCAGGTCAGCAGCCACAGAGTCTTTTACAAAACTCGCAGGAACTTTAAAGGTAGGAGCGGAGGGAGCTTTAAACTTATCCGCTTCTCTCATTAATCTAACTAAGCTATCCTGGGGTTTAATATTTTTAAGAATGTAATCGACTTGCGTCTTGGCATTTTCATAGGTCAAGGGCGCTGGAACATCTACCATCTCGCCGGCAGTTCTTTTCGCTTCAGCTCTCGAGATGGCTCTTCTATTCTGTCTCATGAATATACTCGCTACCTTTTCAACGGCTTCGGCGGTTGGTTTAAAATTTAAGAAAGGAATTAAAGATTTATTTTGAAATACATTATAGGTTCGACTCAACCACCCTCTAAATTGATCTCCCATAATATTTTTAAAAACAGGCTGCGCTTCGATCGGAAGATTGGATCGAATGAGTGTTGCCATATCCCCCCATTTATTTCTCATCATGCCCATGTTGTTGAAAATATTCATGACATGTTCTGACTTGGCTCCATTGTTCATGAGCTTCTCACCAATATTCTCCATCATTTTTGCATCCATTTCACCCATGGTCACTCGACCGGCCTTATCAAGGCCGGATTTACCTGAGAATAAAAGTTCATCTAAATCTTCATAGAGTTTAAACTTTTCTGCTCGGGTTGTTTTATTGAAAGTTGATTTGATATTAGGAAAAATTCTATCGAGGTCTTTATCTACAGCTCTCGATAATTCGTAGGCTCGATTCATATCGGCCCCTCTTTTTCCAATTTGTTCTCGTCTGGTTAAGAAAGCATCTTCAGGAATATCTCCTCTCGGTCTGCCTCCTGAGGCTACTTTATTTAAAGCTCTATCCCATAAGCTGTTAGAATATTTTAATTCTTTTCCTCGTGTGGCTAACTGTTTAATGATGGAGCCCGTTCCTCCAATAATTCCTGTAAGTAAAGCTCCTTCTGTTCCAAATTTAATTCGGTTAACAATTTCTCTGACCGCTTGTTCTTTTCCACCCTCATCAGATTCCGTATCTAAAGCAGTGGGTCCTCCTAAAAGATCTCCAATGGTTCCAAACTCTCCAACGTCTGCAACAAAAATTCCTTCAGCGATACCACCCGACACAGCACCCGCCATAAATTTTGCCGTCTTGCCTTTGGCATTTAATTGAAGAGCTTCCTGTGCTCCTTTAGCCAGGGTTGGATTGCTTAGAGTAAAGTAATTACCCTTCTTCGCAGCCATGATTGCTTTGGTTGCTGCCTTGGTTCCATATCGGAACGCCATGGTTGCTGGCACACCAATGTTAACTAAGGCTGCTGCAATTTTTCCAGCGGTCGTGGACTCGGCTTTCTCTTCTATGTTTCCTAATTTTTTATAAATGTTTTCATCAAACCACTGTTCAACTTCTGTGGCTTTGTCAGTGTCACCGGTAAGATCTAAAAGGGTTGCGCCTAATGAAACAGCGCCTTCAGGTATTCGAATTAAACCGGTAGCAATACCGGATAGAACTGAGGAGATAAGACTTGGGTCATTAGATTGTTCAGAGGGAGAAAGTTTAGAAGGATCCCATTCACGAATAGCCATCCATTATCTCCTTAAATTTTCTTTTGTTTACGTAATTTAATAAGCTCTTCTATAGAAGTTACTTCTTTTCCTAAACTTGGAATTATATAAACCTGTTTCTCTTCATCAAAGATAATTTTAAATTGACCAGGATTTTCTGAAAAAGCTTCTCGAATAGTTTTTCCTGATGGTCCTCTAGCCATTTGTGTTATATCTTCTCCAAAATAAACTGACTCTTTGGCTCTTTTTGGACCGGCTCCTTTAGATATGAGTTGTTTAACTAACATATCATCGGAGTACATCGCTTTGTCTCTATTCGCTTGAGCTTTTCCCCACGCTTTATATTTTGCTAACATTTCTCTTCGCTCTGAAGGATCTGCTATTTTACGAATGTCACCGATCGCTCCTGAAATATTTTTCATTTGAGCGGTGCTTCCCCATTTATCTCTGGAACCACCAATCAATCGTTCAGCCATGGACAACATCATTTGACTTCTTTTTTCTTTTTTTTCTTCGTCCGTGTACAATTGATCACTGTCTGGATCTGTAGGTAAACCGTCACCTGCGGGGTCTTCAATTTCTGCTTTTTCTATCACTTCATCTTTAGTATATAGATCTTTATCCTTATCCTTATACCCACCCGTGGTTAAAATTTTCTCTTGTTCTATAGCTTTTTTCTTATAAGGGTCCGAGAACTTCTTAAAATAATCCTTATAAGCTTCAGGATTTTCTTTTAATAATTTTCGTGTTCTCCTTTCCAACTTATTTAAAATTGGTCTTCCTTCAAGATCATAATCTGCTGTAGTGTCAATCATACCTTGCATACCAGCGATAGGAATTCCTTCGGTTCCTTCCTCCGTATCTAGATAATAGTCTCTTTCAAACATATCTGTAATATAAGGTTTAGTATATAAAGGACCTTTTAAAATTTCTTCGGCTGTAAGTTGAGCTTCAGGATCATAATACGTACGACCTTTTTGATTTCCACCAATGTCATACCCCACTCTTCCACCATAATTAAATCGTTGTCTTTCTTCATCAGTAACCAAATTACTAGCAATCCCTCTGCCGTAAGCAGAGTTATGTTTATTGAACATCGGTCTGTTTAAAACTTTAGAATATGCCATTACCCAAACATACCCTTGACACCTTTGTATGCAGCCAGTCCTCCAAGTCCGGTCATCAATCCTTGTTGTAAAGGACTTGCCGTTGGAGTAGCTTGCATTCTCGTGCCACCAGGGTATCCTCCCATTAATCCTGTTAATTGTTCACCGAAGAAACCGTATCGTTGATATGGTTCGTAAGCTCCAAGTTTCTCACCTTGCGCAGCAGCATCGGTAACTGCTTGTCTATAACCCAATCCTGCTTGACCCATTTGACCGAGTTGTCCGATCTCTTGGCCAGCTAATTGAGGTTGTAGTTGAGCGAGTCCTTGTAAATTTCTTAAGTCTCCTTGTCTTGCAGCGGATGCCTGTTGGAATCCCTGCATGTCCATTTGTGCTTGCATGGCTGCTAAATTTTGTGCGTATTGAGAGTCCGCTACTGCGCTCTCTGCTCCGAATCTTCCTCCACCGAAAGCTCCTGCGCCCACCGCCTGAGCCGCTCGTGCTGTATCTTGTCTGTTTTTTTCTTGGAGCATTTGAGTTTCCATCGCTGACTTCACAGCATCGGTATAAGGACTTTGATAGGATGCAATAGAACCTGCTCCAGTTCCTGCTCCTGTTCCTGTTAAAGCCGCTGCATCATCTAAAAAGCCTTCGTACCCTGAGATGCCTGTGCCGGCTCCCATTCCTGAAACCGCTCCAGTTGTTGCATCAAATTGTAGTGCTCCTAATCCTGCTTGCGTTGCGGCTGCCTGTTGGGCTGCCTGAGTAAAGCCTCCAGTAATTTGTGGAGCAACACTTGGTGCAAATTTACTAGTATCAATGGCCGTACCAATCCCTACACCACCTGCTGTTGTGGGTTGTAATAATCCTTCTCCAAAAGTTTTACCGAGACCTTCTATAAACGGTGCCGGTAAGGCTTGTGTTTTAGTTATATCTGCCATTATGCCATTGCCTCCAAGTTGTGCATTACATCATACATTTTTTTCGCGCCGGCTTCCCGGTCGCCTCCGCCTAATCCCTTAACGGCATCAGACGTCATAACAAATTCTCCTTGTGCAAGTAAAGCTCGCACGTCATCGTGTTTTTCTTTAGCTCCGTGAGGCTGATAGCCTCCTGTGTCTCTCATGTCTAATTGTTTTCCATCCTTGGATGGAATGATTGGATGTTCTGTACCCATCGCATAACCTGTTCTCATCAATCCACCTTGATTAGCCATAGTGGGTGATTGAGCGGGCATTGCGCCCTGATCATTTAATATTTGAAGTTCTTCGTCTGTTAATTCATGTATAGGCTTCCCAAATAACATCAAAGACATTTCATTTCGTGAATCCTCTAGGCTTGGATCAGACGCCACTTCTATATTTTCTGTTTCATCCACCACTGAATCTCCATCTTGTCCTCCTCGAATTACTTCCGAGGATTCTTCTAAAAATAAACTGTTGTCTCCACCCGTTCGTAATCCAACTCTTCCACCTTGAGCGGCAGCCATTTGATTTCCACCTTGTTGACTTCCCATTTGAGAAGAAAGATAAACCATCATCTCAACTAATTCTTGTTCCGTTCGTCCTCTTAATTGTTCCATTGGAATTCCTAGTGCCGCTAGTTGCTGGATCAATTGAATTAATTTTGCATCATCAGATTGTTCCGTGGTCCCTGAATCAAGGACCCCTTGATCTACAGGCTGACTCACATTATCTAAATCCGTTTGACTTTGTAAACTTTCAATTCCTTGTCCTGCATACATTCCTTCTTGTGCTCTAACTCTTCCACCTTGGTTTGCATTCCACATCGGTGCTGTGTAATGGGGTGAACTCTCATCTCCGAAAGGCATATAACGTCTAGCATTTAAATAAGCTTGATGTCCTTTACCTTCATCTCCAAAACCTTGAATCTCATCGACCTTCGGTTGGCCAGCTGCAGCTGCAGCTGTTCCGAGACCAGCGATCCCGGCCCATCCTAAACCTGTCGGCATCATGGATCCTGCACCTTTAGTTAAACCCCATTTACCTAATAGTCCTTGGGTACCTGCACTTCCTGTTCCTAATATTCCTTGAACTGGTCCAGCAATATTTTGCGCCTGCGTTCCAAATAATTTTGCCATCATGGAACCTTTACCTCCACCAGCAAAAACTCCTTGAGGACCTGTCCATCCTGCTTTGCCCATCATAGATGGTCCATAATAAGCTCCTAGTCCTAGTAAAGCTGCTTTACCAATAGGACTTTTAATAACCTTCTTGATTGGTTTGGTGATGGCTCGAGTTATTTTGCTAAAAAATCCCATTACTTATTTGTCATTCCTACTATTCGTATTGGTTGGACGGTAACCGTTAAATCTTTTCTTAAATCATTTTCAATGGTAGCAGTGTTAGGATCAGCGACATCAGCTAAAAATGCTTTCATATCAGCATATTTTTTGCCTGTTCGTATATTAGATATGGTTTCTTTGGGATCAGCTTTTAACACTGGGATCTTCTGACCCTTATACATCATATATCCTATTTCACTTTTACCGTTTTTTTTCTCTTTATTCAACATTTTTATGTCCTTGTCATTTCCAAGACCGCAACAGTCACCTTGATCACATCCGCCGTGGCACATTGCATCTTTAATATATCTCCTGCCTCCAGGACTACCACATTATTAAAGTTAAGTACATCTACTGAATCAGTAGCTAAAACACTGGAGTTATCAAATATATAGTCAGCACTTCCAGAAGTGTCTGTGATCGTAGTTTGTACTGTACGTGCACTGGAGTCGGTATTATATAATCGAATCGATTTAACGACCGACGTTGTTTCACTGGGCACTGTATAGATCGGATCGTCCGAGCCAGAAGATGTAATAGTAGCTTGTACATTTTTATAAACATTTGCCATTTAACTTATGAACCATCCCACTCTCTCCGATTCATTCTCAGGAATCTTGTTGGAAAAAGTATTATTCAATTGTAATACGGTTTGTTCCAAGGATCTAATCAGTTCATTGATCTGAGTTTGTTGATACTGTTGGGGTGCATTAGGAAATCGGACTGTTAGTTTTGATGCCATTAAAATGCTCCCAAGATTCCGCCTCTAGAACGCCAATCTCTACTTGCGCTTGCTGTTCCAGGAGCTCCTCCTGCTTTAGATTCTTTACTACCAATTCCTGCAGTACTTGCATGATCACGGCCTGAAGGACTTTGCCAATTAGCATAGTCTGCCTGCCATTGTTGTTTAGCTTGTGCAGCTGCTTTTTCTTTGGCAATTCGTTCTTGTTCTTTAATCTGATTAACTAGATTAATATGATCGAGTTGTTTTTGGTGCCAACCTGTTTTTTTATATGTTCCTCTTAATTTTTGAGACTCAAGAATCTCAGCTAGTTCGTCTTCTCTTTCCCCTAATCGATCTTCATACGTTCGACTCGGGTCCATTAAACTTTGTCCCACTAACATACCAAATTGATCTCGTTGAGTTCCTTGTCCATAACCTGCCCCATCAACAGCCCATCGTTGATTAGCTGCGGCCTCCGGACTCATCTGTGGTAGAGCACCTCCTATCAAACTAGCTAGGCTTCCTACACCTTTTTTTATTAAATTGCCGGCACCTGCGAAGAATGGTTTTCCCCAAAAATCCTGAGCTTGATTAGTTTGAGGAAGACCTGTGGTATATTCTCTAAGACCCTCAGATGTCATACTCCTAACAGGAGTACCCAGATTGGGAGCTTTATAATAATTTTGAGGCAACTGGAATCCTCCACCTCCACCACCTTGTGGTGGATATTTAATTGTAGGGGTCGCAAGTTGTGTGATCCCGGTTCCTTGGTTCGTGGTCCCTGTTCCTTGGTTTCCCCAAGGCATCATACTTGAATAATAATTGTAAAAATCGTCGCCTGTTTCTAATGCCATTATCTTCTCCCGCTAGGTTGTATCCCAGCTCTAAACGTTCCAAATCTCCAACTGTCATTAACTCCACTACTATTTAATTTTAAAGCGACCTGTCTTCCTCTCGCTCTGGTACTTACATACGTTGTTGTTGAGTCCACGGTAAACGGACCTAAAGGACTACCTGCTTTAGCATCACCCGGATAATCTCTCAGTTGAATTGTAACATCAATGTCACCGCTTAAAGCTTTAAAATCTGGAATGAATCGTGACATGGAAAGTAAATCATTTCCGGATCCATCTAAAGTAAAATCTCCGGAAGTTAAACTGGCTGTCATGGTAGAACCATTGTCACTGTTCCCTGTTTCTTGAGCGTAAAGATAACCTCGTCCCGCTGTGACTCCCTGCACCGTTGGAGTAGAGGCGCTCGTATCATCCACCACGTAGCTTGTCGCATAAGGTCTATCAAAGGCTCCTTGATCTGCCCAGGTTGTTCTGGCTAACGTGCCCACGGACCAAACATTTTCTAAATAATTAAAAGTCACCACTCGATTAATTTCATTGGAGTCCGCTGTTGGATAGTACCAACTCACTTCATTAAAATCCGCATTAACTCCCGTATAAATTTCAGGAACTAAACGAATATCATTAAAAATATAATCCTCTACCGTACATGGAAGTGTTTTAACGGCTCCATCAAAAGCTAAAAATCCACCTGCAGAGTTCATCCAATAGACAACTCCATCGACATCAACCGCTGCATGCTGGCCCACCACTCCACATTGTCTTCCAAGTTGTTGAAAGCCAAACGTGTAGGGTGGTCCAATAAATTGCATTGAATGAGCTGAGGTATCAGTCAATACAACGATTTGTCCCTTCGATCTAACTGCGGCTCTGATTTCAGTTCCGTCAGAAAGTCTTTGGGACCCTGCTGTGTTATCAGCAGTAATAACAAAATCGGTAATTGTTTCTTGATCCGAAAAACGAATCAACATAGGATCATACGTGGATGAAGTTCCAATTGTAGTTTCAGTTCCAAAGACACATAAGTGTCTGTCTGGAGTTGAAACTAAAGCAATTCCATTTTTAGTAGGAACCTTACTCGCATTCACCCCTCGACTAAAACCTCCAGTACTTCTATTATAATCTAGAAGATTAATCATAGGAAGCATACTCGCTTTATTAACACTGGTATCCCAAATATAAAGTCCACCTTGATAACGACAGGCAATAACATCTTCTCCATACATGTCTGCTGTCCAGTTCACCGCATCGACTTCAACCGTTGTAGGTCTTGCTGTTCCCCATGTGGATTGTCCCCAGAGTCCTGCACCCCAACCAAATCCTAACACGGAAATAGCATCTCCGGTTACAATAGATAAGGTAGCTGTAGCAGATCCATTTCCTGAAATAGTTCCTGTAGCAGCTGTAGCCATGGTAATGGTAAAACTATTAGTAGCCACCGTTTGAATTTCAAATTCTTTTTCAAAATCAGAATCCACATAACCCACTCCTGTGGGAGCGGTTACTGATGCAAAAGTGACAAAGTCGCCTACCCCTGCTCCATGAGAAGTCCAATTCACTGTCACCTCAGTTGTCGCATTAGTATCAAAAGCTGAAGTTAAACTTTTGGCTACTGCTGTAGTTCCATAAGCTCCATATCGTTGAGGACTCACATCATTAACAGAGTTATCTGTTTTCTGATAGATGTATTGTTTTTTATTGGTGGCT
>Ga0255048_10000826_pt1 | contig 22757 bp, 39 predicted proteins | sample JV7_2_2_MG_FD_183619 | JGI IMG/M metagenome (GOLD analysis project Ga0255048, IMG submission 183619) | Seawater microbial communities from Jervis Inlet, British Columbia, Canada - JV7_2_2 | ecosystem: Environmental > Aquatic > Marine > Inlet | place: Canada: British Columbia | collected 2016-10-06
ATTTGTAGGTTTTGCTCTGAGTCATTCCTTTCGGCTGGCTCCGTTATTATCAGCCCAGCGGCTTGATAGGTGATGCCTTCAGCCACAAGATCATTGTAGTCCTGAACAAAATAAAAAGACTCTGAGAGATCAGCGTGATCGATTTGGATGGTCCTGATTTCTCTCTGCGCTTCTGGCGCGCTAGCAAGAAACTGTTTGAAGGCTGTTAGGGTAGCCATAGCGTTTCAAGCTCCAATATTGCCTCGTCCATCTGTGTGATAGCTAAGTTGGGAACGGCGAACACATTGAACATATTGACCAAAGACTGAGCATCACATTCGTCAAGGCCAACTCTCGCAATGGCCAATATTGATCCGCTAACAGACCATCTTTTTTTGATTTGATTATAAGATGGTACGCCAAGAAAATAACATTCGTGCTCAAGTAACCCACCAGGAACGGTCAAATCAATCAAGAATGATTTAGAGCCATTAGTTAGAATGTGCTTATACCAATTCTCAAAGACCTGAGATTCGAGCAAGTTAAATGACCAGGCGACATTGAATTGAAGCCAACCACTATCGGCCTGCAATCTAAAGCGCAAAGGCCCATTCTGAACGTTATTATTACGAACCAGTGATTGTGGTGACATACCATTAGAATTGACGAGAACGCCAGGTAATGCGCAAGGGTATTGTTCAGGCATTATAAACGCCTCTCAACTCGCGAGCCTTTTTGAAGGGCCTGGAAGGTATCACCCCTTCCAGATGCAAGGCTTTGATTAATACGGCTCTCGCCTGCCTTGACTTGGTTATTTATCATCAGCGTTATCTCATCCCGGCTTACTGACACGCCCTCAACATCAATTGGCGATCCATTATTGATTATGTTAACGCTCGGCGTTTGGTTTCCGCTCCTTGTGTCATTACCGTTCGCCATTGAAAATAATCTGCTTTGCTGGCTTTTGTTTAAAATCATTTCCCCAGAATTAACGCGCGCCGGTACTCTGTCGCCTAATGGGCTATTGCCGCCAACTATGCCGCCATCCTCAAAGCCCTGGCCGACTGCAAGACCAGCTACCAGTGCAGCCTTAGCAAACCCAAGCGCTTCTATGCCTGCAGCGGTGGCAAAAAACGGTATTGGCCCGCCTCCCGACACGGCTGACCCGGCTTGGATTGAGGCAACCTGTGTCGCCGCTATGATTTGCGCAACCTGTATGGCTTTTCCGGCCAGGAACGCAGCCTTCGCTATCGCTGTACCTTCCTTTCCTGCTGCTTCAATTAAATCTGTCGCGGCACTATGGAATGACGCAAGATTACTTAACCCTTGCTGTTGAAGTTGAAGTTGCTGTGTAAGTCTTCTCCTCTCTATAGCCTGAAGATCATCGTTAAGCTTCTTTTTGTTTTGAAGCTCTAATTCTGCAAACTCATCTTTAGTTAATTGCTCAAGCTCAAGTGAGGCTCTAAGCGCATCCATCTTTCCTTCAAAATCTTCCTGGACTTTCCCTTCCTCAGATAGCCCGCCCTTTTTGATTCGCTCAAGTTTTTTTTGTGCATTAGCTCTGGATCTTTCGTCTTCTTTTTGCGCCTTCTCCCTAGACTTTTTATCCTCCTCTACAGCTATTCGCGCCTCATTGAATGCCGATATCTTTTCTTTCAGCGCAACTATTTGCGCCTTATCCGCATCAGTTGCGCCAATAATATTGGCTTCATACTCTGCCAATGCCTCGCCAGTTAGCCCAAGAGCGCCTACTTGTATTTCTAACGCTTTGATATATTTATCAATAGCATCTACTTGACCCCTGGTAGTTTTCTCGGTGCTTTCTATCGCGCCATCTAAATCAACAAGAGCAGACTTTAAAAAATCGATCCTCTCTTGCGCTGAAGTGGCCTTTAATGAAAATGCTCTTACTTCTTCGGCAAGATTAACAACTTTTGGGGCGGCTGCTCCATATGTTGCAGCTAGTTCATCTAATATGTTTTGTACATGCTGAAGATTCGCGGGGTTCGATTCTTTATTGAAGCTGCGGAACGCACCAAAAACCCGCCCAGCCTCAAAAGTTGTTATTTCCAGACTTTCAGCAACTTGATTTAAAGTGCTTTTCAAAAACAGGGCGTTATTGCCAGACGTCTTAAGATTACTGCCAAATAAATCAGTTAATATATCGTCGGTTTCTTCTGCTGCTATCTTGATGGCATTCATCGCTGAAAGAATGCCAGATTGAATTTCAGCCTTAGCGGCCTGCTGGCTTTTCTGCGCCAGTTCAATAAGTTTTTTAGATAAAACCTCTATACCATCACCAGTTTCAACAGCAACATCATCCAAGCGCTTCATTGAGTCTTCGAGTTCTTCGGTTGCATCTTTTGCTGAAAATAGAGAAGGAAGTAAAACTCCGATAATGGTGGCCGCTATGCCTGTTATGGCGCCGATAAGAGGGGCGCCAAGCACAAAGCCTAAGTCAGCTGATTGCTGAGAGAAGGCCAGCATGACAGACTGGCCACCTTGAATCTGACCAACAAACTGCTGTATTTGAATGCCCGCTTGACCGGCCTTTCTTCCAATGCCCCCCAATGCTTTGGTTGTATTTTTGACCTGTTTTTCTGTGCCTTTTAAGCTCTTATCTATTTTTTGAGCAGAGCTTTTAGCGACTCGTTCGGCCTTTTCTAGCCCTGACGTATCGCCGGTAATTGTAGCTCTTAGGGTACCTAAATCGAGACTCATAATTAAACCCCATCAGGTATTTTGATTTTAGAATAGAGATAATCTAGATCTTGCGCTGTCTTGATGCTTGATTCATCAGCGATAGATGAGTACGTTTTATCAAAGACATCCTTTAAGCATTGAAATTCATACATGCTAGCGCGAGAGAAATCAAAGAGATTGCCACCAATGATAACCCAACTCTTTTGGAATTCGTTGATAGGAAATTCTTTGTCTTGATTGTCATCCCCTCTACACTCTCGTTCATTCGAATTTGCTTTTTTTTTACGCTACCTATCATTGCATGCGACAAAAGCACGCGCGCAACATAGGCGGATTCTTGTAGTCCTGCCTCTTCAATAAACTTTTCAATAACTTCGCCATGATCGTTAGCAATATCATCGCCATTAACCTGCTCCAATGCACAAGATAGAATGTTTTTGATATGCTCAGGAGGTAATAGTCCGGACGTTAAATCATCAAATAAATAAACAGGATCGCGACCCTTTAATGCAACTTTACGAATAAAGCCAAAGGTTCCAGAAAACCGATAAGAGTTGCCATTTAAAGTGGCGACCTCTTCGCATTCCCGCTCTTTATGCAAGGCTGAATACCCCGACCGTCACTGATGTAACTGCGTCATAAGTCCAGCTAAACACACCAGACGACGCGTATCCCGGAGGAATTATAAAATCCCTGTCTTCCCCTGCGGGAACAACTATGGCCAGATCAGCTAGTGCCAGAGTCCCATAAGGCGGACTAGGCGTGGTGGCTTTCGGTCTCGCTACTGTCAGCGTATGCGGGCTCGCGTCACCATTAAATATCTGAACCGATAGGTTTCCGGATGAGTTAACGCTGTCGCCTCCAGATGCAGCCGCTACCGCTGCCGCTGCCCTGTCTACGCCTGCCTGTGTAATTTGCGTTACTGATAATAGTGCCATCTTAAATATCTCCCACTCTTGTCACAGTGCCCTTATTGGCAAACGATGCGCTGAAATTCTGCAATCCTGGCCTAGTCCCAGACCGGCTAAATGTATCGATGACGAAATCGCCAGTAATGGTGCCGCCAGTGTTAACATCTTGAACCTGGAACTCTCCGCACGATCCATCAGCCCAATGCAGGTCAGCAAGTCTTTGAGCGCCAACGATAGATAGCCCAGTGATGGGCTCTGTTCCGGTATTGTTGTCAGACAACCCTGACGCGGACATTGTGAATGTTTTAAATCCATTGGCTTGGGACGTTGTATGATCTCCGGTGGTCGTTGAGCTTGTTGTGCTTTCGATTGGAGCGCCGCTATCATAATTAAAATCAACAAGTCCGCCGACTATTTCCCAAGCAGTATCGGCATCATTCCTCGCTAAAAGCACAATCTCTTTTGCTTTTTTTACTGTATCTGCTGCACATGCCATGATAAACCCTCTTTAAAATGCTTTTCTGTACGTAAAAAAATTCATTGAATAAATATGGCGTTCGTTTTTATCCTTTCCAAGCGCAGAAATATTGCTACCCTGCTCGAATCCTTTGTAGACCGTTGTGTTAATAGTAACGCATTCGGATTGAGACAACAAAAAATCAGAAATCGCTTTGGCTGTAGCGTAAACAAGATGCGCAGCCTGTAGTTTCGCGCCTCGAACTAGAATCTGAACTGATGGCTGTTCGTATAGCTCTTTTATATTGGATGGTGTTCCAACGCCATCTAGCACAAGCGTTTGAGCATCTGTGTCGCCCCATTCTCCACCAAACAAATCAGTTCCTAGCGTGCCAAGAGCATTATCATTTAGCAGGGCAGCAACATCAAAGTGGATTGCATTAGTCATACCTTAGCCCGTCTTTGGATTATGCTTAGGATTTGAGGGATATTGTTTTTTATCGCCCTCTCTAAGAATTTCGGTCCGGTTCCTGGCTTTGTCCAGTTTGTGGATTCTGGGAATTCATGAACGAATGGGGCGTATTCAGCAGTGTAACCAACGGTAACGCGAAGCGGTCCGACAGGCTTAGAGAATGAACTATTAACCAAAACGCCAAATTCAACCGGCGCTATCTCTTGAGATTCGCCTTTAATGAAAGCGCCAGCTGCCAATAGCCCTTTATGTGTAGCGCCCTCGATACCCTTGATAGCCTTGCTCAAGTTACTGAGTACATTGTCCAGACCTTTGATAGTTTTAGCCATCACCGAAACCATCCCTTAATCAGAGTTGTCCCGCTTGGAGTTGCTGACCTTGCGCGCACATCATTCGCCGCAGCAACTGGGCTTAGCTCTGTAGATGTACCAAAATAAACTTTATCGTTTAGTAGCATATCGCCATCAGTATAGACAACCGCAGTACTGACAGAATCATCACCATTACTATCTGTAAATTTTTCTTGCTTGTATGCAATGCGGGCGTTAAGGACAGCCGGAGCGCTCCAAGTAATACCACCAAAACCATCATTCCCGGCTTCGCGCCATAGCGTGATCTTTTCGGGCAAGGAGAACATCAAGCACCACCAAAATTAAAGAAATTCACTTGCCGCTTATCGACCTCGGCAAGGCAGCCGTTCAAAAGCCCATTGGCCGTTATTCCGTAACTAGTACCCAAGACACCTTGGCCGGTTGTCGATCGCTGAAATTTTACAGAGTAGTTTTCAAATTTCTCTTCTGTTTTGATGCCTCCGCCGCCAGCCTCACCAGCACCGGACCCTGACATAATATGGCAGGTTAGGAAAGATTCGGCAGATATCAAACAATCAAGACTAACGCCATCGACGCATCCAGAAGCAACAACTTTATCCACAAGGCAGGTCGCCGCGCAGATAAACGTATTGATAACAGGATCAAGCGAAGTACTTCCGTTGATCGCTCTGACATTATCAGGAGACGTCCTAGCCATTATAGAGAAGCCTTGGACTTGCTGCCTTTAGATTTCTTTTCTGTCGCAATTTCGGCCTTGGCTTGATTGATAATCTCAACCTTATTGACTAAAGACCTGGCCTGCTTATCAGTCAGCTCGACAACATCACCAACCGCATACTTAAGACAGCCTTTTTGTGTAACTTTGTACTTTTTTGTACCTGACATAAGACCTCCAAAAAGAGCCCCCGAAGGGGCTAAGTGCCCACCAACATTAGGTTAGGTGTAGGACGCCAGTCAAACTATTGGAGTCTACTTTGATCTGATGAACCATGGCAGCATATGTAGTCATCACCTGCGGCTGCATTGGATTGGTTTTTTGATGAGGTACGGAAATGATATCTGTGGCAACAGCTAATTCGACTGTCCTCGCTGCCATTTCAACCATTACAACCTCACCTGCGGCTAACTTTTCAGCTGGCTTAACGTCCTTGACTTGTGCAATTTTTCGCATACGGTCAACAATCATCATGCCAGAGCCGCTGGTATCCGTTGACTCGACCTTGTAATCATTCTGAAGGTTAGTCCAGATATCATTCGCAACATAGATCATGACGCTATCGTTACCAACACCGCCTTGGCTAGAAAACATTGCGCCGATACTTGAGACCGTTTCAGGCACGATCGCAGCAAGTCCCGCCGCCGTGGTTAACGTCCAATCTGAGATAGAACCAGTTCCCCGATTAGGATGTGTCGTATAACCATAGAGAGGCTGGTTTGCTCCGCCAAAGTTAACAACAATTCCTGTGTTACCGTTGAATAGAGTCTCTTCGAGACGCTCCGCAACCTGACGGACTGATTCGGTCATGCCAAGGCTTCGTTTATAATCAAAACCTTGCTGACGCCAAGGAACACTAAACGATTGATGTGTAATCGGGTTTGGCGTGTAATCTTCCGTGAAAGCGGTATCGTTGTTTTGATAGTTCTCAGGGTTCATCTCCTGAATAGCGGCCTGGAACTCGTTGACATTTTCAAAGCCGACTAACTGCTCGCAGATATCAACACCAAAAGATAAGCCACCGCTTTGCAGGTCAGTGATGCCGTTTAAGGAGCGACGACGAACCTCTACAATCTTGTCTTGAATAACAAGAAAATCTTCATGCCGCAAAGTGCCGTTAGCATTAACCGCCATTTTTTGAAGAGCGGCTGTAGGCTTGTTGTCGCGGCCGATAATCTTACCTTCAGCATTTACTACGATGTATTTGCCCTGACCTTTACTACTTGCCGCAAATTGATCAGCATGCAGTTTGTCATAGTTAGCCCACATCTGGGCTCCCTGCATAATGTTTGCCGCGTGCTCTGCTCTAGAGTTACCTTGAGCCACATATAGTTTGTTAAGCTGCATTCTAAACCCCTTTTACGCGATGCGTACTTTGATTCGAGCCGTTCCGGTCGTGGTTGTTGTGACTGGGGAAATCGGCCAGCCTACTATTGATACGTCCGCGTTGCCTGTCGTATCTGCATTAATTTTAAGCGTCCCGTCACCGTTGGAAACTAACTCAGTAATACGAGTAGCGGTTTGTGATATCGCCAAAATCATGTTGGCAGCTTGTCCTGGCTGCGCATATCCAAAGCGGACAGTTTCGCCAGCCACATAGGCCGCGTCAATGTCGCTCGCTACAGGCAAATTGGGTAAGCAAATCATTTTTTGGCTTATTCCGTCAGCCGTTGAATGCTCTTGGACGGTTCCAGCTGCCAAATATTCGAGAAGATGGCCAGGGGTAGGTGTTGCGCCCGCCGCGCCTATCGCTTCGCCAATTATAAAGGAGCCTTTGCCGTTTGTTTCTAGCTCAATAACTTGAGGTGTATCAGCCATTAGTCATGCCCCCTTATGAGAAATCTACAGCGATATCGTCGCTGTTTGAATTTGTTGTGATGCCATCCTGAAGAGAAAAGTCATTCCCAGGAACCAAAGAATCAGCCAGTTTTTGAAGCTGCGCCTCTTTCATGCCTTCGAGATCAGGGCCGTCAAACTTAGAGTTTGCAATGATCCCTTCTTTGATCTTTTCAACACGCTCTTTTTCTGAGGCTTCGAATTTATCGGCATTAGCTTTCAGTGCTGTGTGATCTGCTTTAGTCAAGACAACCGAATCGGCAGCGTTAACGGTTAGACCTTCAGCAACAACAACCGCTTTGGCTTCATCTAGTGTGACGGCTGGCTTTTCAGCGTTCACGGCTAGGATCAATTCGTTAGCGGTCAATGACTGAAGTTTTACGCGATCCGCTTTAGACAGATCAGTAGCATCAATCTCAATTTTCATTAAGGTTTCCTCTGGTTTAGACTCAGGCTGACCGCCGTCATCGTGATTCACTACGAACAAAGACGAGTTGCCTTGCTCAGAGTTAAATAATACTTCCGTACCGGCTAGCGCTCCGGCTGCTTGCTCTCCATCGAGAATAGCCAGGTGATCAAATGAAAATCCTTTGCCTACGTTGCTAAACGATTGGCCTAATTCATCTACGCCATTTCGAGCAATTAAGCGCGCTATATTTAATCCGGTAGACACGCCAAGCTTCACTTTGTTTGCGATATTAGATAAAAGCTTTTTCCCGCGATCCGTTCTGCTAGCAACCTCTTTATCGATAAAGATTTCGCCGTGCACCTCTTTGCCTTCCATTCTCACATTGCGAACAAATGCGCCTACATCAAAATGGCCTTTAGCAAAGTTATTGGAAGCGCTGACATGCTCTCCGTCAATCACTGGATGACCTAGTGGTGCAGGTAAATCGTTAAGCTGATTGAAAGAAGATCTTACTTCTTCAAGTCCGTACAATATGCCATTCATTGCGCTATCTGCTCGTAACAGCATCGCATCCAAAACGACAAAGGCGCGGTTGTTAAAGGTCTCTTCTCGTACCGCATTGGCGGCTATCGTGTTGATCGTGATGAGCAATTTTTATTCCTCATGGACTTGATATCATAGGAATAGTATAAGCCTGCGCCGTAATGTGTGCAAATTATAGGCTTTGTATGATTAGGATAACGCTAAAAGCGCTTTTCGCTGCTCTTTAAATTTCTTATTCTTGGCTGGAGTGTTGGCCTCGGCAATAGTTGCGATCTGTGCGCACCTGCAATTCCAAGGTGAGCGCTGAATCCGGCTGAAATTATCTTCCGGCGTAACTAGCGTGCCATGCCACCCAGCATGAAGGTGTCTGACTCTGCCATCAATCGAAGTGACCCACCTCATCAAAATCGGCTCACCCAGCTCATCCTCAAGCCTAGATGCCTCGTTAGTGGACCCGCGCTGATAAGCTTGTATGGTCTCTGTCCGCGCAATAAGCTCAGCCCTAGATTTGCTAACACCAATCCGGTCTCGTATATTCCGGGTAACCTCTCGAATTCCCTGCCCTTGCTCCAAGCCATCGACAAGTATTTGACGCGTTTCAATAGCCAGTTTATCGGTCCATCCCTTCAGCGACTCGTATGATCGAGTGAAGAGGAATTGTAAGGCGTCCTGGTGTATCGGCTGACTACCAACAATGCCAGCCGCTAGCGAAGGGGTAGCGGTCAAAGGCTGCAATACAGCCCCCGCCGCTATTTCTAGTTGTGTTCGAATGATTGGCGCGCCTTGGCTGATTAGCTGAGCCCTGGTTGTATCTAGTGCGCGTTGGTAGCTTTGTATTTGGTATTTACTCTGCCAGTTCGGAGCCTGCTGAGTCTCAAGTAAAAGCCTCGCTACCTGGGTTTCTATAAACGTCATGTAAACACGTATTTGTGACGCATCAAGGGAAAAAGGCTTAACTGCATTGGTTTGCACAAGAGGGTTGTTAATCGCTATCAATTGGGCAATCGTAGACTTTTTATAAGCCCTCCACCGCCGATCTATTTCACGCTTCCACGTTTTTTCAATAGTCAGCGTTCTTGTTGGGCTTTTAGAAAGAGGCATTATCTTGCCCTTAGAATTGCATCTTCAATGACCAGGTTTATAGTATCGGAGTTATTCTCTACAAAAACCTCTAAGTAGTCGCCAGTTGTTAGATTTAGCTGCCATAAAACGGAAGTGCTCCTTGGATCTGAAGCGCCGACCTTGTTCTTTTTCACACTATTTGCGATCACCGTACCATTCAGCGCTAAATATACGCTGATATCCTTGTTTGTTCCTGACGCTGCGCTAATTGTAGTTGTTATGTCTATAGGCAGGATAACATCCCTCTCACTTGTCAGCGTAGCTCTGCCCGCTGTTGTGCAAGTGAAAAGCGACTGTCTTTCACATACCCAGGTTCCAGCGACTAGAACAGGAGTATTTATAGTTGCGATTACCGTTTCAGTGGCGTTGCTGGTAAGTGATATGAGCGCGTCCTGAATCGTGTCAGGAATTGGCGAATTTGATTTAAAATTCCAACGTACATCAGCGTTTGTTATGTTCTCAAGAGATGTTAACCCTCCTTGAAACTCACAATTATTGACCGTTCCAATACGGCCAGTTGGAATATTGCCACTGCTTGCTAACCCAGATATCCCAAAGGCCCCGGCTGGGGCTACTATGTCAAGATCGGTCATTTCTGTTGTTTGCGATATAGCAGACCCAAGATCGACGCCTTTAAATGTAGCGCTTGTGCTTTCTATGAATAACTCTTTAATCTGAAAGATCACCATATCAACACCTGTTAATGTGATTCCGTCATCCATGGCAAAAGCGCCTCCAAAAACAAATGACACAAATTGCATATTGTTAAATGTACCGATTTTTGCACCTGAAACATGCTGGACACGGTTCCAAATAAACGTATAGATGCCGCCAACCGTATCGGTAAAATTGAACGCTTGGGCTGCATTCGGGTGATTTATACGAACCAGCACGATAGAAAAATTAACGTCTGAACCAGTGAACATATCCCCCGTTCCAGTGTATGTCAGTATTGGGCCCTTGAAGTTTCCCGCCGTCAGAACTGCCCCGTCTTCACAGACAAAACGCTTTGTGGTGGATATGTCAGCAGTCAGGAAATATATTTTTTTAGACTCTAAGGTAATCGTAGTCGCATCTTGCGTAGGAAATTCCGCCTCAGCGCTTACAATTATGTACGGCGATCCAGTAATTGTTACCCCGTTCGATTGCAGCGTTCCCGTAAAATTTACGGTCCCGAGCACAGTTTGCAAGGCTGTTTCAGCTAAGATCAGACTACTATCGTTCTCATCTGTGTGCTGAGTTCTGTCTAGCGATGGCGTGATGGTGCCCGCCGTGTTATCTGGGTAATTTGCAGCGACACCGGCTGCCAGTTGTGCCCTGGTTTTCTGACTCATAGCTCACCCCCATCTAGATCAATGTCGTCGTCATCGTCAACCACTTCGGTTCCAATCTCCGACAGACCAAGCTCATCAAGAGCACTGCGAAAGTCTATCTCATCACCACCAGGTTGCGTTTTGGCTTGGGCAATGCTTAACAGTGTTGCCCCTTTCTTGCCGTCCAGCTCCGCTTGCTGATCTTCGGTAGTTGTTGATTGTTTTGGAAATTCAATCGACCAGTCATCATTCCAAGTAATCATTCCAGCCATAGACAATATCTCGAAGAGCCTGCCCACCCATTCCGCACAAACAACATTTTGACGATCACTGATTATCGCATTCAATGCCAACTGGTCCTCGCTGCCCGCCAGTTGCCCGCTACCTTCGCCGGTTAATATTCGTATGGGGTAACCCGAATATCCCGAGATAGCCCAAAGCGCGGTCATTACGGTATCTTTTGGCGTGTAGTGTGGAGTTATCAGAGTTTTTACGGTAGCACCAGCGGCAAAGGTGTGGTCTTGGAATTCGTTAGTATATTTTTTGGCTCCATCGTCCATAGCCGCCTTTGCTGCCGGATCGGTTAGAGTTGTTGCAAAATCTTTGCCAACCTCATATGCAATCTTGCCCTTGGCATTCCTAAAATATGCCTCAGAAGCTCCGCCAGTCGTCTTGTTGATATCAAGCAATCGGTTATAGATTGGCTCTAGATAACCCATGCCTTCAACATCAGAGTCCAAGGCCCCCTCACTCATGTGAATAATGCGGGTCCAGTGCACGACCATAGAAAAAACGTTGACGTCTTTGTTTGCATCCCCTCTAGATTGTTTTTGCACAGTGTAGAATTCAGGAAGGCCAAATCGTGGATCTGTCCTATCCTGAATGGTCCCGCTAATCTCAATTCCATCATACGCAAACGGTTTGAAGTAGATCGACTTGAAGCCGTCGCCGGCCACCTTGCCTATTGGCTCCCTGGGGTCCAAGCCATCAGGCACACCAACAAACAAAACGCTAAATGAGCCAATTCGGTTCAGGATATCGGCACGCTCGATCTTATTCAGTAGGCCTTTTTTGTTTAATGCTTTAAGCTCATCTCCGAGCTGTTCATCCTCTTCATCGTTAACAACACGAAAACCTTCGCGCCAGCATGTTCGAGCTGTGCCAAAGGTTAGCCGGTTTGCTATGCCGTCCCGCCTAGATAGTTGATAGAGGTTTTGAAAATCGACGCTAACCGTATCCGGGTATCCATAGATATCGTTCAGGTCTCTTTTTCCTTCATGAGAGATCCCGAGTAGATTCGTTACCTCTCGCCGCAGCGTACTAACTTGATTTGTAATTTGAGAGTTTACAGCGACCACTTGGCCTCTGATTGCTGCTGACAATTTGCTACGTATGAAATCAAACACAGGCTATCCACCAGTTGACATTTCTGTATAGTTTATGATGTTTACCAGACCATTGCCATTGGTGGCAATTCTACAGGCCCTGATAGCATTATCACACTATCAGCAATATTAGGCGATATTTGCCCTGTCCTCTTCTCCATTGTCTTCTTGTCTTCGACTTTCTTTTTAGAGTTGACTAATGATTTCACCCATACCGGCGTCGATAGCTCGCGGGCCATTTTAAGGAATATATCATTATCTTCGATATCCAGACTGAGCATGTCCTCAAAGTCTATTTCACGTTCGTTGAGTATGATAAACCTGAAAGTGTTGTAAAGTTTCTGCGCCGTTATTCCCCAGGTCTGAGCCTTGAGGTTTGAATAGATATCTCCCGCTTTTTTGCCGGTCCCCTCAACCAGCTTATCAGGCTTATAGACTGGCGCTCCAGCATCAAACCCACAGATAACCATGGCCTTTAGTTTTTCCTCTAGGGTGTTATTCCTCTCCTCTACGGACGCAGCAATACACTCTTTTTTGGCATCCTCAACAAATACGGTCACGCCATCACCGAAGCCACCACACTCATCGAATAGAAAGTTTTGGGTTCCATGCCTGATGGCCATAGAGAACGCACGCTTGCTTGCCTCTCTTAGATCTGGGGATTTCAGCCACTCGTCAACATCATTAACACAGTTGCCCGCTTTATTGACAGCAGCGTTGCAATCACGACCTTGCCCAGCGGGGTCATAGCCGACAGTATCTCGGCCAACTGATCTCCATTCTGGGTGCTTACTGGCAAATCTAGCCGCCTTGATCCATTCAAGGTCAATAATAGCATCGTCACCAGTCCCTCTTGGCTTACCTTCCCATATCCGCTCATAGTCTTTTTTGGGCAAAGTCTTCTTGCCGTGTAACCGTTGTTTTTCCAAAAACGTTGGGAAATATTTGTTTTGCGTGTAGTTGATTAACTTGCTAATACACTGATCTGGCGGAGTGACAACGAACCTTTGGTAAGTGGCGTCAAACTCACTATCTGGATTGAATATAATAATGAATATCGGATCTTTGCCTGACTTAGGCCGGATGGATGGAAGTAGCTTTTCCCATGAATCATCCTGAATATCTTCGGACTCTTCACAGAGAACGATATCAACGTTGCTGATTGATTTCAGACTTTTAATGTTATTTTTGATGCCTTTGAATATGAACTTTGAGCCGTTTAACCCATCTATCCAGGTCTTTTTGCAGTCAAAGAAATGATCAAGCCCGCGTGCGGTGATGGCGCTTTCTATTTCATCCTTGATTGATTCCTCGATTGATCCTTGTATCTCTCTGGTAACAAGTATCCTGACAGGCCTTAGTGATGCCTCGACAACAACGGCATCGGCAAAAGTCATTGTTTTTGCACTACCACGGCCGCCGTACGGGACATGGAAAATAATATTAGGCGCGAAGATTGACCGGTTTTTTATTATCTCTTTTCGATCAGTTATAAAGTAATCAGCGAATGCCGGTTGTGGTGTCCATACAAGCTTACTCATCGACGCCCGATTCTATATCAGCCCATGGCGTTAAATTGCCCTCAGTTATATCTAGTTTGAGCGGCTGGTGATTGCCGTCCATTTTATTGATTTCACTGATTGCTGAGACCGCGCCAGGTATGCTGTGGGCGACCTCATTCCCTTGCTGATCGATTTTATTCTTTAGTCCTTTAGCGATAGCGGTTGCTAACATTTGCTTGAGCTTTGACACAGACAAAGAGAACTCTTCTTCCGATTGAATTTGCAGTGTTTTTTGTAGTTCAGCTATCCTTGACTGTACCTTTACAAGCCTATGGAACGCTGACGCTTTTTGGTGAACGCTCTCCGGCTTGCACTTTGATTTAGGAAAAGCCAGCCGCCATGCTCTTGACTGGTCACCATAGAGAACCCAATTTTCAGCGTATGCATTCGTTTGAACTTTGGTTGGATTAGCCTGGCTCATAAGCGCTAATCCTTCAATTCTGCATATGTCTTGCCGCTTTCAATGTGTACCGCTTCTTTGCCTGCGAAGTTCTGCCAGCGGTTTATTATTACGTCGCAGTATTTTTCGTCTGTCAATCCTTCGCTTGGTAGCTCATCGAGTAGTCCATCAAGAAACTCGTCATCGAATCCAAGTAGATCAATATTGAAGTCAAGCTCCTGAAGAGAATCAAGCTCAAGTTTTAGTGTGTCGAGATCCCACCCAGAATTAAGAGCAAGCTGATTGTCAGCTATAACGTATGCCTTCTTTTGAGCTTTTGTTAATCCATCCAAAACAATGCAAGGCACATCTTCAAGACCAAGTAATTGGGCGGCAAGAACGCGACCATGGCCGGCAATGATTCCGTTTTCGTCATCTATCAAAATTGGGTTTGTGAATCCGAACTCCTTAATGCTAGATGCTACCTGCTTTATTTGCTCATCAGAATGCGTGCGCGAATTATTAGCGTAAGGAATAAGCTTTGATACTTTCAATACCACATTTTTATAATGCTCCATACTGCATCCTCATCAAAAACCCCTTAACTGACACGTTAGCATATACCATTGCATTGATTGAATAAGGCGATAGTGTCCATGATCTTTTAAAGTTATGAACGCCTAGCCCTTTATAAGCGACTATTACGGTGCGATCTGAATTATTAAGGTCTTTTGGCTTTAGGGTATGGATCATGGTTACCTTCATATCTCAATCAACTCAATTGCTGTGATCTCTAAATTATCGTCACTAAACCCTCTAGTATCGCCACAAAAACACCAGTGTCCATTCATCCATAGCGCTACCGCAGTGTCGTAAAGATATCTTATTTTGTAGTACCCGTTTGGACGAGTTTCAGGTTTTAAATAATCAGGATCGCATGATTTTATGTGGCTTGCTGTCTTGGCGACAGGCCGCTTTTCGGCCTTATCTGTCAGTTTTTTTGGATTCTGATCAACACAAATGTCAGACCCAACAGACCAAGCCTCATTATTTATCGGACCGCTGCTGCAAGATATTTTTATGCACGGTTCTTTCATAGCTCCCCGAACCTCTCAACGTACCGCTTAAAAACTGCATTCTCTATCGATTTGCTGCCCTTTTCAGTAGCCCACCTCGATTGCAATGTTCGAACCGGCGTGCTTTCAAGATCAGCGTATTCCTTGAGGGAAATGCCAAGTCGCCTGCGAACATATGTTGATAGAGTTTTTTCTTTTTCGCGTGTCATGCCGTGAACTGTACCATATTTCGCGCATGGATTTCAAACACGGCAATACTGCCTTCAATCAATACCTATGCAGCGCGCCAAGGTTCATTTCAAGAATGGGGAAACTCTCAGCATTATACAGGGGCCGTATTCTTTCGGAGGAGATGAGGCTTATTCGAAATAATGCCAAGCGATGACGAATTTTTTGATAAAGATGATCAAGGCGACACCGTTTTAGGTTATTTAACAGCTGAGCGGGTCAATTATTACATTAACAAAATTGGCAAACTAAAACCCTAAAAGCTTTCGACTCTTAACGTAAGCCGTGCCAGTAGACTGATAAACGGACCCATCGCCAGCGGTTCCGTTTACCGTAACTGTCACGGAATCACCATCATCACCCAGAGAAACAGTGCTCGCAATAATCGCTCTATAGACGCCATCGCTTGCCGAGACGTACGGCATAGACTGAGCAGAAACCAGCTCAACACCTGCTGCGTCAGATATGGTCACCGTTACGGTAGCATCATTAACAAATGCCTCAGTAGTTTTATTAGTGAGCGCGTTTAGAGCGATGCAGTTGTCATTAAGATCTAGAAAAGCTGCCATCTATCTACCCCTGTCATTTTTATCAGTAAGCACTTTAAATTGATACTCTTCGTACTGCCTCTTAATCCTGCGCTCGTGATAATTTAGAAAATAATCAATTCCCCATGCGGCTACTATAGCAAAAGCCACTATCATTCCGACAATAAACCACTTCATAAAAACATTTTGGCAATTGAAATAGCAGTTTTTAATAGATCCCTAATCGCCACTATCTCAACCTCATTATTTTGCGCGCTGATAAGCTCTGATTTGACGAGCCTCACAATTTCGAGCACTAGTATCCTATCCGATATTGATAATTTGTCCCAATCTATGACCGAATCAATGACTGACAATAGCCGATCAGTGGTTGCTCTCGGCTTACCATCGACATACGCCAGCACTTTGTTAATACGGCGCTGTACATCGCTTGCGCGGCTCTTTTGAGCATCGACATTACCCGCCGCCTCAATGTATCTAGACACGACCTGACTTGTTGCCAGGGATACCAAAACTCTGTTTTCATCGATCTGATCCCCCACGCTTTGAAGAAAAGAACATCCGGGAATAAACCCAAGCGAAAGAACTGCCAAAACAAAAATCAAACTCTCAATATTTCGCTTCATAACTTAGCCCCAGCTTTTAAATCGCTAACTCGCCGCCTTTCTTTTTTCGCCGCCGACAGCCTTTCGGCCTCTCTTGTTTTCATGATCGATATTTCAAGCTCAACTTTTCGACATTCAAATTTGCTTTTTTTCCAATGCACAACGATTAACGTTATAGATAGCGCGCCACCGGCAATCATAGCTAGCAATGTTGCTAGCTGTAGTAATCCCTCGGGAGACCAATTAACCCAACTCGCCGTACCTGTTACCGTTGTTACGCCTCCGACTCCAGCGGCTACTTTTACATCTGTTGCAATTTGTTTGAGTAATGCCCATAAGCTCATCGAGATAGCGCCCCAAGCGCAGTTTCTAGCGTTACCTGCCCGCTGCCAATAAACCCCCATTCAGCAGGCAGCCCCATTTTCCTGGTTGGCCTAACACCCAAATGAAATCCTACTTGTTTTTGACCTTGAGAATTAATCCAGTCAGGGTAAACTCCAATGCTTGTGAGCCCTATCATATGAGCTTGACGAATTACATTAGCGGCTGAATCACGGTTATAGACGCCACCAACAAAACAGTCTACGGCCAAGACATGGCCCCAGAAATCAACATTATGATCAGAGTGAGACTCTAGGCCGAGATTACGGCCTAATGATTTTGGATTGGGGCTTATTTGAATTGGGGCTCTGATCTTGTGGCGCAAAACGTCTAGCATGACCAACAGTCTAGGGCTCATGTCGCCCCACCACTCTCTAAATTCGCTTGGCTCGAAGTACTGGAGATTTACAGAGCTAACCATGACTGCCCCTAATTTGATTGCTATATAAACAATTCTACACTAGATGCGAGCAAACACAAAAAGCTAGCCAGCGGAGCGGATAGATACACAGCCAGCAAGCACAGCACAAAACAATTTTGGCTTATCTTTTGCCCAATTACTCAAAGTTTGAATACTTACTCCGGTTATTTCTGAGACTTGAAGTAGGCTCTTGAGGCCCACTGCTTTGGCTTGTTGTGATGGCGTCATGAGTAGTGACCTTCGTCTTCTCCTTGATTGCCATCCTTGGCGGTTATTTGTTTCAGTATCCGCGAGATTGCATTTTGATAATTTTTGAATAGTCTTGATCAACTCTATCTAAGTCGGTCAATGCATATTCTTCTGTGTTGTCAATGTTGCGATAACGGAGAGGCTCACCCCTGCCAGCGTTCATTGTGTCAGTTTTGATTTTTGCGAACGTAATAGGGTTTAAAGCGTTGTACATACTGCTAACGTCTACCGTGTCAATGTTTCCGTTTGGTCTTTTGATATCGACTTGCACTAACATTTCGGTCCCCTTTTCTTGTTTCTTTATCTTGTAGTTATTATATCAAACTGTTTGAGGATTACAACACTTTATCAAACTATTTTGTTTATTTGGGCACAAAAAGCCCTATTTTAATCTATTATCTCGTTAACAACCTTCAGAGCCTCGTCAACTGACGTAATGATCCTATATTCCCCGCCCCAGGATTTCATAAAAACCGCCTCACCCTCAGTTAACTTGCGCTTACTTTGCGGCAATAAACCGTCTTTAACTTCTAAAGCGACTGTTCTACCCGCCTTAGATACAAACATATCACAACAATTTTTGAGGCGTGAAATATCTAAAACGGACCAGCCAAATTTTAAAAATATGTCAGCAATTTCGTTATGATTACGGTCTTTTCTTGCGGCCATTCTCATTTCGTTGACCTCATAGAATCACAAAACCTCTCCGCTTGCGTTAAGAGTATTGGATCATTTGGCCCGTATCTATCAACAAATGACATGACAGCTTGGCAGCGTATTTCAGTGCGTTCTTCGTTGAGTTTTACGAGCTGCCTGCTCATTTTTTCGCACTGTTCAACTAGATTTTTATTTTGCTGGGATTGTTGGCTCATGATTTCTCTTCCTAATTTTTCTATCAATTGATCGGCTGATTTTTAGCGCCATTGTTGTGAAATGCCATTTACAACAATGCGGGCATAAGTAAATCCTGACACGCTTTGTCCAGTTTGATTTTCTGGACTTATCGACGCTGTTTTTGTGGGCCCTGGCATCTGATTTAGTTTCAAATGCTATTTTGTTGCACGTCATTGCTTGTACGTGCGGCCATACAAAAACCACCTCATCAGGCTGGGGAATTTGTCCACTTCCCCAGCTTTTGCAACTTTTGCTTTTGCAACTTTTGCTTTTGCAACTTTTGCTTTTGCTTCTTTTTCTGACTTCCACAGCGCACCGCAGGATCTTGAACACGTTTCAACTCGCTTGTACGGCGATAGGTTTGGCTTATTGCATTCTTTCCGTATGCAGACCCGAGCCTTTTTTGCTGCATCAGCTTTACGCTTGCTGTAATATTTTGGATTATAATTGCTCATTTTAAACACTCCACCGGTCTAGATTTGTACATTTGAATAGCTCTGTCTATAGCGTCACGGGATTCGTTTAAATCCTGAAGCTCTCCCCCTTTGCCGCGTATTCCTGCACAAAGGACCTTTTTAACAGCGTGCTGTCTTGCTGGACAAGTAACGCCAAAGGCTTCTAGTACTGCGTAGACATCTGCTCTTCCATCAACTAAACAATTCATTTTTCTTAAATACTTTGACCCGCTTTCATTAAATTCCACCATTCGTATAATGCCCCTCTCGTTAATTCTAATCGTCTTTTATTCCAACCCTGGCCAACATACGTTTTTCTCTAAAACGTTCAGCGTACCCCTGTAGGATTTCGCAGTTTGCCTCGATTGCCTCACCATCACACTTACACTCGTCTTCCTCTTCGCCGCATTCCTCGCATTCTTCGTGACCCTCATAAAATGGACTCCTTGGATCATGGTCATGCTGCCTGACGTCATCGGGATAGTTGCTCACGCCTGTCTCCTCAAAAATCTAGGTAGGTCGCCGGGAATTGTTGGAGATAGTTCAAAATTTGGTATCACTCCGGCAACGTATCCGTGCGATCGAAGGTCTTTTGCCACTTGCTCAGCAAAATGCGATTCTGCGTAAACTGCCGCCCCATTTTTGAAATATAAAACTAGCTCTTTTTTTTGGTCGATTATCATTGACTAAGCCCTCTCGTTTAAAATTAATCCCGAATTTACGCGGATGATTCGCGCACATTCTCGGTATTTCGATATCTCTAATTTCTTTTTTGGATCTTGGGCAAGTTGGGCAAAACAATTCCGCCCAACTAAACCGTTGATTGCTTTGAATGCTTCAAGATCTTTAGTTTTGCTCATGGCTTTACCCCTCACTATCGGTGAATTTAAAATATGGCCCATCGTAATTAACAAGTATGTCCCCAGTGGGTCCGTGTCGGTTTTTACAAATGTGGAGCAGTGTTTTCCCTCGAAATAGCATGTCTTCGTTTCGGTACATCGTGATTATCTCATCTGCCTCATACTCACAAATCGAGGCATCTGATAGGTGGCTCATCCCTGGCGGCCCGTCTATCTGGTCCGCTGCCCTGGTTACCTTAGAAATTCCTACGATTGGTATATTCAGCTCTTTACCTAGCTCTTTGAGAGCCAGAACCACTTCAGTCACTCGGTCAATGTCTCGCTGTCCGCCAGTTGTCCCTTTTATTTTTTGAATGTAATCAATAAACAATATTCCGATGTTGCGCTCTTGTTTCCAGCGTCTAGCATGCTGTTGAATTGTTGTGATGCTCATTCCGGGCTCATCATTGAAAAATATCGGTTTATTTTTTAGGTTTTCGACTGTTCTTGGCATGCGACCATATTCAAACTCGGTCAAATCTGCTTTTCTAAAATTCCGTGAATCAATGCGTCCATCGATGCAAATAAACCGTGATCCTATTTGTTCAAAGCTCTGTTCTGCTGAACAAAACCCGACCGGCACATCTGATGAATAAGCAAAATTAAGGGCTAGCGCCGTTTTACCCACCGCTGGGCGCGCCCCAATGATGATCAAATCGCTATTGTGAAACCCCCCAAGCTGCTCATCGACACTAGATAGACCAGATGTCACCCCAATCAATCCGCCTCGCTTAGCGGCTTCCTCGTACGCCTCTAATGCGCCAATGACAGCATCCTTCATCGTGTGCTCATACTTTTTAGAAACTTGATCAAGCTCCATAAGGGATCTAATCGCCTCGCTGACCACGGTTTTTTTATTGCCGTTTTCTAAATCAAATAGTGCTCTATTAAAAATAAGCTTGGCTTTGTTGAGTTCTGAGACTGATTTTAAACGCTCGCTAAGATGTTCTAAGTTGCTTGGTGCCGCGGCGCACTTGCCAACCAAATCAGCCATAAAATCCATATTAACTAACTCAGCACCAAAATTTTGCTCGATCGCTTCACCGACCGAAACGATATCAACAACATGGTTTTCGCTAATGACATGCTGGATAGCTTCAAAGATTACTTGGTGCGTCTTAATACCAAAATCAGAATGATCTAATTTGCATTGTGCGATTCGTGAACCGTCATCTAACAGTAAGCCAAGGATATTTTGCTCTGTGCTAATATTTTTCATTTCTGTTGCTTCGGGAATTGCTTTATTTGATAGGTGCCTTGCTGGCTGTTCTGATTTGGCTTTATCCATTCTGCTTTGAACGATTTCCAGCCCCTTACCTCCCATTCTGTTAAAAGATCATCAAACGAATAACCCAGTAACATTGCTTGCTTAAACTCTTTAGCTAACGAGTTCACTATTCTCTGAGTCAATGACGTGCCTTGGTTTTTCTTCCTGATTCGAATAACGTCTCTAACTTGTACTTCACTCATTTGTAAAACAGCGAAGTCTATTTGTTCTTTCTTACCATTATTCTTCTTCTTACATTCTTGTTTGTCGTTCGACTGGTCGTCCGCGTATCGTTCGACTGGTCGTTCGTCTGTTCGTTCGTGTGGTCGTTCGTCTTCCTTGTCGCTACCTTGAAAACTATCGTAATTACATATAGTTATGATGGTTGTCAGGTCGTCCGTTTTGTAGTCAATCATTCGTTCGTTTTTGAGCAGTTTTAAAAATCTTTTTAATTTGTTCTGCGACCAATTGAACTTATCTTGTAAAGTTAATTGAGACATTGCCAACTGACCACGATCAACCTTTTTAATTCTTCCTTTGATCAAAACCTCACCACAACAATGATTAGCGCTAGTCACTAAAAACACCCAAGCAAGCGCTTTATCTGGATTTTTAAACGAAAATATCCAGTGCCCAAGTAGTTGTCTATGTAATTTTATCCAACCGCTCAACATCTAAACCCCTAGAAATTTGGCACTCTCTTTTATTCGCGATTCATATTCTTCAGGAGTTAAGCCAAGGCTGGCGATTAACTTCTTTTCGCGCTCGTAAATCTGCATTAATTCCAGATCGCTAAGATTGGATTTCATTAATATCATTCTCGCCGAGAGCAATAAACTCGCTAACTTGCATAGAAAGAACTTCAGCCAGCCTATCCAGCATAGATCCTGAGCATGTTTTCTGAGCGCAAAGCCTGCTTATTTGTGTTCTTGTAACGCCTAATTTGTCGGCTAACTCACTTTTGGTTATGCCTCTATGGATTACCGCCAGATTTATCGATTTACCTAAATTCATTTCACTGTCCTTTTTAGTTGATGTAGTCATCATAGTGCAGAAGAAATTTATTATCAAATATTAATTACCATTTATTGTTGACGATTGAACTATTTTAGTACTATTATTCGACCATCAACAACAAAACGAAGAGGAAATGAAAATGAAAATCGAAGACTTAACAATCAAGCAAGCAAAAGAACTAGCAAAAATGTTCGGCAGTGACGGCGGGCAAAACGTTTTAGTTGCTCCGGTAAAAATAGGCGAGTCTTATCTATTTAGGACCGTGACGCATATCGAAGTAGGCAGAGTTAAAGCGGTAGATGGCGTATTCATAACGCTGGAACAAGCATCATGGATCGCTGACACCGGACGCTACCATGACTGCCTGGCGAATGGGACGTTTTCGGAGGTGGAACCGTATCCTGACGTGTCGGTTATCAATAGCTCATCGTTGATTAACTATGCTCCGTGGGATCACAGCCTGCCAACGGAGCAAAAATAAAGTGAACGCTGCAATTATGAGAGCAGGATGTGATATGTCGGGGTCGCGGTCGTGGTCGGGGTCGCGGTCGGGGTCGGGGTCGATGTCTGGGTCGTGGTCGTGGTCGGGGTCGGGGTCGC
>Ga0255048_10000828_pt1 | contig 22749 bp, 28 predicted proteins | sample JV7_2_2_MG_FD_183619 | JGI IMG/M metagenome (GOLD analysis project Ga0255048, IMG submission 183619) | Seawater microbial communities from Jervis Inlet, British Columbia, Canada - JV7_2_2 | ecosystem: Environmental > Aquatic > Marine > Inlet | place: Canada: British Columbia | collected 2016-10-06
GGCTGTATTTCAGTATCAGATCAACCTGAAGCCTCGGGTCGCGGGTGGGCTTGTAATCGTCTCGGAATGTGCCCTGCCCCTTAACCGTGCAGTGATTGTGGAACACATGCGGCTCCAACCCCTGCGCCTTTGCTACGGCGGCATCGAGTTCGGTTAGTTCTTGTTCAGTCATCTAATCCTCCTATGGACGAAGCGCGGGGCCTTACTCAAGACTTGTGTCCGTTCCGATAATGGTTTTGGTTATCAGCGTCCTGAAGGACGTGGGTTCGCGGCCCTGTCCTGTCCCGCACCATTAGAGCGTTACTGTTTCCACTTGGCGTTTCAGCCCCGCGCTCCGATTGTTCATCCCATCCTCCTGCGGGCTGCGCCGGGGCGCAGCCCGCTGTTCCGTTAGTACCCGCGACCTGTGAGACCCAGTCGATGCCGTCGGGCAGCGCGGGCCAGCTTACTACCCGCTGGGCGGCGCGGCCCCCTCGACCCGCGCGGGTGTACCTTCGTCGTGAACTCTTCAGTCCTGGGCTGGGAGACTAAGCGTAGCCCGGCCAGGATCTGTGCTAGTAGTGAGCTCATCATTCTCCTCCTCGATTACGTGATTAATGCAGGCCAGTACGAAATCCCTACGCAGCTCTGCCCCTTCTTTGGTAGTGCCGTAGATTTCCCCCACGCGGCCCTCGCCTATTTCTATGGGAGCAACCCAATAGGGTTTACCCATCGTGTCGCTACGAAACCACGCGGGTTCCGACTTAGTCCAGTAGCTCAGCATCTCCAGTCCCCAATGCCGTCCCATGCAAACTCCAACATGCGCATGTCCGATGGGTGGCGGAATTTAGTGGCGGAGAACTCAGCAACGTACTGCATGAGCAGAAAGCCACCCGCTTCATTGAGGACTTCTCCAATCTCCGCCACCTGTTTGGCGAGTTCAGGTTCCAGGAAAGACTCACGATTCTCCGTCATGTCCCCGTCTGCCTTGCTTATTTCTATGAGCAAGGCTGCGGCCGTGATTACAACATTTTGGAGCTCCGTGCTCGCTTGCACCTGTGCGTCCATTTCCTTAAGACGGTCGTGGTAGCCGGGGTCGGCCAGTATTGCAAAGTCAAACATATCCCATTCTCCCGTTTAGAAATTCGCACTCAGTCTCAGCCTCTGCTCTAGTACAGAACCACTTAGGCTTCGTGCAGCGTAGGAGGTACACCGGAATGTACCTTAGTGAAATACTTGAGTAGACTGCGTACCACATTAGGTCATCTCCAGTGCCGTGTGGCAATTTCGGCAAGTGTAGACTTGCCCTTTAAAGAGCACCTTGTGGTGCCGGTTCGTAGTAAGTTCCCACGCCTTGCACGCGCACTTGTATGAGTGCCGCTGAACCTTACGGGAAGGCTCGCACGCGTAGGAGTGGCAGCGGGTGGCGGGTACGCCGAGCACTGCCATAATCTCCTTCCATTCCGCCCCGTGCCCTTTGGCCGAAGGCCAGTTGCAGCGTACGACGGCATGGGCCACCTCGTGTGGGACCGTCTGAGCCAGGAAGTGCTCGGCGTTGTTGTACGCGATGTCCATGTTGAAGCGCAGGAACTGTTCCGCACCCCGCCAGCAGAACATGCCCGCTGCGCGCCCACGGAGATCAAAGCGTATTCCCAACTCCACGGGGATTTTGTACCCTGCGTCCTTAGCTGCGTCTAGCGCAGCGCCCACTGCTTCTGGTATTTGGTGTTCCATGCTAGTAGTTCCGGCTGTAGCTGAGGGCTACAAGAAAGGCACCCTCACCGGTGGGGGTGAAGTCCATGGCCCCACCGAACCAGCACCCGCAGCAATCGTGGGCGCAGCCGCAGCCACGGGGTTCGTAGTAGAATTCCCGCAGTGCGTCCTTAAGATCTTCATTGGTCGTACCCACGTGGAGAACGTCGGGCTGGATGAGGTCAAGTATGGTCCCCTGCCCGTCGTCACTGACGTTGGCACGGTGTACTGACCCTACTGGAAGTGTAATTTTGTCTGCCATGTTGATTCCCTTACCTGTTTAGAATGTGTGCGCTGGGCACACCTGTAGTATGGCCCAAGAAGTAAAGGAGTGCAACAGGGAAGATAGCCCTTCCTACAGTCCGGGGCTATACTGGGTACGGGTGGCGGTGCCTATATACAAGGTTCGATTTAAAGAGCTCCCCCGCCGGGCGGCGGGGGTGCTTTTTTCCAGGGTCCAATACGCTGTGGGAATCAACGTGGGGCCATTATACAACGCGGCTGTGGGGAACACAATAGTGAGAAACACATTAATCGATGAACACTACACCGAACAAAGAGATTACCTACTTGAGCGAGGCATTACTCCAGAGGTCGCTTCCGATCTCGGTTTGGAGATCTGCGGTGCTGGAATGCTTCAAGAACGAGGTATTACATGGAGGGGAGTGCAAAGAGGAGTCTTATGGCGAGTCTGGGATAGCGAGGGAAATGACACAGGAGCTCTCGGGGCCAGGGTCTGGTATGAAGGTTTTGCCAAACAGATCGACCGCCCCAAATTCGCCACCCCTAAGAATCAAGTCCCTCGCCTTTACCATTCACCACTCTCTGACTTCTCTACACTCGCCTATGGCGACACTATTGTCCTGTGCGAATCCTACCTAAAGGCTGACGTCGCTGCCCTGTGCGGGTTCAAAGCCGTGGGCGTGAGCGGCGTATGGGGATGGTCGCATAAGAAGCGCATGATTGAGGATTTCGAGCGATATCCATGGAAGGAGCTCGGCCTTACCCTCCTCATCTCGTTCGACTCCAACGTTGGCCCTGACGGGTCAGATCTCCTTACTCTCGCTACGGAGCGCCTAGGCGCCGAGCTAGAGAGGTTCGGGGCAAGGGTGGAGATCTCTCACCTTCCCCGCCCTGCGGGGGACGGCGATTGGGGCCTAGACGACTACTACATGATGAACGGACGGGAGAAGGTAGTGGAGCTCCTCTCCGGAGGGGAGCCAGTACATTCATCTCTATCTCAGCACATGCTCGTCATGAACAGGGAGGTAGCCGTGGTCCGAGCACTGAGTAAGGTAGTGGACCTGGAGCGCGGGACATTTATGACGCGGGATGCGTTCGTGAATGTAGGGTACGCCGACCGGAAGATATGGGATGCTGACGGTAAAGCGGTGAGCGTAGCACGGTCGTGGCTGGAGTGGCCCGATAGGACGACAGTGGAGGATGTCGTGTACCGGCCGGGGAAGGGCCGTATGGACGGCCACTCGTACAATCTGTGGAACGGCCTCGGTACTGAGCCCCAGTGGAATGACGACTGGGTCGAGCTGTGGGAAGATTGGCTGGCGCGGGCCTTCCCGGACGAAGCGGAAAGGGACTGGTTCTGCTGTTGGTGGAGCTACCAACTGCAGAGTCTTGGTACCAAGCTCACTACTGGATTAGTTCTTATAGGTGAGAGCGGCGTGGGGAAGGGATGGGTAGCGTCCATAATGAGAAGGATCTTTGGGGATGAGAACGTAGCGGCATCGGATCTCGCGAGTGTGGGGAGCCGCTTTAACGCAGACTATGCGACTAAGCAGTTGCTCGTTATAGAGGAAGCTGAGATGCCCCGTGGCGCCGATGGGAGTGTCATCTATAACAAGCTCAAGGACCTGATCACTAATGAGCGAGTCAGGGTGGAGAGGAAGGGCGTGGACGCGTTCATGGTGGAGAACTGCATGAACATTATGCTCCAAGGGAACAGGGTCGATATCTTTAAATTGGACGAGTTCGATCGTAGGTTCGCCGTGCTGGATGTCGCTTCTAGCGACATTGCCAACAACCCTGACTACTGGGACCTGCGGTGGGCCGCGCTACGAGCGGGCCTGCCCGAGGCAGTACATGCGTGGCTGGACGACTACGATACACGGGAGTGGGACCCATACGGCATGGCACCCTGGACGACAGCTAAGGGCGAGATGGTCGAAACGACCCACAGTCCGAGAGAACAGTGGATCATGGAGCTGAAGAATAACCCGAAGGGTACGCTCCAGGTGGCTGGTACGGAGGTGGATGGGAGGGTCGCTACTGCGAGAGAGCTGGAGTACATATACCACGATGGGAACATACCCATGTGGGAGCTGGACAAGAAGCAAAGCGATGCAATGAGCAGAGCCCTACGCTTGGCGCGGGTTCCGCTGGCTAACGCGGGGAACAAGATTAAAGGGCCTTCGGGGCCGCAGAGGTACTTCCTCTTGTACGGTGGGCCGAGTGAGAACTGGACTGAAGAGGTAAAAGGCCGCTCCTTCTGGAACGGCCTAGCCGGGGGCGGGAAGGTCTAGCTATCCCAGCCGGTCTATGCTGCTGAAGGCACGCAAGATGTCTGCGTACCGGGTGGCGTCGCGGCCTGCAAGGACGCCCTGCCACAGGGCGCTGATGTATAGGCACTCGTCATCGGCGTTGCCGTTTTCAGCCACACATTCGTAGTAGGCCACTACGAAATCAAACGGGATGAACGCCCCATCGTGCAGAAGCAGGGCGTGGGCTGTTTCGGTGGTTAAGTCCTTACCCACAAACTTGTCGGCAAGCGTGATCATCTGCGCGGAGATGAATGCGTGGTGGTCGGCCCACGCGGCCATTGCTTCGTTTAGTTGTATGCTCACCAGTAGTCCCCTCCAAAGTCACGTGCGCCTGTAACGTCGTATACATGCAGCATGAAAGCATATGTGGCGACATCATCTTTGTACCAGTGGTCCGACTGGTACGATGGGCGGGGGCCGATTTCTTTCAGAAACTGCTGTACGTCTGGGTCGGCTTCGCCGCGGGCAAACCAGTAATCACGGGTGGCCTCGTTGGGGGTTAGGGTGTAAAGAGATTCAGCGGTGAATTCTTCGAACATGGGGGTTAGGTGGCAGGCTAAGTCGCCGTTGCCGTACAAAAAGTCTTTACGAGATTCGCAGGCTATGCCTTTGTCGGTTTCGTAAATGGCTACTATGGGAGGCCATATGCTACGTTCTGGGTTGTGTTGGTCTATTGCTACTAACATCTTATTAAGACTCCATCATCGTTACGGTGGCGGTGTAGTATCCGCAGTCGTAGTAGGGCTGAGCATTGATATACTCGAACCATTGCTGCTCTAACTCACACTTAGTGAGGTTAAAGCGGGCCGCTACGGTCGTACATAAGTAGTCTTTGTGGGCTTCGTATGCGCCCCACAAAGCTTCTTGCCCGTACCCATCGGGGCACACGGCATGGTCCATTTCAAAGGAAAGACCCCATTCGCCGTCGTGCTGGTTTAGAAGATGGTTGTAAGCGCGAATTGCTTGGTAGTTCATATCAGTTCCTGTTTGGTTCGTGCGGGGTATGCCGCACCCCCATAATGGCCCGGGAGGTAGGGGATTGCAAGGGGCGATTAGTGGTAGCCAGAAGGTTTGTTCTGGCTACCGGTCTGGCTACCAGTGTGGTGTGGATGCAACGATTGTGGTTGCCAGGTTGCCAGAAGGGTTTTGTCTGGCTACCGCGTAAGTGGTTGTTTTATGGGGATGGGTAGCCAGAGTAGCCAGAGTAGCCAGTAATTACAAATCGATGTACCAGTGTATTTACTCCCCTTATGATCCCCTATGATGCGTCGAGAGGGGTGATTATGGCGGTATAGTGTGGTATGGGGCAAAAGCTGGCTACTCTGGCTACTCTGGCTACCGCGGTCATAGACCTCTCCTTTGAAGTCCACACTCCCCACACTCCCCTTTGTTGGCAGACTCTCCAGATTATTTGCCCAGCGGGTGTAAATCAGTGCTTGCAATCCCCTACTTCATAAGGCATAATGATACTGTACATAGCGTACATCAACCAAACAGGAGCATAATCATGGCGACACGTAAGAAAGCAGCAGTAGTAGCGACCCCGAAGGCCCCGACCATCCAGGTCCTGGCTCAGCCGGAAAAACCGTACCGGGCCGGGAGCGCACGCGATCTCTACTGGATCCGGGTGCAGGCCCACGACGGCAAGACTCTTGCGGACCTCCAGGCCAGCGTGGACAAGGAGCCCCCGAGCCAGCCGAAACGAGGTAAGCTGGCCCAGAAAACCGAGCCCCTCAGCGGCTGGGTCTCCTGGTTCACCCAGCAGGGACTCATGAAGATTTCCGCGCAGTAAGACCTCCCCCTTCACCCCGCTTCGGCGGGGTTCTTTTTGACTCAAAGCCTCGGCGACTTCGGCCGAGCTCTCTTCCCTTCCCCCTCCACGATCTCGCCGAAGTCGGCGATTTCATTAGGAAGCGAAGCGCACCTCTACTATCACCACTACTGGGTTATGTTGCACCGCAACATGGCGGCGCACGTAGTGCTTGCAATGCCTGCCGCACTATGGTTTATTTGGGGTGCGGCAATTGGCCGCACTAACTAAACAGGTAGACCAAAATGGCAACGCCAAAAGTACCCACCGTTACCGTAGTAAAACAGCCCGCCAAACCGTACCGCACCAACAGCGCCCGGCAGTTGTACTGGGCCACCTTTAACGCGCATCACAACAAGCCACTGGCGGCGTTACAGGCCGCAATTGCCGCCGCGCCGCCTAGCCAGCCAACCAAAGGCAAGCTAAAGGGCAAGCCGGAACCCTTTGCCGGTTGGCTTGCATACTTTGTGCGGCAAGGTCTGGTAACCATAGCGGTCAAGTAGCCGCGCCAACCAAGGGCAGGCCGCGCGGCCTGCCCTTTTTATTTGCCCGCGCCCAGAAATTCCGGGGGGAGGTACTTTTTTAAAAAACAACTAAAACCCTCACTCTCAACCCCTTCCGACATTATGACTGGATATTAAGAACCTCATACACGATTGCAAGTCGCCCAGCGGGCGCGTACAATGAACGTATGAGTAATGAACTTCAAATGGGCGAGACCTTCGCCATCATGGCGAAGAGCCGAAAGAAGCAGCTGTCAGTACCACGCTCTACGGAATTCCGTAGAGAAGAGGTAGTCCAGGCGTTCCATGATTCCTTCGAGCTTATCGGCGGAGTTCCACGTCTAGCGACGTGGGCTCATGAAAACCCTTCGGATTTTTACCGCCTCTACGCCAAGCTCTTCCCTGGGAACGCCCAGAAATCGGTTACTCACGACGGCAAGATCACAGTCATACATCAACTCGCCCCAGGACCTCTGGACGAGCTACCCACGCACATGGGAGGAGTAGTTAGTGAGCAATGAAGCCGCCCTCGCAGCCAAGCTGCGGGCCTATATCCCCGCCCTAGTAGGACCTCTGACCCATCAACTTCAATTGCCCCCGCCAGCGGAGCCGGAGCAGATACCGTATGAGCATCCCTCCCCATTCTCCTTCGCTTCTTCGTCATCTCGCCTTCGAGCAACGCACGCGTTCCCTGGAGCGGCTACGCCACTGCCTCCTGAATGGAGCTCAGCAGGAGTCCCCGAAGGGGTGCCCTCCGCAGGAGGCGCAGCCGCCGGAGGCTTCGCCCCCGGCGGAGCCGGCCCACTCTCCGGGCCGGCTCGTCGGCTTCAGGCGGCTGCCGCCGCTCTGAGAGCACGCCCCGTAAGACAACACGTCCTGGCGGACGAAGAGATGACGCTGTGACTTGGCTCTGGCTCCTCGTCGCTCTATTCCTTTTCGTAGCTGTGATGGAATGACTGAAGCCGTCATACCCTATGATCCGAGGGCGCAGTTCGTGCCCTTTCATCAGAGGCGGCACCGATGGTCTTGTCTCGTCGTTCATCGCCGAGGCGGGAAGACAGTAGCCTGCGTAAATGACCTCGGTGCGCGGGCCATCTATACGAAGAAGGAGAACGCTCGGTACGCGTATCTCGCACCATACTATAGGCAGGCGAAGGACGTAGCATGGTCGTACCTCAAGCACTACCTCAAACCCGTAATAAAGCGAGTCCGCGAGAGCGAACTCAGAGTGGAGCTCATAAATGACGCCTGGATCACTCTCTACGGAGCAGACAATCCAGATGCCCTCCGCGGCATCTACCTTGACGGGGTCGTCCTCGATGAGTTCGGGGATTGTAGACCATCCCTCTGGGGAACGGTCATCCTCCCCACTCTCGTGGATAGGGGCGGGTGGGCCGTCTTTATCGGCACACCTAAGGGGAAGAATCACTTCTATCAAATAAACAGACGATCTCTCCTCGAGGAGGGGTGGTTCAACATGACTCTCAAGGCCTCGGAATCCGGCATCATCGGAGCTGAGGAGCTCGCTGAGATGAAGTCGCAGATGACGGAGGACGAGTTTGAGCAGGAGATGGAATGCTCCTTCGAAGCTGCTGTTAAGGGAACTTTCTACGCAGACTTGATCAATCAGATCAGCGCCAAAGGTCAACTCGACCCGACGCTCTCCATAGACCTCAATGCCCCGGTGCATGTCGCGACGGACCTAGGGTATACGGACTCCACTGCCCTGTGGTTCTGGCAGCCCAGACCTGACGGTCTGGCCATCATCGACTACGAGGAGGCCCACGGTCAAGCCCTCCCCTACTATTTCGATCTCCTCAGGGAGAAGCCCTACAACTACGAGAAGATTTGGCTCCCCCACGACGCTAAGGCGAAGAGCTTACAGACTGGGCGCTCGACTATAGAGCAGTTTGTTGATGCAGACTTCCCCGTAGACATAGCCCCCAAGTTAGACTTACAAGACGGGATAAATGCAGTGCGGAAGGTCCTTCCTCAATGCTGGTTTCATAGCGTGAATTGCTACGATGGCATCGAGGCCCTCCGCGCTTACCGCAGAGTCTACGATGAGATAAATAATGTTTTCAAAAGGACGCCAGTCCATGACTGGGCTTCCGACGGGGCGGACGGGTTTCGGTATCTCTCCCTCGTAGCCCAAATGGGTCTTCAGCACGCTGCTGAAGACCCCCGCACTAAGAAAGATACTTACGGGTTCACTTTAGATCAATTATGGGCTGATAACGAGAAGCCCCGCTTCAACACACTGAGGTTCTGACATGGCTGAACAACTAACACCGGGGATGAAAGACTATGAGCGTTGGAAAATTGAAATCGACGCCGCAGAAAAGCGTATCAAGAACTTTTATATTGACGGAGGGAAAATCGTCCAAAGGTTCCTTGATGATCGAGGAGGAAGCCAGGGGATGGAGACGAACCTTACCGGAGATAACCCCTTCCGCCTTAATATCTTCCACGCCAACGTTACTACGATGCTCGCTATGTTATACGGGCGCGTCCCCGAGACGGATGTATCACGAAGATGGGCGGATCCAAATGACGACGTGGCTAGAGTTGCGGCCGAGATCCTCCAGAGGATGCTGAATATCTCTGTGCAGGCTCCAGGGTCCTCCGATACGGACCTGCTCCGAGCTTGTCTCCAGGATCGTCTCCTTCCAGGGCTGGGAGTAGCGAGGGTACGGTACGACTTCACTAAAGAGACCCGTCAGGCTCGCACCGTAGAGACGAACGCAGAGACTGGGCTCGATGAGATAGTGATGGTCGACGAAGAGGTCGTGGCCGATGAAGAAGCCCCGTTAGAGTACGTTCACTGGCGTGACTTCCTCTGGGGCGACGGGCGCATTTGGGCGAATGTGCCGTGGGTCGCCTTCCGCATCGCTCTCACTAAGCCTGAGGTGATAGCCCGCTTCGGCGAAGAGGCAGCTGAGAAGCTTCAGTTTACTAAGAAGCCTGCTGGGCACAAGGCCGAAGACGAAGGAGAGATGGCGAAAGACGATACGTGGATGAAGACCGAGATCATTGAGATCTGGGAGAAGAGCACTCGTAAAGTCGTGTGGTGGAGCAAAGATACTGAATCCCTACTCGATACTCGGGAAGACCCTCTTAAGCTCCGGGGCTTCTTTCCGTGCCCAGAACCGTTCGTGGCTAACACCACTACGACGATGTATCTTCCCCGCGCCGATTTTAAGCTGGCTCAGGATTTGTACAATCAGATTGATACTCTCCAAACGCGGATTGGCATCATTACGAAAGCAGTGAAGGTGGTGGGCGTCTACAACCAGAAGAGCAACGAAATTAAGAGGATGCTCAACGAGGGCGTAGAGAACGATCTCATCCCTGTGGACAACTGGGCTATGTTCGGCGAGAACGGAGGGCTCGAACAGATCAGCTGGCTCCCCATTAAGGATGTAGTCGAGGCTCTCGGCAAGCTCCAAGAGTTGAGGAACGAACACATACAGCTCCTGTATCAAATCACAGGCATGGCCGATATTCTCCGCGGCACCTCTGAGCAGTACACTGCGGCGAGTTCGGACAAGCTCAAGGCGAAATTCGCCTCCATCAGAGTTCAGCACATTCAGGATGAGTTTGCCCGCTTCGCTTCTGATCTTATGTCGCTGAGGGCGGAGATCATCAAGACTCACTTCGACCCTGAGAGCATCTATGCACAGTCCAATGCTCAGTTCCTCGCTGAAGAACAAGAGGCAGTTCAACAAGCCATACAATTTATCAAGTCCCCTGGAGACTCCTGGCTGTGGAAGGTCGACATCAAGCCTGAATCTATCGCTATGATAGATTACGCCCAGCTCAAAGCAGAGAGGACTGAGTACCTTACCGCAGCGGCTACGTTCATGTCTTCCGCTAAGGCGATGGGCGACGCGGCACCTGAGGCCGTTCCAGCTCTCCTCGAGATGCTCAAGTGGGGCCTCGCCGGGTTTAAGGGTGGGCAGCAGATGGAAGGCATGCTCGATCGTGCGATTGACGCCGTCGTTGAGAAAGCGAAGAACCCGCCGCCTCCGGTGCCGAATCCGAAGGTGCAGGAAATCCAGCTCAAGCACCAGACTGAGATGGAGAAGCAGGCTAAGAAGTCGAATGATGAGATGATGAAGATGTTTAATCAGCATAAGATTAAACTCAAGGAAATCCTGGCGGAGTCTGGTGCCGATGCGCAGGCGGAGGCCATCCAGGCGTACTACAACATCTTGGAAGTGGAATCCAAGTTTAAAGCAGACAAAGAGCTGAAGAGAATGGACGCAGCAGCGAGGAGAGCAAGTGGCGAGTAGATCCTACATCCAGATAGACGGTAAACTCATCCCTAAGGATGAGTACTATCGCCCTGCTGCGCAGCAGGGCGAGATCATAATGAAGGCCGGAGTGGAAGAGCCATTCCGTTCCCCGGTAGATGGGAGCCTCATCACTTCCAGGAGAGTCCTGGAGGAGCACAACCGTAGGAATAACGTTGTGAACGTGGAAGAATTCAGCTCGGTCCCATCTGAGTACTTTGAGCAGAAGAGAAAGGAGCACCTGGAGGTGCCCATGAGCCCAGCCGTGCGACGAGAACGTCTTCGTGACACGATCGACGCATTCCACCGAGAACAAGATAAGATGAGGAGATAAGCAATGCCACCCGATGAAATGAGATCAGACCTAGAAGCTGCGTTTGACGCAGACGTGGAGAAAGATGATGCTGCGATCGAAGGTGAAGTGGTTAAGGTTGAAGAAGAACCCACACCATCTCCCGAGGCTCTTCTTGAGGATAAAACTCCGGAAGACAAGCCTGCGGAAATCGTGGATGACGAGCCTCCAGAAGAGAAGCCGGAACCAATCGAAGACGGTCCGAAGGCTCCCGTTGGATGGACGCCTGCGGTACGAGAAGAATGGGCGGCACTGCCAAGATCGGTGCAGGACGAAGTCCTACGCAGAGAACGCTCGTATGCCCAAGGCATCCAGAAGTACGCGGAGGACGGTAAGTTCGGTAGAACTATCAAAGACACTCTTTCCCCGTTTCAGCAGATCATGCAGATGGAAGGCGCCGATGAAGTTACTGCTGTGGCGAACCTCGCCAAGACGGCCGCGACGCTGCGGTTGGGAACTCCCCAAGAGAAGGCAGGCCTCATTGCGAAGATGATCTTTTCGTACGGAATAGACATTGAAGCTCTGGATAGCGTCCTCTCCGGGGAAGAGCTGGACCCCCAAGCTATGCAGTTACAGCAGATGCTGGACCAGCGGTTCGCCCCCGTAGATAAACTCGTACAGGACCTCAGCAGTGCCCGTACTGAGTACGGACAGAGGACGACTGCGACCGTAGATGCAGAGATCACGGAGTTTGAGAAGACTGCCGACTTCCTCGGAGATGTCCGAGAAGACATGGCTGACTTCCTCGATGTCGCTGCCAAGCGGGGGCAGAAGATGACGCTCCAGGATGCCTACGATCGTGCGGTAGCCATGCGGCCTGACCTGCAAGAAATCGTGCATGCTCGGGCTGAACAAGCTCGCATGGCAGCGAATGCTGCAAAGATAGCTGCGAAGGAGGACGCTTCTAAGAGCGTGCCGGGGCAGACTTCCTCCGGAGGATCTTCTAAGCCGGAGACTATACGGGGTGCCTTGGAAGAAGCTTACGATGCGTCCGTTCGGGCCTAGCTTGCTTATCTTTGTACGGGGGTGTATACTCGCATTATGCGGTGACAGGAACTAGCTTTCCCCAGTCACGGCTAGCAAGGGCTCCGGCCCCCATGCTTAACTCCGGCGTGAAGAACAAGGCGCGAGCCCCATGTTCCAACGTAACCTTTTAATGATCTAATCGGAGGATAAGCATGGCTTTTCCAAATGTGTCCGATATCTTGGCTACGACCATCGAGTCGCGGACCAAGAAGATCGCCGATAACGTTACTGATAATAACGCCATCCTCAAGAAAATGAGTATGAGCGGAAAAATCAAGACGTTTTCCGGCGGTCATAAGATCTACCAGGAGCTGTCCTTTGCCGAAAACGGCAACGCGGGCTGGTACTCCGGGTATGATCTTTTACCGGTCGCTGCTTCCGACGTTATCAGTGCTGCGGAATTTACTATCAAACAAGCCGCAGCTCCTGTAACGATTTCCGGCCTGGAACAGCTCCAGAACGCCGGGAAAGAGCAGATGATCGACCTCATGGAAGGTCGCCTCGGAGTGGCTGAGTCCACAATGGCGAACCTTGTTTCAACCGGCCTTTATTCCGACGGTACGACCTTCGGTGGTAAGACCGTTGATGGTCTTGATGCGGCAGTTCCTCTGGACCCCACGACTGGGACCTACGGCGGTATTGATCGCGGCACGTCCATCGGCACCTTCTGGCGCAACCAGTTCCAGAACGCCGCTGATACGACTACCATTCAGTCCGACATGAATACGTTGTGGGCCGCTTGCGTCCGAGGCAACGATCGTACGGACCTCATCATGATGGACAACACCGTTTGGTTGGCATACGTCGCCTCGCTGCAAACGCAGCAACGCTTCATGTCACCGGAAGTGGGAAACCTTGGGTTCCCGTCCATCAAGTTCATGGATGCCGACTGCGTCCTGGACGGCGGTATCGGTGGTAATGCGCCGACGGGAGTTGCATTCTTCTTAAATTGCAGCTACATGCACTATCGACCCCACGCAGCGCGGAACATGCGTCCGCTCTCGCCGAATCGTCGGTATGCGACCAACCAAGACGCCGAAGTGCAGATCCTTGCATGGGCCGGAAACCTGACTTGCTCAGGTGCCCAGTTCCAGGGTCGGCTTGACGTCAACGCATAAGGGAGGGTAGCCATTATGTTTATCGGTATTTCTCCCGACCAAGTCAAGACTGCCGCAGAAGCGGATGTGGGACAAGGGTTCCGTCTTGGCACAATCGGCATGTACGACGACCCGACTGACGGGACGAAGTGTTTCCTCTACGTCGAAGCTGGTGAAGCCGTCACTGCCGCAGGGTATCTCTGCGTCGTTGACTCGGCCTACATCGCTGAGATGTTGGACACAACGTCCTCGGCGCCGGGTGCGGGTGCAGGCCAACGAGTCGGTGCTGCGATGGCAGCGTTGGCTTCTGGCGGTCAGGGCTGGTTGCAGGTCTATGGTAAGGGCTCTGCCCGAACTCTGGCCTCTGCTGCGAAGGGCACGGAGCTGACGTCCAGCGCCACGCCCGGTGCAGTGGACGATGCTACCACGGCTGGCCTGGAGGTCATCAACGGTCTGTCCATCGGTACCGCCACTGGCGGGGCTGAAGCGACGAACGCGGATGCCTACTTTAACTGGCCGATTGTCGGTCGTACGCTCTAGGAGCATGGGAGGGCCTTCGGGCCCTCCCGATTTTGAGGAACCATGAGTACCTTAGAAGAAACCATCCTAGCGGTCGTAGGGACTAATCTCAGTGATGGTCTTCGTGCGCACTATCTTGCTAACGGTGCGACAAGCGGAGCACTCGTCGATTTGGAAAAGCAGTTTCTCGCAAACTGTGGTACGTTCACTGGAACTCTAGAGGACCAGTGGATGCAGATGATGGATAGTCTCGGCATAGGTGGGATTTCGCTTAATGAGCGCAAGAAGATATTCTGGCAGGAGTGGTCTGGAGCTTGCGGTGCGAATTTCGAGGCGCTGTTCTCTGGCGTTATCACTGCCCGCAGGTACATCAACATCACGCGCACGGAAGCGGCGGCTGCGACGGAGCGGTTTACGATAGATCACGAAGGTCTACTGCGCCGCGTCGCATCGGGCGAGATCCGATTTCAGGGCTTGCGGCGGGTTCAAAATCTTGTGCCCGCCGCCAGCGCGAACGATCTCACCGCAGCGTGGACCACGGTGGGCAGCGCGACCATTGTAGACGCGACAACGTGGACCTGTGGCGCAACCCCCGGAAGCAACATCCGGCTTGCTATTTCCGCACCATTTCCGATTGGATCATGGTGGCAAGTAGCCGCGACTATCAGCGTTGATGTTGACTGCACGATAAAATGGGTGATCAATGCTGGAAGCACCCGATCGACGACTTCGCAAGCTATTGCTGCTGCCGATGGCGCTGTACGGATGGGATGTAATGGCGGCATTAACATGACCGCAGACGGCGCGAGCGGAACTCTATGGATGCTCTGCGATGACGCCGATGTTACTTTTACGTGTTCGGATTTCCAGATAGAAGAAGCGGGAAACGGTGCGGCGGGTATTCCCGCGTCATTTGTTGATCCGAGCGTCGATTATGACGTGGGCGGGCCTGCCGGTATCCAGTATTTTAGTACTGATAACGGAAATACGATCGACGGTAGCGGTCATGTAACCGAGGCCGCAGGCGCGGCGCTCACAACCTACGACGGGCACGTCAGCGAACCGGCGGCGACACAGTTAATGCCTTTCCCGCTAGATTTTTCCAACGCGGGATGGGGGCAGTTCAACGCAACCGTTAGCAGCAGCGCGCTCGTCTCAAGTCCCGATGGTCGGGTCGGCGGATACGAATTAATCGAGGACGGCGCGAGCGGGGCGCACCAACTAAGCGATAACGGGGTGGCGTCAACGGGCGGCGCGAATCACGTCAATAGCGTATATGCGAAGCGTGGCGTCGGGACGCGCGACTTGCGACTATGGGCGACGGGAACGGGTGGCTCGGTTCGCGTAGATTTTGATTTGAGTGATGGTACCTTTGGCGCGGTCACACCAAGCGGAACGGCAACTGGCACAGCTTACAGTGAGGACGTCGGGGGCGGTTGGCATCGTTGTTCACTGGCGTTCAACGAGGGCGGCACAGACACGACTTTAACCCTGACGATTAATATGCTTAATGCGGGCTCGGGCACTTATGCGGGCGATTCATCGAGCAGTATTGAATTATGGTGCGCTAACCAAGTTCAACAGGACTTACCTTCGACGCCGATTGATAGTCAAGCGATTCGTGCCGCTGATGCCCCGCTTGACTATCACGCGGATAACATCGACCAGACGCAGGGCAGCATCGAATTTACGTTCACGCCACGATTCGCAGCGGGCGGAGATCCGCCGAGATCTGCCGATACGTCGAGAGAGCTTATCGGACTCGCTGGCGCGCAGTTTATCTATATCAACGTCGCAGCCGCGACACCTTCGATCCATATGACCGACGGCACGAATATCGATTCTCTGGAAATCGACATCGCTGCCGATACTGCCTACACGTTTCGCGGGATCTGGTCTGGGTCGGACATGTCGTTTTCCATCAACCAGACCGATCTAAGCGACAACGCAACGTTTGATGGGTCGCTTCCCGCTGGCGTGATCAGAGTGCTTCCAAGCGATGATGAGTTGTTTGCAATTAAGGACATCAGTATCTGGGCTAGTGACAAAGGCGCAACGTGGCGTGGCGGTGCAGGATGATCACCTATCGCGACGTTATCTTTGAGACTAACAGCGTGAACTCGTTGAACGGTTGGTTTGCTCCGTTTGAAGGCGCAGTTGCTAACCTTTGGGACAGCACGCAGCAAGACTGGAACCCGTCCCGCGTCGTTTCGGTTTTCCGTAGCGGCGGACCTCCGCCGACGATTGTCATTCTTGCCCGGTTCGAGGACTGGGAGTGGGACTTGCTCGCGGCTACGAATATTCCAGCAACAATCAACATTCTGGCAGTTACCGATCCGTTTGAGCCTGACGAATACGACCTGACAGATCCAGATAACCCGGTCTTGTTGCAGATAAACGGCGACGTCTTTCGTGCGTTGGATGCTGCCGGGATAGCGGCTGTTCGTGAAGTCTGGCCGAAAGACCAGATAGACCCAGACACAGGACCGTTTACGGCAGAACTGCGCTTTGCGCGCTTCGCCGGGCATTTCAAACCAGAATTTATTGAACCATAAAGGGGCATTATGAAGATTTGGGATACAGCAGTTTCGGCTTACAGGTTTGCTAAAGGTCTCTCGGGGGCTTTATACGTCGACCTCTTTACTCTCCTTTCTGGCGAGCGTAACTCTACCAGTGCGACGAACAGTTACATAGACACGCGCCGTGTTTCTAGCGCGGTTCTTATCTCAGGTACGAGCGCGGAAGCAATCGGCGGTTCCGTTGCTGCGAATGACACTCATCTTCGCGGCATATTTATCGGCACTGCATTAGTGGGGACTCTCACGATCGCAGGGTTCGAGGATACAGACGCTGCCGCAGCGAGCCAAATCCTTCCCATCGGCACCCTGATGGGCTTCTACGATTTCCACGATTCATTGAACAGCGCAGGAGCGCTGACGATGACTCTCTCAGCTGCTGGAGATGATAATGACGTTATGGTCTTCTGGCGGGCAGCTTGATGGCTAGGGTTGCAGCAGGTGCGCGGCCGTCCGCGATCCAGGGTCTCGGTGTAGATGCCGATCTTCTTATAGCCCCCGTCAGCGCCCATGAAGCGGGTACAGTTGACACAGATGAAACGGATACTGTACTGAATTCTTCTCGCCAGTACATTCGAGTCGAGCCTGTTACGAATTCAAACAACTACGGGGTGGGTCCCTTTGACATGGCGGATACAGGTGTGCTTTCGGTACACGCATATGGCTCTGAGGGCATCACGACTGACAACATCACGTGGTGGCTCACGAACGACGACAATGGTCTTGCGCAGCCCCGCTGCAATCTTACTGTGGGGGGTGCAGTGACTGGATCTATGCTCGACCAGGAGTGGCGAGACATTATACTCCATGTCAGCGACTTTAATCTCGACGGGGCGATGGATTTTTCCAACATCCAAGGAATGCGGCTTCAGAAGAGTATCACTGGAGACTACATCATACTCGGCGGGGTACAGGTAAACTGGAGGTGCCGCCCTGTTATCGTGGTCATGCTGGATGACGGGGATCAGACGCAGTACGACAACCGAGCGGAGTTCATAGACCGCGGCATCCCCGTAAGTTGGGCTGTCAACAGGAACGCCATTGATACAGGGGCGGTAACTACTGCGAATATTGCTACAGCTCTTAGTGAAGGGTTCGGAGAACTTGTACTCCACGGAGATACGGACTTGACCACCTACAACCCTGTAGATCTCGATGCTGAGCTTGCCGCCCAGATAGCATGGGTTGAAGATCGGGACGGGGTTCCCACTGCTATGGCGCTCCCGTCGGGAGGATCTAATTCGGCGGTCAAGGCTGCCCTCACTGCTCGAGGAGTCACGGTAGCTCGGGGTCTGGGCGGTGCGGGCTACACTTACCAAGCGTATCATCGGGGGTTTGCTGAGCCTCTCAATTTAACATCCCAAGCACTTACTTCTGTGACTGCGGGTACTCTTGTCGCGGATGTTAAGGCAGCGGTAGACGATGCGTTCAAACGAATGGCTAGCCTAATTCTTAACATACATACGATTGCGCCTAGTGGGGGGAGCAACTATACTACCATCGCTGATTTGAGATTGGTCTTGGAGCACATTGTCAAACGCCGAAATGAGGGCCGGGCAGACACTGCTACTCTCACGGGGCTGGAAACGCTGACTAACCAGAGGGTCGCAGCAGGATGACAACTCTTAACGAAGCCATCCAATCCGTCGTAGGGTATAACCACATCAACGACGACCTACGGGCGCATTTCCTTGCGAACGGGGCGAGCAGCGGAACGCTGGACGAATTGGAGCTGCAATTTCTTAGCGCGGTCATTTCCTCCCCGGATGGGAAGACTTTAGAAGATCTATGGATGGAAGCTTTAACAGCTAAAGGTATCACATCTGGTTCTATTAATGATCGGTTCCGCGTTTTCTGGTCTACATATAACGGTGTATTCTAACAATGAGTAGAAAAACAGATTGGCATGTAAGACGTAGGGCTTCGTTTTGCAGGGTTCGCCGGACATTCAAGCCCATTTTTCATAGAACCATAAAGGAGCACTAAGATGCTGTTAGACGAAGCTGACCTCAGAATGACCGAGATGGCATACACCGCTGAAGGCCAACGAATTGACGACGGGGATAAGTACCTGTACGTCAAGTTCTACCTTCAGCCCAAAAGAGATGCGAAGGCCTCCTTGGAATCCGGCCGTCCAATCTTCAAGGATGAAGTGTGTATCTCTATCATCCAGCCGGGCAATAAGGAAAACATAATCGATCGGGTAGCGACCCCGAAAGATCTGGCCCGGTTTCCGAAGCACTTCACAGCCTTTAAGGAGCGTGGCGAAGTCGCCCAGGAGGGCACCCCCCTCGAGTCGTGGACGGCTCTCACCAAGAGTCAGGTGGAGGAGCTGAAACACTTCAACATCTATACGATGGAGCAGCTTGCGGGCATCACCGATGCTCACTCGCAAAACTTCCTGGGCATTCAGGATTTGAAGCGACGAGCTTTGGCATACCTGGAGGCTTCCGGAGTTTCGGCGGCTGGTGAGTCCCTCGCTGCTGAACTGGACAAGCGGGATAGCGAGATCGCTACCCTACACGCTCAGGTCGGGGATCTCACTATGCAGTTGGCAGATATGCAGGGCATCATCAAGAAGCTGGGCAAGGACTAAGCAAGCGGAAGGCGGGTACGCCCGCCTTCCCAGGAGTAAGCAATGGCATTCACGTATGACACAGTTCAGTCCATAATCAACAGGGTAGCTGTAGAGCTGGGCGTAGACCCTGCTACGGACGTCCTGTCCAGTACGGACCAGACGTTTACTCAGCTCCAGTACCTTCTTGACGCAGCGGGCCAGGAGCTCACACTGCTGCATCAATGGACCCAGCTACAGAAAGAGCACAGTATCGTCACCGATGCTGCGGATTCAGGCATCTACGATCTGCCTGACGACTTCGCGTACATGATACCTCAAGCTGGGTGGGAGCGGAGTAACAACGTCCCGCTCCAGGGGCCGCTCTCCCCGCAGGACTGGCAGTACCTGAAGGGCCGAGATCTGGTGAGCCAGACTATCTACGCTACGTTCCGGTTACAGCAGGGCAAGTTCTACATTTTTCCCAACGACCCTGTGGCGGACGCCCTTAGCATCTTTTTCGAGTACATATCCTCCCGCTGGGTGCAGGATTCTACGGAACTAACTACCTACCGTACGACGGTGTCAAAGAATACAGACTACGTGCTCTTCCCTGGCATTCTAGTGATAAAGTTCCTCAAGGTGAAGTTCCTCGAATCCAAAGGGTTTGAGAGTTCCAAAGCTCGGGACGACTTTGCCCAAATATTTGAGGCTTCCACAGGGCAGGACGGGAGTGCTCCCATACTCAATGTAGGTAGCAGGCGCGGTTTTCCGTACTTAGACATATACCGTAACACCCCGGACACTAACTATGGCACATAACAGAGCCGCAGGCGCGCTTCGACGGCCCGGACCCCAAACGGCTCAAGTGGGCAGGGTGCCTGTACCCACGAAGGGCGTGAATGCGCTCTCAGCGCTCTCAGAACTGTCCCCAGCGGAGGCACACTACCTGTACAACATACTGCCTAGTGAGCAGGGCCTCCGAACTCGGCTGGGTACGAAAGAATGGACCAACGGCATCACCGGCTCCGGCCGCACCGTTATCCCCTTTCACAGTAATGACGCGAGCCGTGCAAGTGACAAGCTCTTTGTTACGGGTAGTGACGGTATCTATGAATGTACGACTTCGGGTGCTGCCGCAGCTACGAAAGTCTTTACTTTCGCTACTACGGGGGTCACTGCGGGCTACGGAGTATTCATTAATTGGACGAGCGCTACTGGAGCCCAGTACATTCAGTACGCCGACTCGGCCAATGGGCTTCTTGAATACGATGCAACAGGAGATGCATGGGCAGCGGTTACTCTCATCACGGGCTTCAGCGAGTTAGATGTTCGTTTTGTTACCGTACACAAACTCCGTATCTGGTACATTCTCGCTGACAGCTCCAATGCGTGGTATCTTGGAGTGGATGCAAAATCGGGTGCGGCGGCAGAGTTTCAGCTCGGCACGCAGTTCACACAGGGCGGCGATTGCGCTGCCATCTACAACTTCAGTAGAGACTCTGGGTCTGGCCCAGACGATTTCTTTATCGCAGTGTCTCGTGGGGGCGACGTCTTAGCGTATCAAGGTACGGATCCTTCCGCGTCCTCTACATGGGGCATCATCGGTCGTTGGCAAGCTGGCACCGTCCCAGCAGGGCGTAAGTTCGGAGTGGAGTGGGGCGGGGATGTACTCCTCTTATCTGCCAACGGTCTCAATTCTGTGTTGGACTTCTTTAAGGGGCGGGAACCTGTAGAGAACGTCTCTGGGGTGACCAGTAAGGTTACGAATCTTATACGAGATCGTATGAAGTCTGAAGTGACCACAGATGGCTGGGAGATGATGATGTATCCCTCGGAGGGATACCTCGTTATCCAGTCCCCTCAGCGAAATAACACCATGGATGAGTGGCTGCATTACGTCCTTCACACTACCGTGGAGGGGTGGGGCTTCTACCGAGGGGTAGAAGCCCAGAGTATGGGCATGTGGCGAGAGCATTTCTACTTCGGCAAGAGCGACGGCAGCGTCTGGTACCTCAATGGCTTCAGAGATGAGGTGAGCTTAGCGGCTCCTACGGGAATGCCCGTCAGCTTCTCTATACTCACGGCATACTCTGATGGGGGAGCTCCTGGTATGCAGAAGAAGGGGGCGTTTATTCGCCCAGTCTTCACAGGAGATACCCTAGCTTCCTACTCCGCTAAGGTGCTGTACGACTACTCACTCCTGGAGCTGTCTAGTTCGGGGTCCCCCACACCGAATGCTGGGTTCGTGTGGGACACAGGGCTGTGGGATCAAGCACTCTGGGGCGGCATAGTCATATCAGATCAAGTGTTCGGTAGTGGCGGCATAGGCATCTCAATGGCGGTCGCTATTCGGGGTGAATCTACCGCCCGCAATGCTCTGGCTGAGATCTCCGTAGCCTTCCAGGTAGGGGGCTACCTGTGATATTCCAGCGCTTTGAACCCATGCTTCCCAGCCATGCTGAGTACTTTCAGGGGATGCCCTGTAAGGTCTGCGCGGACACTAAAGGTATCGTAGCTCACTGTGCGACTACGCACAGTGTCATGGGCCTCGTTGCTTTCGATTCCTGGACGGAGAATCTAGCATCCGTACATATAAAGATATCCAACCCCATGTGTCTCCGTAACGGAGGCCTCATTGCTGAGTCCTGCGATTGGTATTTCAATCGTTTAGACCGTGGCATCATGCTGGGGCTGGTCCGGGGGGACTTGTATAAGGTTCTGGCATTTAATGCTAAAATAGGGTTCACAGAAGAACACCGGATTAAAGACGGCTATGCCGTTGGAGTGGACCAAGTAATGCTTACGATGACCCGGGAACAGTGTAGGTTCCTCCCAACCCAACAGAGGGCAGCATAATGGGTAAAGACGCTCCAGACCCGCCTGACTACGAAGGGCTTGCACGGCAAGAGGCTGAAGCTAGCAGACGAAACACGCAGTACCAGACTCGGGCAAATCGGCCGAACCAGTACACCCCGTACGGAAGCTCTGAGTGGGACATCGATCCAGAGACTGGGGAGTCCACTCAGAATATTGCCCTGAACCCAGACTCTCAGGCAGCACTAACCTCACAGCAGCGTGTAGGCCGGGACCTCTCCGGTACCGGAGAGAACCTCACAGGCCGCGTTGCAGGCGACCTCGCTAACCCCGTAGACTATGATCAATTCAGGGAGTACGGCGATATTGGAGACTACGACGAACGTCGCCAAGGTGCAGAGGACGCTGCTTACTCTCGTGCAGAGTCTCGCCTGAACCCCTACTGGGAACAGCAGACTGGAGATCTGGATGTACAGCTTCGTAGTCAAGGACTTGTCCCCGGAGACGAAGCCTACGACCGAGCTATGGGGAACGCTACCCGAGCTCGTACAGATGCTTACTCCGCAGCGCAGGATGATTCAGTACGGCAGGGACGACAGGAGTCGCAGCTTGCCTACGGACAGCAGATGGGCGAGGCTGAGTTGGACAGTACGACTCGCCAGTCCCAGATCAGCGAAGAGCTACAGAAGCGCGGCTGGACCATTAACGAGATTAATTCTCTCATCTCAGGTCGCGAAGTTGGTATGCCGGGGATGCCTGAGTTCCGCGGGGCGGGCAGGTGGGAAACTCCGCAGCTCATGGCTGCGGGGAATAATCAGTACAGTGCTGCGTTGGATCAGTACAACGCGAAACAGGCAGGGTTCCAGGGTATGATGAGCGGGTTCGGAAGTCTGGCTTCCGGCGGAATGAGCTTT